>Ga0070662_100001984_pt1 | contig 12550 bp, 13 predicted proteins | sample KBSC53metaG_FD_65648 | JGI IMG/M metagenome (GOLD analysis project Ga0070662, IMG submission 65648) | Corn rhizosphere microbial communities from Kellogg Biological Station, Michigan, USA - KBS C5-3 metaG | ecosystem: Host-associated > Plants > Roots > Rhizosphere > Soil ...
TTACTTTCTCTTCGTCAATATCAACACAGATCACCGAATTACCTGTTTCTGCAAAACAAGTTCCTGTTACTAAACCAACATAACCAGTACCAATAACGGCAATTTTCATTTCCTTAATTTAACGGTTTACAAACTCAAGTATTTTCGAAGTAATATAATTCAATTGCTCTTCATCCAATTCTGTATGCATCGGTAGGGAAATTACCCGTTGTGTCAACCAGTCAGTTACCGGCATGTCCAATACCGATGAATTGTATTGCGCGAACATCTTTTGTTGATGAGCAGGCACGGGATAATAGATCATAGAAGGCACTTTCTGTTCAGTTAAAAATTTATGCAGTTCATCGCGGTTGACTCCCTCAAGTATTATAGTGTACTGATGAAAGACATGATTACTGTACGAAGCCCTGAAGGGAGTTTTAATTTTTTGGCAATCTGCAAAAGCATTGTCATAAAAACCGGCCGCCTTTCTCCGGGCTTCAATATATTCATCCAGGTGTTTTAATTTCTCGTTGAGAATGGCTGCCTGGAGACTGTCGAGCCTGCTATTACACCCCACCATATCATGATAATACTTTTTACTTTGCCCGTGATTGGCGATCATTTTCAATTTAGCCGCCAAATCACCATCATTTGTGTAAAGAGCCCCTCCATCCCCATAAGCACCTAAATTTTTTGACGGATAAAAAGATGTCGTACCAATCGTTCCTATTGCCCCGGTTTTCTTTTTTATTCCATTGTTAAAAATATAGTCACACCCGATCGCCTGCGCATTATCTTCTATAACATACAAATTGAACTCCCGGGCAATCTCCATAATTTCCTCCATCGGGGCGGACTGACCGTATAAATGTACAGGTACGATCGCTTTTGTCTTTGGCGTAACAGCCTTTCGAATGGCAACCGGGTCAATACAGAACGTCTGTGGATCAACTTCAACAAAGACAGGAGTAAGTTTCAGCAAAGCGATGACCTCGGTGGTAGCGATATAAGTAAACGAGGGCGTGATCACTTCGTCCCCGGGTTTTAGATCAAGACCCATCATGGCAATTTGCAATGCATCTGTTCCGTTAGCGCAGGGGATCAAATATTTTGAATCAAGATACCTGGCAAGATTAAGTGCAAAATCCTGGACGATCTTACCATTAATGAATGCAGAGCTGTCGATCACTTCTTTGATAGCCTGGTCAACCTCATTCTTGATCTTTTGATACTGTGTTTGAGTATCTACCATTTGAATTTGTCTCATTCGAGTTCAGATTTAATTCTTATTGCGCAAACAGTTCAAGGCCGCGCAAAAATAATAAAATATAGGTAGGTTATATGAATGCTTTTACTTTTGCCAAAATCAAAATTTTGACGGGTTTTTTCTATTCAATCTTCCTTTGGTTATACCGTTTAGCGGTAAGCTTTTCTTCGATCTGGAATGAAAAGGCCAGGAAGTGGATCGGGGGGAGAAAGAATATTTTCGAAAAAATAAAACTTGAGCTCCAAAATTCGGGATTCAGCACTGTTTGGGTCCATTGTTCATCATTAGGCGAGTTCGAACAGGGAAAACCGGTGATGGATAAAATTAAACTCCTCTATCCGGGCAATAAATTACTTGTAACTTTTTTTTCACCCTCCGGTTACGAAATAAAAAAGGATTACGCAGGTGCCGATCATGTTTTTTACCTGCCCATGGATTCAAAAAGAAATGCACAGAAGTTTCTCGATATCGTAAAACCATCCCTGGTTATTTTTATCAAGTACGATTATTGGTTTTATTATTTAAATGAAATAAAGAAAAGAAAGATCAATTGTTTGCTGGTTTCTGCTGTATTCCGGCAGGACCAGGCGTTTTTTAAATGGTATGGAAGTTTGCAAAGAAAAATGCTCAATTGCTTTACCCAAATATTTGTACAAAATAAAAGGTCAAAAGAATTACTTGAAACGATAAAGGTGAACCATTGTACAGTCGGTGGGGACACCCGTTTTGACACGGTAATTGAGATCGCTGAAAAATTTGAACCTGTTCCAATTATTGAGGCCTTTATTTATAATAAAAGAACAATTGTGGCAGGAAGTACATGGAGAAAGGACGAGGAAGTGCTCCAAATTGCATTTAATAAATTAGCCTCTCCCGATGTTAAACTGATCATTGCTCCTCACGAAATTCACAATACTCATCTTGATGAGCTGAAACAACTTTTTCCAACCTCCATTCGATTCTCCGAACTCGCCTCTCATGATTCCTCCCTTACAAGCAGCACTCTTATCATTGACAATATTGGCATGCTTTCCCGATTGTACAAATATGCCCATATAACTTATATTGGCGGAGGATTTACAAAAGACGGAGTTCACAATGTTCTGGAAGCGGCGGTTTATGGCAAACCAGTTCTGTTTGGAAATAATTATAAAAAATACAGGGAAGCTGTCGACCTGGTAAAGGCCGGGGGCGCCGAAAGTTTTTCTGATCCCGGGGAATTATACAACACCTTAATGATCATGTTTAAAAACGAAAGCGATTACGAAGCGAAATGCACTGCTTCAAAAAAATATGTCTGGGGAAATAAAGGAGCTACTGAAAAGGTTTTGAACTATATTGAAATAAACCGTCTTTTAACGAGGTGAATAAAATGCCTGACAATTTCACTCTCTCTGTCCCAGCCCAGTTTTACTACCAGTTCCCTGTTGATCCAGTATTCTGCTTCGGGAAAAATGTGAAAGCTGTTGATCGTCTTTATGCTTCTTTCATACATGGCCTCATCGCCCCTAAAAAGATCATTGATAAAAACAAAGCGATCATTAATACCAATGGCTTTCCGAAGATCCTTTATAGGTTCGTGTTTTAGCACCTCCACCACTTCGGTTTTTTCCTGTCTCAGCCGGTCATTCAGTGATTCCGCCTGGTGTTCTGCAAGTTCATTTATCTCTTTTACACCCTGCTGATGTGAAAGAGTAGGGATCTCAAATAAGGGATCAAATAGTAAATTAGAAGGTTCTGTCTTTTTAGAAGGTCCTGTTCTGTTTTTTGAATAAACAGCTTCTTCATTTTCTTTTTCTACAGGCTGTTTTTCAATTTTAGCCTCCGCTTTTTTCGGGGCCTCCTGCGAAACTGAAATATTCACTGTTTTTGGAAGCATTACGGCAACCTTTGAAGTGCCCAGGCTAAAATTGCCATTTACCTGTAACTGGTACAATTCATTTTGCAGCATTTGCACGGTCACCAGCATTTGAGACGGGCTGGCATTTTGCTCGGCCTGTTCCTTCAATCTTGCAATGAGTACACGGATTCGTTCCATTGATTTAACTATTTTTGAATCGCTGATTAAATGATTTCGGAAGAGATTCCACAGAATTTATTTTTGCAAACATTCATTAAACCGTATAGTGCGATCCTTGTAATTCGTGAAATCAGTGGTTTAAAGTTACAAACTGTTTGCCAATAAGGGCGTTGTGAATAATTAATCCAATCAATTTAACAATGTTTATTGAGCCATCAATAATGAGCGAACGTCGCGGCTGGATCGAAGTTGTATGCGGGTCCATGTTCTCAGGAAAGACAGAAGAACTGATCAGGAGATTAAAAAGGGCCAGGATCGCCAATCTTAAAGTTGAAATTTTCAAGCCGGTTATTGATATACGATATGACCAATTGAGGATCGTTTCTCATGATACAAATGCAATTCAATCCACCCCCATCGATAATTCGCAGAAGATTTTATTGCTTGCACAGGGAGCAGATGTAATTGGCATTGACGAAGCTCAATTCTTTGATGAAGAATTGCCTGGCGTGTGCGATGAACTGGCTTTACGGGGAGTGCGGGTAATTGTTGCAGGCCTGGACATGGATTATCTCGGTAACCCTTTTGGCCCGGTACCCAGCCTGTTGGCAAAAGCTGATTTTGTGACCAAGGTGCATGCCATTTGTGTGATCTGCGGCAATATTGCCAATTACTCCTATCGTAAAGTCTCAAATGACGACCAGGTAATGCTTGGCGAATTGGATGTGTATGAACCCCGTTGCCGGATATGTTATAATAAAGGAATGAATGAGATCAATTAACCACATATTCACTTTGTTTAAAAAGGACCTGCTGCTTGAAATAAGACAGCAGTATAGTTTTTACGGAGTACTCCTATACATAGGCGCAACGATCTTTGTTTTATACATGGCTATTGAGTCGCCCGAAAGCAACGTATGGAACGGATTATTCTGGGTGATACAAATTTTTATTTCAGTCAATGCCGTGGCAAAAAGTTTTTTACAGGAAAGTCGCGGGCGGATGCTTTATTTTTATTCGATCGCAGGACCCCGGGATTTTGTATTGGCGAAACTTTTGTTTAATTCTTTACTCATGTTGCTGATGAGTTTACTCAGTCTCGCTTTATTTAGTTTATTCCTGGGAAACCCCTTAGTGAAAGCGGGGACATTCATTGGTCTCGTTTTATTAGGTGGCTGGAGCCTGAGCCTGGTATTTACCTTTTTAGCTGCTATCGCAGCAAAGGCGCAGCAGAATGCAGCTATTATGGCTGTCCTTGGCTTTCCTCTCATTATTCCTCAACTGATCTTATTGATGCGGTTATCGAACGCTACTTTTAACGAAACGATTCCCATTCCTGTCGCCACAATTCTTTTATTGATCGCTCTTGATCTGATGGTGATCTTATTAGCAGTAATTCTTTTCCCTTTCTTATGGAAAGATTGAGAACAGTGAATAATTATTAATTAATAATGAATAATTATTTCCTCCTTATTTTTGCTGCGCTTTTTTAAACGATTGCTGCCTATCATTTAAGATGACAGGAGCCGGTGTTTAATATTATATGCGTAGATCCTGGTGGAAAATATTATGCGTCATTTTGCTTCTCTACACTTTCATCGGTGGTTTTTTAATGGATGTTCCCCGCTTACCCGCTTTGTCTGAAACCATTCGCAATCTCTATTTTCATGTGTGCATGTGGTTTTGCATGATGATACTCTTCACAGTCTCCGTTGTGTATGCTATCAGGTATTTGCGCAGCAATAAATTAACTGATGACATTTATAGTCGCCAGTTTGCTGCGGTAGGGATCGTTTTTGGAGTCCTCGGTTATGCCACCGGTACCATTTGGATGAGCTATACCTGGGCGGATCCGAATAATAGTTCTTTTCAATCGTTCGGCGCAGTAGCCCGTGAGCCAAAACTAATCGGCGCAGCCATTGCCCTTCTTATTTATTTTGCTTACATGGTTTTGCGTGATTCAATTTCTGATATTGACAAACGGGCAAGGATCACTGCCGTGTATAATGTATTTGCCTACGCCCTCCTGTTTCCGACAATATGGATCATCCCCCGGATATTGCCTAGCCTTCATCCCGGCGGAGAAAATGGAAACCCTGCATTGGATACAAATGATATCGATAACCGGATGAGGTTGGTTTTTTATCCCGCTGTCATCGGGTGGACATTGCTGGGAGTTTGGATAACCTCTCTGAAAATTCGTTTGAGCCTGTTAAAAGAAAAAAGACTGCTGTAATGAGAAAAATAAAATACCTGTCCGCGTTGATCATCTCCCTTTTGTTAACACTAATCAATTACGCACAAACCGACACAGCTGAAATGGCTGATACGATGCGCAGCAATGGACGAATATATGTTGTGGTGGCGGTTGTAGTGCTGATCTTATCAGGATTGCTTTTATACCTGGTAAGACTGGATAAAAAGATAACAAGAATTGAGAAAAACAAAAGCTGAGTGATGAAAAACTTCAGAGGGTGTCCAAAAGGCTACCAGTAATTCAAAGACCAAGCAATAAAACTATTCAAACCATTCAAAAATCAATATCATGTCAGAGAAGCACTATAGTTTTTTTGAAAATGTGAATAAAACTTTTGACAAAGCAGCGGCCTTTACCAAATGGGATCCAGGGGTCCTGGAACAGATCAAAGAATGCAATGCTGTTTATCAAATGAAGTTCCCGGTAAAAATGGATGATGGGAGAATTGATGTTATCGAAGCTTACAGGGTTCAGCACTCCCAACACAAAACACCCTGCAAAGGCGGAATACGGTTTGCTGCTGAAGTGAACCAGGATGAAGTGATGGCCCTGGCGGCACTGATGACTTACAAATGTGCCATTGTAAACGTACCGTTTGGTGGCGCGAAGGGAGGAATAAAGATCGATCCCAAAAAATATTCTGCCTACGAGCTTGAAAAAATTACCCGTCGCTACACTGCAGAACTGACTAGAAAAAATTTCATTGGTCCCGGTACTGATGTACCGGCTCCTGATTATGGAACCGGCGAAAGAGAAATGTCGTGGATACTGGATACCTATGCAAGTTTAAGACCGGGGGAGATCGATGCAGCCGGTTGTGTAACAGGTAAACCAGTAACACAGGGCGGTGTTCGTGGCCGCCGCGAGGCCACAGGTCTTGGAGTCTTTTTTGGTCTCCGCGAAGTTTGTAGCATGCCCGACATCATGAAGAAATTGGGATTAACAACGGGTGTGGAGAGTAAACGGGTTGTCGTACAGGGTTTGGGAAATGTGGGATATCACACGGCTAAATTTTTCCAGGATGCCGGTGCAAAAGTTATTGGATTGGCAGAATATGAAGGCGCTATTTATAACGAAGAAGGTTTAGATATCGATGACGTCTTTCACAATCGCCGAAAAACAGGAACGATACTAAATTTTCCAGGCGCAAAAAACTTTGCAAAAAATACTGATGCCTTGGAAATGGACTGTGATATCTTAATTCCGGCCGCATTGGAAAATGTCATTGATGGAGAGAATGCACCAAAAATAAAAGCAAAAATAATTGGCGAAGCAGCTAATGGACCATTGACACCGGAGGCCGATGAAGTGTTTGCAAAAAAAGGGATCATCGTAGTGCCTGATATGTATTTGAATGCCGGGGGTGTTACAGTATCTTACTTTGAATGGCTGAAAAACTTAAGCCATGTACGATATGGGCGTCTTGAAAAACGCTTTACGGAAAACATGAATGCCCACATAATAGGGCAAATGGAAGCGATGAGCGGGAAAAAAGTGGATACAGAGGAAAAGGAATTCATTCTTCATGGTGCTGATGAAGTAGACCTTGTTTACAGCGGTCTTGAAGAAACCATGAGCACAGCCACCCGCGAAATAATGGATGTGTGGAAAGCCAATCCTCAAATTCCTGATATGCGAACAGCTGCATTTGTCGTGGCCATTAATAAAGTGGGAACCAGTTATGCAGAATTGGGAATATTTCCATAGCGGCTCGAATTTTGTCTTAAAATTTAAATATGAAAAAAATATTTGTTTTACTGTTTGCTTTTGTTTTTATCAAAGCGCATTCGCAAACTGTCGATGAGATCGTTCAGAAATATGCAAGTGCCGCCGGCGGTCTGGATAATTTCAAAAAAATAAAAACGGCAAAGTTTTCGGGTACTGCTTCCGCACAGGGACAGGAATTTCCGCTCACGGTGCAGATCATAAATGGCAGAGCTATGCGTACGGATGTCGAAGTGATGGGACAAACCGTTACCAATGCTTATAAAGACGGTAAGGCCTGGAAAATTAATCCTTTTGCCGGCGCCGCAACGGCTACTGATGCAACTCCGGAAGAGTTAAATGAGTTTAAGATCCAGGGCTCTTTGACCAGCCAGTTAATGGATTACAAAGACCGTGGTTATAAAGCAGAATTACTTGGACAGGAAGATGTGCAGGGAGTTAAAGCTTATAAGATCAAGCTTACAACAGACGATAACAAAACAACAACTTATTTTATTGATCCAAATACCTACTTTCTCATAAAAACCATAGGCATGAGAAACCTGATGGGCCAGGAGATGGAATTAGAGACATTTTATAGTGAGGTAAAAGAGGTTGGCAATGTTAAATTCAGCATGATGAGATCAGTACAATCAGGAGGACAAACATTACAAGAGGTGCATTTTGATAAAATAGAATTCGACGTACCTATTGATGAAAAGATCTTCGACAAGCAATAAGGTACTTTTCGTTCTTCATCCCGTTCAAAGAACGGGATTTTTTATTTCCATAAAGGCATTTGCTGAATAAGATTTAATTCCCCGCCCGCCCTCTCCCACCCAAATGTATAGTGGCCGTTGGTGATAATTAAGAACGAGACAGGAACGCTGATATTGTATCGAAGCACCTGCTGTAGTGCAGCATCATTAAGATTGATAGCGGTTGCCTTGCATTCGATCATCATCCAGGGGCGGTGGTCTTTATCATAAACAAGGATATCGAACCTTTTTTTCAATTCACCCAGCATAATTTCCTTTTCGATGGCAATGAATGCTGCCGGATAGCCCAGAGTTTGAATAAGGTATTGAACGAAATTCTGCCGTACCCACTCTTCTTCATTTAAGACAAGCCATTGCTTACGGATAGCGTCAAAAATAAATTCAACATCTTTTTCTTTTTTTAGCCTGAAAACCGGTTCGGGAAAATTAACTGCGATCATTCTCCAAAAATAAATTTTTAAATTAGCAGAATTCAAAGAACAACCAGGATGAAAACAAAAGATGAGATCGTACACAATTGGCTGCCCCGCTATACTGGTGAGAAACTGGAGAATTTTGGAAAATATTTTTTGCTCACCAATTTCAGCAACTATGTAGAATTATTTGCAGGATGGAATAATGTAGAAATAGTTGGAACGGATAAACCGATGCAATGTGCCACGGCTGACGATATCACCATAATCAATTTTGGAATGGGAAGCCCCACGGCTGCGACGGTCATGGATCTGCTAAGTGCGGTAAAGCCAAAAGCAGTCTTATTCCTGGGCAAATGCGGAGGATTAAAAAAACGCAATAAACTTGGTGATCTCATTTTACCCATTGCCGCCATACGGGGTGAAGGAACCTCGGATGACTATTTTCCAAAGGAAGTACCTGCCTTACCTGCATTTGCCTTGCAAAAAGCAGTATCAACTACCATCCGTGATCACGGAGTAGATTATTGGACGGGCACTGTGTACACCACGAATCGAAGGGTGTGGGAACATGATGAAGATTTCAAAGAATACCTCCAGGAAATAAGGGCTTATGCAATTGACATGGAAACCGCTACTATTTTCACAGTTGGCTTCTATAATAAGATCCCCACTGGTGCATTGCTCCTTGTAAGCGATCAGCCCATGATACCCGAAGGCGTGAAAACTGAAGAAAGCGATAAAAAAATAACTGCTGCTTTTGTCGAAAAACATTTGAAGATCGGCATTGATTCCCTGAAGCAGCTTATTAATGATGGACTAACAGTAAGACATTTGAGATTTTAATTAGAAAAACTTGCCTGTGAAATTCTTATTCCTGGTAGCGTCTCTTATCCTCTTTACGACAAAAGAAGATTGCAAAAAGAAAAAAAGAAACACGAATAATAATATCGCCGGTTGTTATAAGGGAAGACTGGAAGTAAAGGGAGGCTGTATGAACTATACGATAAGCATGACCAGTTTGAACTTTGATACTTCTCTTGTAATGGCAAACTGGACAGATGAAAATACAGGAAAGACCTACAAAAATGTATTTGCGCTTAATAGCCGGTGCACATTTCCCGGAAATATAAACGCAGGTGACGAGTTTTATTTCATGATTGACAGCACTTCTGTTCAAAATTGTGCAGTTTGCCTGATGTATTATCCCGTTCCGTCTAAAAAATTATCTATAAAAGTTATTCCTGGCCCCTGTCAACAATAGCTGATGTTTTAAATGAAGCCTCTATTACAAATAGAAAGTCTTTCAGTCGATTTTATTTCTGAAAATGCCCGCCGGCTTGCGTCTTCGCGAAACTCCAGCAAAGCGGGGCCGGCCAGGCAGGAAATTACGCATGCGGTAAAAAATATTTCTTTCACTGTCAACCGCGGAGAGATAACGGCGCTTGTTGGAGAATCTGGCTCGGGAAAAACCGTTACCGCGCTTTCCATTCTGCAACTCTTAGCCTCTCCCCCGGCCTCATACAGTTCTGGCGAAATATTATTTTCTGAAGACAATAATCATTTTGAAGATCTGCTGAGAAAGGACAGAAAAGAATTAAAACATATCCGCGGCAATAAAATATCGATGATCTTCCAGGAACCGATGAGTTCATTAAATCCTGTATTTACCTGCGGGCAACAGGTAATGGAAGCCATACTCAGTCATAAAAAAATTTCCAAAGAAGAAGCCCGGCTGCAAACCGTTGAATGGCTTTCAAGAGTAAGGTTACCCCAGCCTAAAAATATTTTTTATCGTTATCCTCATCAACTAAGCGGTGGACAAAAACAAAGAGTGATGATCGCTATGGCTATGTGTTGTCGTCCTGCTTTGCTTATCTGCGATGAACCAACGACAGCTTTGGATGTAACTGTACAAAAAACAATTTTGGAACTTATCAGGCAATTACAGAAGGAACAAAATATGGGTGTGCTCTTTATTACACATGACCTCGGAGTAGTAGCTGAAATAGCAGACAAAGCAGCAGTGATGTATAAAGGCGAAATCGTTGAACAGAATTCCATTAGTGAAATCTTTAACCGGCCACAGCATCCTTACACAAAAGCATTACTCGCTTGCCGTCCTGTTAATCATCAGCGTGGTGAGAGGTTACCGGTGGTAAGTGACTTCCTGCAAATCGAACGTCAAAATCCAAGAGTCAACAGTCAAAAAATACCAGGCACTAAGGAACAAGCAACCAGTAACCCCGTCCGACCGGGTCATCCGGGCGGGCAGCAACTAATAACCAGTCCACAAGCACTCCCAGGGAGCAACCAACCAATAACTCTTCTCAGGGTCAAAGATCTCTCGATCTGGTTTCCTTTAAAAAGAAATTTGTTCGGCAAAACGCTTGAATTCATAAAGGCCGTAGATAATATAAGTTTTGAAGTTTATAAAGGAGAGACCTTGGGATTGGTCGGTGAATCGGGTTGCGGCAAAACGACACTGGGAAGAGCCCTATTAAGATTGATCGAACCCACGAAAGGAAAAATAATTTACGCAGGCCATGACCTCACAGCAAAAAAAGGTGATGAATTAAATTCATTACGAAAAGAGATACAGATCGTTTTCCAGGACCCTTATTCCTCGTTAAACCCGAGGATGACCATTGGTTCTGCTATTGCAGAACCAATGAAAGTGCATCAACTTTTTAGAAAGGCAAAAGAAAGAAAAAACAGGGTGGCAGAGCTTTTGCAAAAAGTAGACCTGGGGCCAGAACATTTTAACCGTTATCCTCACGAATTTTCTGGTGGTCAGCGTCAGCGTATCGTCATCGCCAGGGCATTATCGTTGAACCCGTCGTTTATCGTTTGCGATGAATCGGTTTCGGCATTGGATGTAAGTATACAAGCACAGGTTTTAAACATGCTGAACGATCTAAAAAAAGAATTTGGCTTTACCATTATTTTCATTTCACATGATCTTTCAGTGGTCCGCTATATCAGCGACAGGATCATGGTCATGAATAAAGGAAAGATTGAAGAAAGTGGAAGTGCCGATGATATTTATTTCAATCCTCAAAAAGAATATACAAAAAAACTAATTGCTTCTATCCCCAACGAAAGGACTGCCTAATTCCGCAATCTCAAAATGTCATCTAATCCCTGCCGGGCCACGCTGTAAAATTCCTTTGCGCTTTTGCGGTGGGAGTAGAGCATTATTTTAAGCTGCTTGTCCAATTGTTCAGAAAAGGGTTTATCTACCGCCAATTTTGTATCCGTAAACGAGGTAAAATCATATAATTCATTATAGGAAGGGAATCCATTTTTATAAACAACGCCTTTTTTTGAAATGGAAGTGTCCTCAACTTCAAATTGCTTTGGATCTTTTGATATAAGTCCCGCCGTCGCTATTTTCCAACCAAGATCATCTTTCCTTTGTTTGTATTTAAAAAAATAAACATACCCCTGCTCTGATCTGAATTTTACGGGCAATTTATCGAGGAACACAACAGAATCCGGCCCGCCGTAAGTTTTGGAATCAATCAATTTGCTTTTAGCCAGGTCGGTTTTGTTATCATATTTTGCAGGGAAGAATTTTAACCTGTCCATCTTTTTAAGATCACGATAGAGGGTGTACCTGTAATCATCCATTGCCGCAAAATAATTCAGTGTACTGTCTGCTACAGGTTTGTTATTCCTGATCAGCAGTAGCATCATAGCATACTTCAATTTTTTATCATCAGACTTCATTACCTTCTGAAACAGATCCGGAACATTTACATTCTTTTCCCAAAATGGCAATAATAATTTTGCATAGATGCCTAATTTCTCATTGCCATAATCATCATTTTTATCATTGTCATCATCTTCGCCTTCCTTTAAATTTTTACTGGCGGCCTTTTTTATCAATTTCCTTTTTTCATTGATACTTTGCTTCCTTAACTCCTGTTTCGCTTCGATAAAAAATTTGCTGTAATAAATTTCATAGTCTTGTGACCTTACAAGATCACTGTCGATCATCCTTCCCAATAGCCGCATGGTTTTCCATTTATAGTCATCGAGATTCACCAGGGGCAAAATTTCAGGCAATATAGTACGTGTAAGTTGTACCGAATCATATAACTCATCCCAAAAATCACCATTGTC
>Ga0070662_100001994_pt1 | contig 12519 bp, 9 predicted proteins | sample KBSC53metaG_FD_65648 | JGI IMG/M metagenome (GOLD analysis project Ga0070662, IMG submission 65648) | Corn rhizosphere microbial communities from Kellogg Biological Station, Michigan, USA - KBS C5-3 metaG | ecosystem: Host-associated > Plants > Roots > Rhizosphere > Soil ...
AAAGTGCTTGATCGTGTTCCGACTTATTATTCAGTTGGTCACTTAAGCATTCCCGGTGGTGATACAAGAAAACCTAACGGAAAATATTTGATCGCTTATAATAAAATCACCAAAGATCGCTACTTACCTACAGGCCCTGAATTAGCGCAGAGCGCACAGTTGTATGATATCAGCGGTGATAAAATGCAGTTGATACTTGACTTCCCCACCATCGGTGAACCGCACTATGCACAAGCTGTTTCAGCGGATCTTATCAAAAACAATTCAGTGAAGATTTTCAAGATAAACGAGAACGCAAATCCATATGTGTCAAAAGGCGAAAAAGAAACAAAAGTCGTACGTGAAGGAAATATTGTACATGTGTATGCAACAATGATCCGCTCACATTTTTCACCGGACAATATTGAAGGCATTAAGATGGGTGACCAGGTATATTTTCACCTTACGAATCTTGAACAAGATTGGGATATACCGCATGGGTTCGCAATAAAAGGCGCAGACAATGCAGAATTGCTGATAATGCCTGGTGAAACACAAACATTAAAATGGGTTCCTGATAAAGTAGGCATCTTCCCATTCTATTGTACAGATTTCTGCAGTGCATTGCACCAGGAAATGTCAGGTTACTTAAGAGTTTCTCCTGCAGGAAGCAATGTGCCTATCTCATTTAGTCTTGGAAAAAATTCTGACAGCACGTTGGTAAAGTGAGAAGATGAATGCTGTGAGTGGTGAGTGCATTCACTCACCACTTATATAAAAGCTGAATAAAGTTCTGATCGTACAAGTGAGTGACACAACGAACGATGAGTAAAGAGATAAAGATGGCTACAAAAAATTACTAACCTAAATAAAATCAGAGATGATGAAATAAGGCGGACAAAAAATTTCAACCCTACACTCCGCCTTTTAAAAATTGTGATATGAAAAGTAATTTAAAAATATGGACGCGTGTGTTGCTGATAGTTTGTGCTGTGGCATTGTTGAGTGTCGTGGTATTTCCTATTTGGCAAATACAGCTTGCAGCGCCACAATATCCCGAAGGATTGGTGTTGCTGATCTATGCAAGTAAACTCGGCGGCAATGTTGATATAATCAATGGTTTGAACCATTACATTGGAATGAAGACTTTGCATGCAGAAGATTTTATTGAGTTCACCGTGCTTCGTTATATTATTATTGCTTACGCACTTTTGATTTTGATAACAGGAGTTGTGGGCAAAAGAAAATTATTAAACGCAACGTTTGCCGCGTTTGTGGTCTTTGGAATTGTTGCTATGGTTGATTTTTGGAAATGGGAATATGATTACGGTCACAATCTTGATTCCGATGCCGCCATAAAAGTTCCGGGAATGGCTTATCAGCCGCCACTTTTGGGCTATAAACAATTGTTGAATTTTGGTGCATATTCAATTCCTGATATCGGCGGATGGATTTTCATTGGTGTTGGTGCTATATTGCTTGCACTTGTTGTTTTGGAAATTCGGGCAAGCAAAGCAAAAAAACTTTCCACTCCTTTAACCAACAAGGTCGTGGCAATCGTTGTTATGTTTTTTGTTGCCGCAACAATTGCATCATGCAATGTAAAACCGCAGCCACTTCAATTAGGAAAAGATAATTGTTATTTCTGCAAGATGACTCTAAGTGATCCTCGCTTCGGTGCAGAGATAATTACCAACAAAGGAAAGATCTACAAATTTGACGACATGCATTGTTTGCTTGCATTTTTAAAATCAGGAGAGCTTCCTTCAAAAGAAATTAAAGATGTGTATTTCGTGTCGTTTGAAGGAAATCATGATTTTGTAAAAGCAAGTGATGCTTCACTGTTAAAGAGCGATAATTTACACAGCCCGATGAATGGAAATGTTGCGGCATTTGTAAATGCAGATAGTATGCGGCAAACAATGGAACAACTTAAAGGAACACGGGTTACATGGAAAGAATTAAATGTTGACTAATCTTTTGTTTTTTAAAATTTACAATGCGGAACCAACGAATCATATTATCCCTTCTGTTTATTTTATTTCTGCAAGGTCTTCATGCTTCAGTGCTGCATGTTGGAAATGGACACGCATACACTTCCATTCAAAAAGCAATTGACGCTTCACAAAAAGGTGATACCATTTTAGTGCATGAAGGATTGTATAAAGAACATACCATCACTATTACAAAATCGGTTGTGCTGAAAGGAATAAATTATCCTGTAATCGATGGCGAAAATAAATTTGAAATCGTTGCAGTAAAATCCAACAATGTAACAATTGATGGATTTAAAATTCAGCATTCAGGCACATCGAGTTTATATGACATTGCAGGAATAAAAATTTACAATTGTAAAAATGTAACAGTCATTAACAATATTCTTGACGATACTTTCTTCGGCATTTACTCTTTGTACAGTAATAATTGCATCATAAAAAACAATAAACTGCAAGCATACAAAACAATGCAGCAGGAAAGCGGAAACGGCATTCATTGCTGGAATTGTGATAACATGCAAATCGTTCACAACACCATCAGCGGTCACCGCGACGGAATTTATTTTGAGTTTGTAACGGCTTCTGTGATCTGGAGAAACACCAGCACAAAAAATCTGAGATATGGTTTGCATTTTATGTTCTCACACAATAATACTTATGTAACAAATATTTTTCGTAACAACGGTGCCGGCGTGGCAGTAATGTTTACGCATGGCGTGAAAATGTTCAATAACACTTTTGAAGATAACGGAGGTGATGCTTCTTACGGATTGTTGTTGAAAGAAATTTCAGACAGTTACATTTTCGGAAATCATTTCATAAATAATACGAGCGGAATTTTTATGGAAGGATGCACTCGTTTGCAAATAGAAAAAAATCAATTTAAAGACAATGGCTGGGCAATGCAAATACAGGCAAGCTGTGAAGATGATACTATTGTAAAAAATAATTTCATCAGTAACACTTTTGATGTGAGCACCAACGGAAGTCTTGTGTTGAATATATTTCATAATAATTATTGGGATAAGTATGAAGGATACGATTTGAATAAAGACAAGATCGGAGATGTGCCATACAGACCGGTAAGCATGTATTCAATGATGGTTCAGCAAAATCCAACGATGATGATGCTGTTCAGAAGTTTTATTGTAAGCGTGATGGACAAAACAGAAAAAATTTTACCAAGCCTCATCCCTGAAGACTTAAAAGACGATGCTCCATTAATGAAACCTTTACCATTATGATCATTGCAACGAACGTAAATAAAAGCTTTGGCAAACTGCCGGTACTGAAAAACATTTCAGTGAACTGCAATGAAGGTGAGTGTATCGCTTTAATCGGTCCTAACGGAAGCGGCAAAACAACTTTCATCAAATGTTTGCTTGGCATGGTTGTTCCTGACAGCGGCTTTATCACCTTCGCGGGGAAAAATATCATTCATGATTGGGAATACCGGTCGCATATTGGTTATATGCCACAGATCGGTCGTTACCCGGATAACATGACGATTGCGCAAGTGCTCGACATGATGAAAGATATCCGCAAACAAAGAAATGTGGATGAAACATTAATTCATGCACTTGGCTTAAGCGATATTTTGAAAAAACGCATGAGAACTTTATCAGGCGGAACAAGACAAAAAGTGAGTGCATCACTTGCGTTTCTGTTTAATCCTGATGTGCTGATATTGGATGAACCTACAGCCGGTCTTGATCCCGTTTCTTCAGAAATTTTGAAAGAAAAAATTATCACTGAAAAAAAGAACGGCAAACTTATTCTCATCACTTCACATATCCTGAGTGAGCTCGATGATCTTGTAACAGAAGTAATGTATTTGCAGGAAGGTCAATTGAAATTTCATAAAAGTATTGATGTGCTTAGAAAAGATACAGGTGAAGAAAAATTAACACGTGCCATTGCGCAAGTGATGCAAGGATAAAAATTAAAGCGAATGAAAAAGATCATAAAATATGTAATGCTTGATATTCTGCGCAGCAAAATAATTATTGGCTATACTTTGTTTTTGCTGCTGGTATCGTTGAGTGTATTCAACCTGGAAGATAACGCCAGCAAGGGTTTGGCGAGTTTGCTGAATATTCTGCTGATTATTGTTCCCCTTATATCCATAATTTTTTCGACGATTTATATTTATAACAGCGCAGAGTTTATTGAATTGCTTGTAAGTCAGCCCCTCAAACGTTCAACACTTTGGATGAGTGAGTTTATTGGTTTATCAAGTGCTATGTCTTTCGCATATTTTATAGGTGCGGGAATACCTATCTTGTTGTACCAACCTGATGCAGTTGGATTAACAATGATTGGTACAGGAATTTTGTTGTCAATCATTTTTGTATCGATCGCTTTACTCGCCTCTGTAAAAACAAGAGACAAGGCAAAAGGAATTGGTGTTGCTATTTTATTGTGGTTTTATTTTTCAATAATCTTCGATGGTATTGTATTATTCATCCTATTTCAGTTTCAAGATTATCCGATGGAAAAACCAATGCTTATCTTTACTGCACTTAATCCAATTGATTTAAGCCGCATACTTATTTTATTGAAGATGGATATTTCTGCTTTGATGGGTTATACCGGCGCAGTTTTCAAAGATTTTTTTGGAACGGTTACGGGTACCGTAATCGCGCTTTCTACATTACTCCTTTGGGTCGCTGCTCCATGCTGGTTATCGGTGAGAAGCTTTGTGAAGAAAGACCTGTAAGAAAAGTGAATGGTCAATGGTGAATGTGCATACACGCAAGTCGCAAGTAAACCGTGAATCGCAAGAAGCGGGATCAAAACTTGCGATTTACGATTTACGACTCGCGTCAGATGAATAAAGTTCCCAACGATGAAGTGAGTGACACAACAGACGATGCCATAACAAACAAAAGCCGGTAACATAAAAATTATACTTATTGTTAATTGTAGCTTCTTAAAATAAAAAGATTAATTGCTTCAAGGATATTTGCAAAATGAAACATGATATTGAAAACCGTGAGGATGTAAAGCTTTTGATTAATGCGTTTTATGATAAGGTAAAACAAAATGACAAGATTGGTTACATATTTAACGACATCGCGAAAGTGAACTGGGAAAAGCATTTGCCGGTGATGTATGATTTTTGGGAAAGCATTTTATTTTTTACCGCCTCATACACCGGTAACCCGATGACTGTGCATGGAGTTTTGCATCAATCAGCAAATTTCACCGCAGAACATTTTAATGTGTGGCTGAAACTTTTTACTTCAACAGTAAATGAGTTATTTGAAGGCGAGAAAGCTGAACTTGCGAAGCAGCGTGCCATAAGCATTGCAACAGTTATGCAAACTAAACTGCTGTATCAACATCCGCCGATTACTGTAAAAAATTAATTTAAAAAACAAACAGTATGTCTCAATTTCCTTCGATTATGAGTCTTCATCTTCGATACCGGTTACGAATAGCTGAGATGAATTGTGATATTAATGTTCTGAGAATTTTTGATGATTATTTGAACGAGCTTAGAGCAAAAAGGAATGAACCGCATGTGACAGCAAAAATTGAAGAATTCAGTAAACGGTTTATTGGCGTAAGAAAAGAAATTGACGAATTAAGAGATGCGATGCACATTGTGAAAATGGAACTTGCCGCGCTGTCACGTGAGAACAAAGCTTTGGATGCAGGCGCTTATAAAAAACAAAATCTTGAAGAATTAAAGGAAAAATATTTTGTTTTCAGAAAGTCGTTTGAAAAGTTGAAAGATGAATTCATCAGTTTTGAAAGCGAATGGCTGCAATAATAACTATGCTTCCAGTGCGCGATTAAGAAATTTTATCATTGGCTGCAACGCATCAAAAGCATTACAAATTTTCTTGGAAATATTTTTATCCGTCATGTCTTTATCCCCCAGCTTTTGCATTGCGATAAAACTTTTCAGCTTGATGAATTCTATCGCAGGATTATCATCTCTGTAACCTTTTGGCGGCCGGCTCAAAAGCATGTCCTCCCCTCTATGCACTTCACCATAAATTGTTTTAAATTTTTTATTGGTGATGATCTTTGAAAATTCATCAAAGCAATAATCAATTTCCTGCCGTACTTTTTTTAAAGCATCAGGCATTGGCATCCACAAACCGCCGCCAACAAAATTTTCACCCGGCTCACAGTGAAAATAATATCCGGCATAAATGCTCTTCTTTCCGCCTTTGTTAATGAATGCGCCAAAATTTGTTTTGTAAGGTGATTTGTCTTTGCTAAAACGCACGTCACGGTTGATGCGAAACATGCAATCTTTCGGTTTCAGCGCAATGATCTCTTCGTCTTTTTTTCCATGTTGAGTAATTACAGTCTGGACAAGGGCTTCAAAATTTTGTTTTGCACTTTCGTAAATTTTTCGGTTTGTATCAAACCATTCTTTAGTGTTGTTCTTCTTTAAATCTTTTAAAAATTTTAAAGTAGATGTTTGCAACATAAAAATTTTTTAAGTGATTTTATTATGAACCGGACTGTAGTAATTCTATTTGACTTCTGTTGCGTCGCACTCTTGTACTGTATGAATGTTACGCAGCAGTTTCGGTTTTTTGAGTTAGTGTTCTGAAAATCTCTTCAAGGTTATTTCCTTCTGTTTGCAGCGATACAATATTTAAGTTTTCACTCAAAGCCAGTTCCAGCAATTGTTTGCGGGCATCAGCAGGGTCGCTTGTTAATAATTGCCATGTGTTGTTATTTTCTTTTGATGCAGTTGTTACTGCCGGTAATCTTTGCAGCCATTCCATTTCCAATGATTCTTTAAAACTAACTCTTACAATATTGCTCTTATTATTTTTTTGAAGATTGTTTAAGGTATCATCTGCAACAAGTTCACCTTTATTGATAATAATAACTCTGTCGCAAATCGCCTGAACTTCCTGTAAAATATGTGTAGAAAATAAAACGGTTTTATTCTTGCCCTGCTCTTTAATTACATTTCTTATTTCAATGATTTGATTTGGATCAAGACCGCTTGTTGGTTCATCAAGAATTAAAACTTCTGGATCGTGTATTAGCGAAGCTGCAAGACCAACACGTTGTTTATATCCTTTTGAAAGCTGCCCGATTTTTTTCTTAAATTCAGGAGTTAATCCAACCATTTCAACCGTTCTGTTCACTGCTGCTTTTTTGTTGGCAACTGCATACACTCCTGCAACAAACAACAAATATTCTTTCACGTACATGTCATAATATAAGGGATTTGCTTCAGGTAAGTAACCGATTTTATTTTTCGCTTCAATAGGATTTTCAGAAACATCAATACCGCAGACTTTCGAATTACCGGCATCCGGTAACAGGTAACCGGTAACTATTTTCATTGTTGTGCTTTTTCCCGCACCATTGGGCCCCAGAAAACCTACGATCTCTCCTTTATGAATATTGAATGAAATATTATTTACAGCTTTTTGCTGACCATACATTTTCAATAAACCAGTTACTTCAATTGACATGGTTCAAAGATATACAGTCCAAAAGTTAGAAAAGTCTGAAAGTCCAAAAAGAATAAAATCATCGCCTCCTGACTTTACTGACTTTTCTGACTTCTGCTGTATTCTCCTTTGAGTGCATAGTATCCAAACAAAAATAATCCTGCAGCCACGGGAAGAAATACAATGATGATAATTATCCAGGGCAACGGTTTATTGATGTTAAGTTTGTCATGTTGCGAGTGTTGCAAGAAAAGCAGCGGTTGGATTGCCGGGCGGAAAAAATTTTTCAGAAATGATAGTGGCTAAGCTTCCGAAAATGTAGAAGTCGTACCACTCAATTAAAGTGCCAAGGATGAAGCGGAGATCACTTTCCGAATGTTAGTGTTGGTTTGGCTCATAATTGCAATCGTGAATATTTGAAGTTACGTATTGAATATTTTAGAAGAAAATTTTTTTGCAATCCTTTGCTGATAACATGGATACACAAATCACACAAAAGTTGCTACAAAAAATTATTTCAATTCTTTCGTTATCTCATCAATAGCTCTGTCGAGTTGTGGATCTCTTCCGTTTATTTTATCTTCAAAAGTATTGATCACTTTTATGTCGGGTTGCACACCATTCATTTCAAGATCTTTGCCCTCGAGAGTGTAACAACCCCATGAAGGCAACCGAACAAATGAGCCGTCAACTAAACCTGCCCCGCTTGTAAAGATGATCCAATGATATGTTTCGTTGCCGACAATTTTTCCAAGCTTCAATGCTTTAAAACCTGCCGACGTCATCTCTGCATCGCTGAGTGATTGTTCGTTCGTTAATAAAATAATTGGTTTATCACTTGGTGCAAAATTCGATTGCTTCGTTAATTGACCTTCACGATACTTCCATTGCAAATAAGAACGCTGCGATAAAAAGCGCAATACTTCATCATGAACATTGCCGCCGGTGTTGTACCGAAGATCGAGGATCAAAGCATCGCGATTGTTGAGTTGCTCCGTCATCGTGATAATAAAATTGTTCAGCTCTGATTCGCCCATGTTCTTCATGCATGCGTAAGCAATGCGCTTGTTGCTTTTCTCATCAACACGTTTTTGATTGTTTTCGATCCATTGATCATACAAGTTTGTGTAAAGACTGGATTGCGGATGTACTTTTATTTCGAATGTTTTTGCTCCTCTTTTGAAAGTTAATCGCGCTTCTTTATCAAGTGAAGGACGTGTGAAATAATAATAACGATCGATGGAAGGATCAATAGTTTCATCATTTACCTTTACTAATATATCTCCGGCGTTCACACTGTCATCTCTGTTATCTGCAGTGCTTCCTTGCAAAATATATTTTACTTTATACGGATCGGTGTTATCGAAAATAATTCCGGTTTCCATCGTTGCATTTGATAAAGGAGTTTTTTCATCATCGCCAAACGAATAGAATCCCTGGTGAGAAGAATTCAATTCTCCAAGCATATCATTCAATAACGTACGCAGATCACTTCGATTATTTAAATAAGGAAGAAACTGTGCATAATAGGTTTTTGTTTTACTCCAATCAACACCATGAAATTTTTCATCGTAGTAATTTTCCTGAAGATTAGCCCATGCTTCATAAAACATTTGATTAAACTCACCTGATAAATTTCTTCTGAAAGTGTAATCGGTTGAAACAGGATCAACTTTGTTACCATCTAAGTTCAGTTTATAAAGTGTGCTATTGATCAATGCATAATCTTTATCACCGCTTTCAACAATGCTTACATTATCACCATCGGCACCACTGATTTTTTCTGTCTTTGGATTTTCAAATGGCTCTAATGTTGTTTTATACAAAGCAGCTTTTCCTTCCACATGATCACTTACATACAATACGTAAGTTTTATCTCCTTTTTGCAAAACAGAAACAAGATATTGAGAACCAAAGTTTGGACCGATCTGTTCAAGACGATCCATTATTTTACTTGTGTCGATATTGATGTGTGCAATAACAGAATCCTTTGAATCTTTTTTCTTCGCGGTGTCTTTCTTTTCCTCTTTGAACAATGCATTGAATTTATCCATGCGATAAGGCTGATCGAATTTCTCCAAAGGCATTCTGTAAATTCTCGGCTCTTGTAATCCCGTTGGATAAGCAGGATGCAAACGCGATGAAATGAAATAAATATATTTTGAATCAGGCGACCAAATGGGCGATGTTTCTGTTACAGCAGTGTTTGTAAGATCAATTGTTTTATTTTGTTTGATGTTGTAAATAAAAATGTCTTGTTCAAAATTTCTGTAAGCGTTATAAATTACGTATTCATTATTTGGTGAAAAATCGACATTGCCGTTTTCAATTCCCCAGATCTCATCATGCACAATAGCTTTGCTTTGCATGGTTTTCAAATCGATCAAACGCACTTCGTTTCTTCCGCTCAAATAAACACCCATCGTGCGTTTTCTATTCAATGAAATTCCACGGTTATTTGCTTTATCAGAAGTAAGTTGTTTTAAAGTTGAAGCGCTGTCTGCAACAACCGTGTACCAGTTTTGAAAACCATCAACAGTTTGATTAAAGAGCAAAGTTTTGTTATCACTTAACCATTTTACTTCGCCCACTCTTTCAGCAGAACCACGCGGAATTTTTTCAATAAATTTTCCATCTGCATCACTAACAAACAATTCACCACGCGAAACAAAAGCAACTTTCTTCCCGTCGGGTGAAAGATCAAACGAACTAATCTTTCCCTTTACATTGAAATCTGTTTCCTTTGGAAGCACATTGTTTCTTACAATTGAAATGTGCAATTTGTCTGCTTTGCGTGTTGCAACATCATACAACCACAACTGATAATCTTTTTCAAAAACAACTTTACCACCGTTGGCATTTACGATCGGGTTTTTGATAGAGGAAGAAAAATTTGTGAGAGAAGTTTTCTTGTTGTTCTCAAAAGTGTAAAGATTATATTGATCGTTTCCTTCATCAGAAATAAAATAGATGTTGCCATTTTTATCCACCGTGGCTCCAAAATCTTTTCCAATCCAATCTGTGTAACGGGTATATTTTTTTGTTGAGAGATTGTAAGATTGAATATCAGGGTTGAAAGGTCCTTTGTATCTCTTGCGTTGGACCTGGTTGCTGCTTTCCCATGTATCGTTAAAAAATAACTCACTTGTTGCGGGATTTTCAAAAACGTTATGATCATACAAAAAGAAATAATCACCAAACACACGTTGCGCCGTGCCGCCGTTGATGCTCACTTTGTAGCTTGATATTTGCCCCATTCGCGAACTTGTGAAATAAATATATTTTGAATCCCAGCTCCATGAACTCACATTATCACCACCGCTGTAGTAAGTAAGCTGCTTTATATCGCCGCCCTCAAAAGGCATTATATAAACATCAGAATTTCCGTATTGAGTTCCTGAGAACGCGATCCATTTTTCGTCAGGTGAAACTTTTGCATTTGTTTCATAACCTTGCATGGCAGTAAGTCTTGTAGCCAGCCCGTCTTTCACATTCGCTTTCCACAAGTCACCTTCAAAACTGAAGATCACGATTTGACCATCGGGAGTTAAACAAGGTTGAGAAAGAAAATAAACTTCTTTTGTTTGTGCATTCAACAAATAAAAACTTAGAGTTAGCAGGGCGAGCAGAAATTTTGGTTTCATATAACTAATTTATCCGCTCAAATTACAAAGCGAAAACAAAATGCAAAAAAGAATATGATAAAAATGAATGATCAAAAATGAGCGGTAAGATGTTTATTTGAAATATTTGTCCAACCCTCCTTCAGCAAATAATCAAAATGCAAAAAAATTTATACGCAGTAAAGTATGGAATAAGAACGATTACTTTTGCAGTTTGATTATGACAGCAACGGAGTTTTTGAATATAGCACATACTATTCCACACGAGCCGGGCATTTACAAATATTTTGATGTGCAGACTGAATTGCTGTACGTTGGCAAAGCCAAAGATCTTCGGAAACGCATCAGTTCATATTTTACAAAAACATTCACAGGATATAAAACACATGAGCTCGTTTCAAGAATTAAAAGGATTGAGTTTACGATCGTAAATTCTGAACAGGACGCATTTTTGCTGGAGAATTCTCTTATCAAAGAATTTCAGCCACGGTTTAATATCAATCTTAAAGACGATAAAAGTTATCCTTACATTGTTATAAAAAAAGAACCTTTCCCCAGAATTTTTCTAACACGCAAAAAAATTAACGACGGCTCCGAATATCTCGGACCTTTTACTTCTGCGGGAAAAGTGCGTGAGCTGATAAGTTTTATCCGGCAGTTCATTCCTTTGCGAACATGCAAGCTGCCGCTTACTGAACAAAATATTCAAAGAAAAAAATTTAAAGTTTGTCTTGAATATCATTTGGGCAATTGTAAAGGACCGTGTGAAGGTTTGCAAACTGCAGAAGATTATGCAGATGGTCTTGTACAGGTAAGACAAATGCTTAAGGGAAATCTTTCGCCGGTAATTCAGCACTATAAAAAAGAAATGGCTGAATTATCTGCACAACTTGAATTTGAAAAAGCAGCACAGATAAAGAAGAAACTTGAATATCTTGAAAATTATCAGGCAAGATCAGTGGTTGTAAGTAAGCAATTGCATAACCTTGATGTGTTTTCAATTTTAAAAGAAGATGATATTGCTTATGTAAATTATTTAATGGTTCAAAACGGAACTATTGTACAAACTCATACCATAGAATTACAACCAAAACTTGACGAAACAGATGAAGAAGTTTTATCGTTTGCCATTTTGAATTTAAGAGAATCGTTTAACAGCCTCGCTGGTGAAGTGATTGTTCCCTTTGAAATTGACTATCCCGATGAACATGTTATCATTTGCGTACCCAAGGGTGGCGAGAAGAAAAAATTGTTAGAACTGTCTCAAAAGAATGTTGATTATTTCCGAACAGAAATAAAAAAGAAAAAAACACTTCAACTCGAAGGCAAGTCTGATATTCAAAAGAAAGAAGTGTTGTACCATTTGCAGCAAGACTTGTACCTGCCTGAATTGCCTGTGCAGATCGAATGTTTTGATAATTCAAATTTCCAGGGAAGTTTTCCGGTTTCCGCAATGGTTAGTTTTAAAGACGGAGTGCCAAG
>Ga0070662_100002016_pt1 | contig 12436 bp, 13 predicted proteins | sample KBSC53metaG_FD_65648 | JGI IMG/M metagenome (GOLD analysis project Ga0070662, IMG submission 65648) | Corn rhizosphere microbial communities from Kellogg Biological Station, Michigan, USA - KBS C5-3 metaG | ecosystem: Host-associated > Plants > Roots > Rhizosphere > Soil ...
GAAATCGCGGCAACCACGGCCCGAAGTCCGCCTTCGCGGACTCCCGGGGCGCGATCCGGCCGGTTCCGACGGGGCATCGTGCCGCCGCGGCGCGGGTGAACCGCGCAACGGTGGATCGATGCCGTGCAGGTCCTTGTATGGGGGGGGCGGTGGCGGATCCGCGATCGGAGATGAGGACGAGCAGGGGGTGGCGCGACGCGGCCGAGGCGCGCAGATTCGCCCGGTTTCCTTTGTTCACTCACCAGCCGCTCGCAGATCCCGATGCAACTGCGCTTTCCTTTCCTGACGCCCCACGTCCGCCCGCCGGAGCATGCGTCCCAGCCGCGCGTGGTCCCGATCGAGGGCGAGGTGCACGACGCCCTTCTGCTGCTGGCCGCCGGATACGGCGCGGCCATGGCGGCGCTGGCGGACCCCCGGCGGCGGGAGGAAGGCGAACGGGTGCGCGCCGAGTCCGGCGCGCTGGCCGGCGCCGCCACGGCCGTGCTGATGGAAGGCTCCGGCGTGGAGGCGGCCGGGGCGCTCCGGGCGGCCGCCGAAGCGCACCGCGCGCTCCTGAACGAGATGTTCGGCGAGCGGGTGTTCCGGACCATTCCGAAGGCCCTGCGCCACGTGCGCCAGTCGCACCTGATGGCCATGGCCAGCGCGCTGCGCGAGCAGGCGCTGGAGTACCATGACAGCGAGCTGCTGGTCGGGCAGGATCGTGGCGGCGCGATGGTGGCGTTCACGGCTCCGGCCACCGCCGCCCAGGCGCACGTCTGGCTGCTGGGCGCGCTGTACGAGCGGGTGGAGGGTTGGATCGAGGAGTCCGGCGCCCCCGCGCTGGAGCGCGAGGCGTCGCGCTGGCTCTACGAGCGCTGGCGCGGGGCCAGGGCGGTGCGCGGCGACGAGTTCGCGCGCGGGGTGCGCGAACAGGAGTTCTCGCTGGTGGAGCGTGAGATCATCACCCTGGGCGCCAGCGCCGTGGAGCACGTGCGCGCGGAACGGCTGCTGGGCGATGCCGGGCCCAAGCAGCGGCGCATGGCCGCGGCGCTTCCCGATTCTCTCTGCGGCGTGTGGGAGGTGGCGGGGCGCTCGGCCGGGTGGACGGAGCTGCGCCACCCCCTGGGCGGCTGGCCGATCCGGGTGGCCGACCATGCGCCCGAACTGCGGTACGGGGCGGGCGACGTGATGCTGGGGCGGCTGATCCCGCTGGACGCGGAGACGTGGCTGCGCTCGCCCGGCGCCGCGGTGATCCCGGGGATGGGGCGCGGCTTCGCGCGGACGCTGGCGGAGGGGCTGGAACAGAGTTCCGGGGCGCTGCCGGACCAGGTGCTGGTGGAGGCGGCGATCCAGACGGCGCTGGGGGTGCGCGGCCTCCCGCGCGAGGTGCGCCCCCGGGTGAACCCCGACGCCGCGGCCGAGATCCTCCGGGTGTTGCGCGAGGCGCTGGAGGCGGCCGGGGCCGCCGAGCGCGTGGACCCCGGCGACGTGCCGTCCGACCTCCCGTCGATGCCCGACACCGAGGTCTATCGTTTCGAGGTGGACATCGTGCTGAACGACTACATCGGCGCGCTCTTCCCCATCGCCCGGAAGTCCCGCGCCCATCGCGAGATGCTGCGCCGCCGCGAGCGCGAGGCGAGGGAGCGCGGCCGAGGGTGACCGGCGCGGCATCCACGCCGCCACTCGATTTCGAATGGCCGGAGGCGCGCCACGGAGGCCGTGCGTCCGGCTGATGGCGTGTACCCCGGTCGGGGATGACGACGTACGGTTCGGATGATCACCGTGCCGCATGCCACCGGCCGGGATTCCGCGGCGCCGACCTGGGAGGATGGCCAGGGGCGCGGCCGAGGTGGCCGCGAGCGCCGGGAGCGCGGACGACCTCGCGAGAATCTTTGGCGTCCAGCCGCCGACGGTGACGAAGTGGTGCGAAGCGCTCCGGCTCCCCCCGCCTCGCCGGCTGCAACTCTGGCTGCGCCTGCTGCTTGCCGCGCAGCTGCTGGAGGACGCCGGCCGCTCGATCCACGGTGCAGCCCGCGCGGCAGGCTACGCGACGGATCGATCTTTCCGGCGAGCGCTGCAGGAGGTGGTGGGGAAGAACCCGCGGGAGTTGCGGGCGGAAGGTGCGTTTGACGGGGTATTGGCGGCGCTTAATGCAGACCTACGTGAGTTCCGAGGCCAGCGCAAGCGTACGCCAGCTTCGGCGGCCCGAATGCCGATCTCATCAGGCGAGGTTCGTCCGACCTGATCATAGGGCCCATATCCAGCTCACAATTCAATCAAGCAGCTTCTCGACCCACTCCGGAGCTTCAATGCCGGACTCTTTGTAGATCTCTCGAACCATCCCTACCAGACGCTCGATGCCGGCGTGTCGCTGCTGGGCCGGCACTCCTTCCAGCAAGGCTTCGAGGGCAAGGTACGCCGTAGTTGCGTCGGGCCCGGCGGCAAGACCGCGGTGGATGTACCACTCCCGCATCTTCCGCAGCGTCGTGGCGTGCGGCTTCTGCCCTTCGGCCAGGGCCTTGGTTAGCCCGGTCGGCGTCATCCGCACGGCACGAGCGACGGGGCGAAGCCCGTCTTGCTCCACCGCCACGCGAAATGCCTCTCGCAGGACCTCCAGCGGGACGAGGCGGCGGGTCATCGAAGGCACCCCGCCGCCGCCGGCCTCTCGGCCAGCTGTCTACCACGTCTAAAAACGGTTAGATTACACCGGGCAGACTAGCGCGCGGCTGCTTGCGTCGCAAGCGGCGCCAACTCGGCCGGGCCTGCTGGTCCACTTTGTTGATCTCGGCGTCGGAGAGCTTCACATGCCCAACGACAAGAGAGCACGGCAGCAGCTGCGACGAACGGCCGCCGGCCATCTCCTGCTGGACGAATTGTATCAGGCCGAGATGCGCGCGATCGTGCGCGCCCACCTCGATGACGACGGGCATTCGCTGCGCGGCACCGCGAAGGAGATCGGCATCACGCGCCACCGGCTGGAGTGCTTCCTCGCTGGCCAGGAGATGACGGACGCAGCGTTCGAGCGGATCGCTCGCTGGTGCGAGGGAAAGCCGACGCCCTTCATCCAGCCGAGACCGTCGCGCTCGGAATCCTGTGCCGCTGGATGAACCGGAAGGTGGATCTGTACGAGGGCCGGCAGGAAGTCGCCGCCGCGGTCCGCCTGTTGTACAAGCGGCGACAGGTACGGCTGCCGGCGTACGTGATGAGTGCGCTGGACGCGGCGTGACAGCATTTTCGGATTGATCCAAGCGAGCAGAAGCGAGTGTCTTCGCCTCCACTTGCGCAGATGTTCGGGCGCATCCACTCGCGCCCCCAGCATCCCGACTCAACTCCCGCCGCCCATTACCTTACCGCCCGACGTGGCGGATTCGTAGTGGGAAACCCGCGCGTCTATGTCTCTCCGTTCGTTGCTTCCGACCGGATTGGCCCACTCGACGGCGACGAGCGAGAAGGCGAAGATGGTAACAATCAGCCGCATCAACATGGGATGATGCTCCGCCAAAGGTGAAGGTTGAAGGTTACCGGCTGCCGTATGTTAACGCGTTATGGGTCTTGCATCACCATCCCGCGAAGAGATAGCTTAAATGATTTGTTTGGCAGATCGACCACTACCGTGACCGACACTCGCCCGTGCCAACATACCTCGATCTCTTCTCCGGATGCGGGGGCATCTCCGCCGGTTTCCGCGACGCGGGATACCAATGCCTTCTTGCCGTCGACCACGACCCCAGAGCCGTGGCTGTGTACAACGCTAACTTCGCGACTACAGGTAGAGGGGAGGCCGTCGTAGCAGATCTTAACACACTTCGCTCGCATGTTGCGGTGACAGAATTCCTCGCTGAGTATGACATTCACCCGGGAACATGTGACGTCGTCGTCGGGGGACCGCCCTGTCAGAGTTTCTCGGTTGTCGGGCGAACGAAAATCAAAGCCCTTATCGAAACGAACGGCGATCTAGAAACTTATTGGCGTAACCGAGAGCGGGAACGGACTTCGCTGTTCGAGGTTTACGCATTGTTCTTGGAAGTTTTGATGCCTCGATGGTTTCTATTCGAAAACGTACCGGCGATCCGTAGCCACCGTGTTTTTGGTCAAATAGCACAACGATTTGAATCGCTTCGGACTACCGACGGCGCGGCATTTCGATATGTAATGTTCGACGGCGTCTACTCCGCAGCGGACTACGGTGTGCCCCAGAATCGGCGACGCTTCATCAGAGTGGGATACCGCGCTGACTTAGCGCTCGATAAGTGGGTTTCTCCGAAAAAATTTCCTGGACCGAAGGTTCGATGGGCTCTCGGCGATTTGCCGCCGATTGAGAGCGGGACAACGGCCGCGACAATTCACTATGGTACTGCTGCGTGGCACTGGTACGCTCGAATGATGCGTAGGAATGTAGGTCTCGGCGCGCAAGCGAAAGCTACCTTCCATATTTGCCGCAAACACAACGTCGACGACACCGCGTTGTTCGCTGAGATGAAACCCGGGGCGAAGTTCGCAGACCCGGAGGTACAAGCGATTATCCCAAAAGTAAATCCTTCACACAAACTGTTAAAATACTCGACAGAAAAGTTCGCGGATAAGCTCCATCGACTGGACCCTAATCGCGTCGCTTGGACGGTAACTGCGCATCTACAGAAAGACTGCTACAAATTTATTCATTATCGTGATGCACGAACTATTTCTGTTCGTGAGGCCGCTCGGCTTCAGAGTTTCCCCGATCACTTTTCGTTCGGCCGCACGAAAATGGGCCCGGCTTTTCGAATGATTGGCAACGCCGTGCCACCGCTGCTTGCAAGGGCTTTCGCTGAGTCGTTTATTGCGTCAGATGCCACACTCGCGTGGCGACGCAGGGAACTAGCAGCTCGCGCGCTTCCAGATGACTTGTGGGTGCGATTGGAACGCTTGTGGCCACAGTGTCGGCCCGCGAGAGGTCGAAAGCCGCTGAACAAGCGCAATCTACTAGTTGGTATCCTCTACGTTCTCGGTTCGGGCATTCCTTGGGATTTACTTCCAACAAGCCTTCAAAGCGGAGCTGGATCGACGTGCAGGAACTACTACGAACGCTGGAAAGCGATTGGAGAATGGGATCGTATTCAGGAGATCGTACGTCAGTGGGCGTCCGAACATCCAGCCGTTTCTGAGAGAACACCCAGCTTCTGGGATCTCGTGTACTCGCCGGAGAACACTGCACAAGTTCTACTTCATTTAGTCTCATCATCTGTGAGGATTTCGGTTTGCAAGGCCAACATCACCTGTGAAACGGCGACAGCATCATAGGGAGCTTGCCCCAAGCGATTGAAGAAGCGCGAGAACCGGGTTGAAAGTTCTGCTGCCAACGTGGGATTCAGCGACACAATCCGTGACGACACAAGTGTGCCGATAACTGAGGGGGTATAGTCAGCTACCCGAAGTGCGAGGAAGTCGACAGCGCCGCCTGTAAATGAGGCAAACGGGGTAAGAAAAAAGCGACGCGCATCAGCATTTTTATAATCATGCCTTAGCATGCGCGCAAAGAACTCGCGTGCCTTGCTCTGTTTAGATGGATCTGCGTCTTTAAGACTGCGGAACTGGGCGCGTAACTCCGATCCAGCGGAACCTTTTGCGATCTCCGCATATGAATCTAGATGCGCTAGCAAAACCCGAGTTGCCTTCGCGTTTCCGTCCGCACGTGGAACTAAGTCACACGCAGGCGTGAGGACGGCCCAAAGGCCTCCATCAAGCTGCAAAATATCCCCAGGTGAGAGAAACCGCCGTGGCGTACTGAAAATGTATGATTCTCCAGGATGAATTGTCACTTCGCCAGAAACCTCGGCCAACGCAGGGTCGGAACTAAGTTGATCTCGCAGGATTGTGGCAAAAAGACGCGCGATCGTCCGGTACAGTGCCGAACTATCTTCGTGTTGAAAACTCCCCCAGTATTTTGAAATATGCCCCCACATAGTCCTCTGAATAGCTTTTCTTAACTCACGGGAGAGTGGCCCAGATTCCGAGAAAATTTCGAATACCCGTTGTTGAATCCAGCTCTCAATTTGATGCACCAATACCTCAACACGTTTTTTTTCTGCAACATAGATCAATCCTTCGTGGCGATACTTATCAAGCAGATCGTCTGGAAATCCGGAGTACACAATAATCGGAATTACTTGAGTGGTGGTGATTTCACGGATCACGTCGTTACCGCCCTCGTCACTAGCTGCGCCAACTTGGTCAAATCGGAGGTCAACAATCGCTACATCGTAGGGGGTTGACTGCAGTTTTTCTCTAGCTTCTGAAAGCGTGGCGGCAACGTCGACCTCGGCCATGATCCCGCGGTCGGACAGTCGCTCAGCTAAATTTACCTGTTGAGTAGTGCGTATGCCCTCATCGTCATCGATGAGGAGCACGCGAACCATGTTGTGTTGAGCAGCGGTGCTATTCATTCTCCTCTGGACGAGCAAGGGTGATGCGAAAGACAGCACCAGGTTCTCCGGCGTTAAGCAACTCCAAGGTTCCGTAGCTTCGTTGGATGGATTCCCGCGCTAGGAACAACCCCAACCCGTAACCGTCGCGATCGGAGAACCCGAGGTCAAAAATATTTTCAGCTATGGCCTCGCTGACCCCCGGACCGGAATCAGAAACAGTTATGGTAAGTTTGTTGGCATCGTCAGCTTCGGCGACAACCACACCTATACGACGGGGATGAGGCCCCTTTTGGACCCAGTACACGGCATTGTCCAAAAGATTATATAAGGCGTAAAGCAGATCTGCATCCCAAGCAAGGACTTGGTGGGTTCCCGCTGAGGTACTTAACTCAATTCCAGCCCTGTTCACCGTGGGACGCAAGATAGATATAACGGCACTCAAAATCTCTTCAACTACGAATCTCTTGCGACGGCTCCGTCTCCGCCGCATAAGCGGGTCTAGGTCGTCAAGCAGATCCGAAAGACGTGCCTCAGCACCACTTGCTGCTTCCACGCTCTCGGAAAAATGTCTTTTGTCCTTACCGGCTATCCTTACCTCGCCAGTTGGTTGCAATGAGCGGATTGCAATTCGGCGGATATTGTCAATTGCGGCATTCAGAGCACTGTTGACGTTTCGACCCTCGTGAATAACAAATCGCGCGAGCGTACCAAGAGCGTGGGTGTCATGCAGTGCTTCGACCTGATGCGCAAGTCGCTCATGTTCGGCTTCACTTGCAGCCTCGGCATTCGAGATCACGTCCAACACTGTACGACGAGTGTTCCCGTCAGAAATCAATCGTGTGACGTGCTCGCGAAGATTCAGAAAAGCACTGCGACGCTCTTCGGCGAGTGCTTGCGTCGTCCGTGTAACACGACGGCCCAAGTTATTCCTTTGCCGGAACTGGAAACGAAGTGGCTCAACAGTGGAGAGTACTGCCACTACAATCCGCTTCAACTCGTTGTACGCGGCATTCTCTTCCAACCCTTCACGGCTCGTCCGGTCTTCCAATTGTGGGTTCGTCAACATCGAGATATCGATACGTCCCGAAACTTGGTTCGTGCCGATTCGCAGGCTTGGATTCTGAACTCGGCGTGCAGCAAGTTCAAGCCAGTCATATGCAGGATCTCCGTATGGCCGAACTCGGAAGCCGTCGCGGTAGATACCAACACCTGACGCGTCGTTCAGAAATTGCCGAATTCCTCGGATCGAAAGCCCCTCAAACTGCGGTAATGAAAGCTTTTCTTGAAGCAACTCCTGATCACGATCCCACAGTTGGAGTGATATGAATAGCGGTCCGCAGGCGAATAACTGCGTTGAATCGACTGGAGCATTTGTCTGCTCACCGTTAACATCACCGTACCGCACCCGAATATCGTCAAACACCTGCGATATCGACAGGTCAGTCTGATCCACGTCGGCAAGTAGGCGACGCTCATAAACTACCTCGCACCGGCCAGTCTCATCCACTGTCGCAAGAACTGAATAATCAGCAACCTCGGGCACTTCGTAGGGTTCTATTGCCTCAGGGAGTCCCTTGAGTTCGCTAGCCTCGAGACCGCTCCTATGAAGATCCAGACGAATATCAAAGGGGTCGTCCTCTCTAACTGCCACCGGCGAGAGTAGAAGGCGAAGCTCCCGAACGAGCCGCCGAAGACGAGAGAAATCCCAAACGTCATGAAGATCAGAAATGATTAACCGAGTGCCGGGAATGGTTGTCTCGGCATTCTCGGTCCTTAGATCGATAAGTACTTCATCCAAATACAAACCTTCAGCCAAAAAATCGCTCCACTGCAACGAAAGCTTGTGGATCAGTCCTTTACCCTCGGGACGGGTATCAATCGAAAGGCGATTTCCCAACCGCATTGCAGCGAACCGCCCAACTCCCTTTCTTCCAAGCATAGGTCGTTCCTTGTTGGGGCTGCGCTCTCGCGCGCCTTTCCAACTCGTCGCTGGCGACATCCAGCCTTCCATGATCGAGCTATCACTCATTCCATGACCATGATCCGTGATGATGATGGAGCCGCTCGGTGAGATGCTATTTATGAAAGTGATCTCCACATCTGGAGAATCCGCGTCATAAGCATTCTTTACTAATTCAATCACCCCGGCCATCTCATCCTTGATAAGATTGCTTCCGATCGTCTCTACTAACCGTGCACGCGGACGAAACGGAACGCGAACGATCTTTTCCACTGGTCACCGTGGGTGGTTTAGGAAACGGGGGTGGTCTGCTGACCAAATGTGCACTGAGCAAGAAGCGGACACGAGTCGCAGCGCGGTCCGGAACTTCGACATACTAATGCACCAAGGTCTAGCATGGCAAAATTGAACGCGCGTGGAGCACGTGGGTCAACAAGTTGCGTAAGCAGTCGATGGAAACGTTTGCTTCGCCGATGGCTATCATTTATTTGGATACCAAGGATACGCCCGACAATACGAACGGTGTTTACATCCAATAAGGGTTCAGGTTTGCCGAATGCGAAGCAGAGCAGAGCAGCAGCGGCATATGGTCCGATCCCAGGCAGCTTCTCAAGTTCTCGTCGGCTCGCTGGTATATTTCCTCCATACGAAGCTACAATTTCCTGTGCCATCGCATGCATCAGATCGGCTCGCCACCGCAACCCCAATGGATGCATGATGGCCCGGACGTGTTCCAATTCAGCCCCCGCGAGAGACTGTACTGTCGGATACTCCGTTAAAACGTGGATGTACACAGGCACGACTTGATCAGCGCGGGTACGATGAAGCAATACTTCCGCTACTAAAACTCGATATGGGTCGCGAGTATGTCTCCATGGGTAGTCACGTCTCGCGGACGCCCACCACGCCTCCAAACCCGACCGTATGTGGTTCACCACTTGGGGAGAGAATTCCTCACCATGCGGTTGGAGGCGGCCCGTTCGGTGCGGAGTTTCACCGTCGCGATCGAGTTTTGTATTCATGTGGCTATGCGGTTTCAGTTGGTTGGAAACATACGAGGCGAGAAGGGCACCGCAAGCTTCCGAGTTGTGTGGCCATCTTGACAAGCCCACATTGTTCCCCCAACATCAATGCTCGCATATGTTTCCAGCGCGCCCCCGTCCGTCCCCGCGCGCCGGTCCCGAGCGTTCCTCCGCCCCAGCATCCGGGGCACATCCCCAAACCGTCCCGCCAACCGCAGAGGTCATCATGCAGTTCAGCTCCCCCCGCCTTCGCCGCGCCCTGGCGCTGGGCCTGCTCGCTTCGGCCGCGGGCTGCGGCTTCAAGGACCGGATCGCCCAGAAGGGCGCCGAGAGCGGCGCCAGCGCCGAGGACGTGGACCAGAAGAGCGCCGTCACGGTGACCGACGCCGAGCGCGAGGCGTTCAAGGCGCCCGCCGACAGCAGCATCACCCCGGCGCAGGTGGAGGCGTACCTCAAGACCAGCCTCCTGCAGTTCGACCTGATCCGCAGCGAGGCGCCCGCGCTGCACCGGCAGGTGCAGGCCATGGACCAGCGCGCCAAGAACGGCGGCGTGCTCTCCGGCCTGCGCAACGCCGCCGAGGGGATCAGCGCCATGAGCCACTGGGCCGACCTGGTGGGCGGCAGCTACGTGCGCTCGGCGCGCACCCTCAAGCAGAACCCGGCCGAGATGGAGTACGTGCGCGAGCGCATGGCCGCCGTGAGCACCTACCTGATGATGCGCCCCATGCAGGACGCGGCCAGGCAGCAGGCCCAGGCGCTGCGCCAGCAGGCCCAGGCCATGAAGGGCCAGCCCGGCATCGGCCAGGAGCAGATCGACGCGATGATGCAGAGCGCCAACGAGATGGAGCAGAACGCCCAGACCGCCGCGTCGCCCGCGCTGCAGCAGAACGTCAACGCCGTGCACCAGGCCCGCGGCAACGTGACCGACCCGATGTGGACGCAGATCGGCATCGCCGGCGGCGGGATGGGGCTGCTGGCGCTCTCCGGCCTGGGCGACCCCGCCGACACCGCCACCGTCAACAAGCTCAACCAGTTCCGCCAGCTCTACACCGACGCGCTGGCCAACAAGGTGACCCCCGGGATGGAGAACAAGCCCGCCGGCCAGAGCTGACGCGACACCTCGCTCCGTACCACACGTCAGGCGGGCGGCCCCCACACGGGGACCGCCCGCTCGCTTTCGCGGCAGCCGCTGCCGCGGGGCAGATGGATCCCATCGCCCTGTCGCCTCGCCGGCCGCGGCGGTATCGTGCGCTGCGTCGCCGCGAACGTCATCGTCGGGGCCGCGGGAGTTTGCGAGCGAGCTCTGCCTTCGCGCCGCTTTCGCGGACTTCAGCGGCGAGCGGACACCCGGGCCCACTCTTCCCCCCCTCGCGCCATGCCTCGTCTCCCCGGCCACTTCGCGCATCCCATCGGACGCCGTTCCCGATCGGCGCTCCGGGTCTCGCGCCCGCTGCTGCGCGCCTGCGCGGCGATCGTCCTGGCGAGTACCGCGCAGGGGTGCGGCGCGCCCGCGCGGACGGGCTCGGCCGGCGGCGCCGAGGCGGTGGTCGACTCGCTGTACCGCGACCACTTCGCCCACGAGCAGAACTGGGACGCCACGTACCAGCGCCAGCGCGCACGCTTCGCCCCAGACCTGGCCGCGCTGCTGGACGCCGACACCCGCGCCGCCGCGGCCAACGCCGACGAGATCGTGGGGCTGGACTTCGACCCGCTCACCTGGGCGCAAGACACCATGACCGGCTTCACGGTGGCGCCCGCCACGCGCGCGGGTGATGACGCGATCGTCCCCGTCACCGTGCGGCAGGACACGTCGCGCGTGAGCCTCCGCGTGCGGCTCAGCCGAGCGCGGCCGAACGACCCCTGGCGCGTGTCGAACATCCACTACCCCGAGAGCGACCTGGTCACCCTCCTCCGCCAGCTCGCGGCGGACCGGCGGCGGCCGAGGCCCTGACCGCAAGCCGGGCGCAATGGAGGAACGGCCGGGCGGCTCCCACACGGGGGCCGCCCGCTTCGTTTCCACGCCCGGCCGCGACCGCCGTGCGTCCTGTATCAAATCCGCCCATACAGCGTGCGAACTCCGACACCGCTGAAAAGGGTCTCAGGAGGGATGGAGGGACGGAAACAGCGATGAAGTTTCCGTCCCTCCGTTCCTCCGTGAGACCCATCAGCAGAGCCGGTACGACCAATGAATTTCCGGATGGATCCGGTATTACCGGGTGCGCTGCAGCAGGTTGTCGAGCTTGTGCCACTCCTGGGTCAGGTCGGCCCGGTCGTCGGCGTCCAGCTCCGAGCCGCCGTCGTTCAGCAGCTTCATCAGCTTGTCGCGCCGCGCCAGCAGCTTCGCGCGCTCTGCCTCGGACATCGGTGTTCCGTCTGCCATGCGCTCGCTCCGGTTGAGGGGTGCGGTCTTCTGCCGGGCGGGTGATGCGCCCCGGCGCGGACAACATGCCCGTTCGCCGGTGCGCGGGCCATACCTGCCGCCGCATCCTGAATGGCCCGCGTGAGACAGGTCGTCTTCACGATCGGGGGATGACGATCCTCGCATTCGCCGGCTTGCGGCGCGCGGCGGCGGACGGGTACTCTTGCGCCCATGCCCCACTCCATCGATGACCTGATCGCACGGCTGGGCGCCGGCTCCGAAGCCGCCCGCCGCGAGGCCGGCGACGCCCTGCTCCGGCTGGGCGAGCCCGCCGTGGCCGCCCTGGCGCGCGCGCTCGCCGAGGCGGGGCCGGAGGTGCGCAAACCCGCCGCCTTCCTCCTGGGCCGTGCCGGCGACGCATCGCCCGCCGTCACCTCCGCGCTCGTCCGCGCGCTGGCGGACGAGGAGAGCAAGGTGCGCAAGAACGCGGCGGTGGCGCTCGGCCGGCTGGGCGCGGCCGACGCCGTGGAGCCGCTGGCCCGCGCGCTGGCCGCCGAGGAGATGCTGTGGGTGCGCCCGTCGATGGTGCTGGCGCTCGGTGCGCTGGGCGCCCCGGCCGCCGACGTCCTTCGCGGCGTGGCGCCCCAGTCGGACGAAGAGGCCGAGGCGCTGCGCAAGGCGCTGGACCGCGCGGGGGACGGCGGGGGGAGCG
>Ga0070662_100002017_pt1 | contig 12434 bp, 9 predicted proteins | sample KBSC53metaG_FD_65648 | JGI IMG/M metagenome (GOLD analysis project Ga0070662, IMG submission 65648) | Corn rhizosphere microbial communities from Kellogg Biological Station, Michigan, USA - KBS C5-3 metaG | ecosystem: Host-associated > Plants > Roots > Rhizosphere > Soil ...
CTGGTATCTGGGAGCGAAGTACGCCGATTATTGGAAGGCGATTGCTCCCATGTCCGGTCCGTTTGTGGAGGAGTCCACGTATCCGTGGGATCGCATCCGGAAGATGCCGGTGTTCATGACCGAAGGCACGGGGGCGACTCCCTCGCTGGCAGGAAGCCGCGCAATGCAGGCGTGGATGAAGGCGCAGGGTTTTCCCTTGGAATACAGGGAGGTCGAGGCAGATCATGGCCGCATGGTGGCCCTGGTGATGCCCGCCGTGTTCGATTTCTTCGAGCGGCAACGAAAGTAGTGGTCTTGAATGCAGGTTGCGCGGAGGAGCAATATTTAAACATGAAGAGTGACAGACGCACGTTTCTCCTGATGGCAGGGGCGACTGCGCTCGGGGGTCCTGCAGCGCATCGGGCAAAAGGTCAAGGTTCGGCGAAGGTGTTGCTTCCTCACGCCTCGTGGGATTGTGGCATGACAGATGGCATCCCCAGCCCGGAAAGCGGCTCCTTGATTTTCGAAATCCAGCTGAAGCTCGATCGACTGGCGAAGATCGGCAAAACGCAGTACGGAAACCGCCGCGTGGCCGTAGCCTTGGAGGGTACGACGGCCGGTCCGAAATTCACGGGCACGGTAATGACTGGCGCGTTGGACTTCGAACTCACGCTCTCCAACGGCACCGTGGAGGTGGAGCAGATCTTCGTGTTTAAGACCGGCGAAGGGAAGTATATCTACTCGCGCAGCGCGGGGGTGGGAGCGGATACAAAAGACGTCCGCATCGCGATGGATTTTGAAGCTCCCAATGGAAGTTCATCGGAGTGGATGAACTGGGGTAAATACGTTGCGCGGCGCATCCTGGATGAAAACGCCAAGACGCTAACCGTCCGCGTTTACGACGTGTCGTCCATCGCGATTCCCGCCGGCCCGGCAAATACCACCCGGATCGTCAAACCGGCGGATGCTCCGCCCCAGCCGTGGAACAACCGTATGAAGGGAGCCGATGAGAAGCAAGGCAAGGAACTGATCGTCGAATCCGTCGGGTTGAGTCCGTCGCAACGCGTGGGGGCCAGCAAGCGCGGCAACCGCAACATCATTCCCATTACGGGCGGCGATCTGAGTGGACGAATCACGGGCAAAGTTCTTTCGGGCGGCGCCGACTACCAGAATCTTTCCGGCCCTCCTGCCATCGACGCGCGTTACCTGTGGCAGGCATCGGACGGCGAGATCATCATCGTTCGCAACACCACGAGCACGGGCGGCCTGGTTCCGATTTTCGAAGCACGCGTCGACAGCCGCTACGCCTACCTCAACACCGGCAAGTTCCTTAGTTCGAATCCCGGAATGGCGAATGGCGGTGTCAAGATCACGATGTACGACAGCACAAACTAGTCGCTTCGCTGGAAGAAATGTGAGGAGGAAGCCGCATCATGAATCGGAAACAAGTTCTAGCCGCCGCCATATTGGCCATTTGCGTGAATGTCGTGTTCGTGCCGGAAGGGAAGGCGCAGGACAGCGCGAAACCTGTAACGCAGAAGCAAGGAACGCTCGATAAGATCAAGGTCCACGGCAAAGCTCTGGAAGGAAACCTGGAGGGAGATTCGCCGGACCGCGACGTTTTCGTTTACTTTCCGGCCAGCTACGCTTCCAGGCCAAACCGCCGCTACCCGGTGGTGTACTTTCTCCACGGCTACGGGGCACATGCCGAGACGTATTGGAACTCTCTCTCTGTAGCCTCTGCCGCGGATGCAGCGGGGGCCGAAATGATCCTGGTGCTGCCGGACGCCTACACGATCTATGACGGCAGCATGTTCTCCAACTCTCCAACCACCGGCGATTGGGAGACCTTCATCGCCAACGATCTTGTCGGCTACATTGACGGCCACTACCGCACGATCGCGGATCGTTCTGCTCGCGGCCTGTCCGGACATTCCATGGGCGGTTATGGAACCGTCCGCATCGGAATGAAGCGGCCTGAGGCTTTCGGCGCTCTCTACGCCATGAGTTCCTGTTGCTTGCTCCAGGACGCGCAAAACTTGCTTCCCGGCCAGCCCGCGGCAGGCAAGCAGGCTCCGCCCAACGCGGACGCCAAGGGCAAGCAGGGCAAACAAGGAGGCAGCGGGGCTCTGGCGAAAGCGTTGCAGTCTCAAGCTGCCGCGTGGGCTCCGAATCCCCAAAATCCGCCACTCTACTTCGATCTGCCAACGAAGGACGGGGAGTTGCAGCCCCTGGTAGCCGCGAAGTGGACCGCCAACTCACCGCTGCTGATGGCGGATCAATACGTTCCCAACCTGAAGCGCTATCGGGCCATCGCAATCGAAGTTGGAATTCGCGATCCCTTCCTCAACTTAAACACGCAGCTCGATCAGGCTCTAACACGGCTGGGCGTGCAGCATAAATTCGAAACCTACGACGGAGATCACGGCAGCCGGATCAAGGCTCGCTTTGCCGAGAATCTGCTGCCCTTCTTCACCGCGAACCTCACTCCCGCAAAATAACTTCTTCGGGGGCACCCAGTCCAGCCAGAGTGCCCCTCTCTCGCTATTTGATCCCTTTGGTCTCTACGTGCCAGCCGGCTTCCTGACACAGGCCGCAATTCGCGCCCACGAACATCTTGGATTCGTTCTTCTCGCCTTTTAACTGCCAGTTCAGCATCGCCACCGCGACCCGAGCAAAATCGCCGCCGTTCGGCTGGCTGTAAGTGCCACCATGGCTGACGCCATCTTTATATGTGTGGATCGCGGGGACCTTGGTGATTCGCTTGAAGTCGTCCATGCCGTTCTCGTAGGCGATGTCGCTTTTGTCTCCGGTCACATAGAAGATGGGCGAATGCAGCTTGTCCAAGTGGTCCTTGCGTATGTCTTCCATGATCGGTGCGCCCGGGGCGCTGGCCGCGGGCAATATGCCGCTGTTGAAGATTCCGACCAGTTTGACGCGCGGGTCCGTCGCCACGGCGTAGGACTGGATTCCGCCGCAAGACATTCCCATCACCGCAATCTTCGACGCATCCAGTTTGCTGTTATACGCGCTGCCCTTCCGGCCATTTTCGGCTAACGCCCAGTTGATGGCATCGAGCAACTGGGTCGATTTCGTAGCTGGACCCGTCGCCGCCTGCTTGCCGTCGCCTTTCGGGGCACCCTGCTTAGCTTCCCCTTTCGGCGCGCCCTGCTTGCCATCGCCGCCCTTCGGAGCGCCCTTGCCTTGCGCCGGGAGCGCGATCGGAGGTCCGATCGCGATTGCCAGGTAGCCATGCGACGCAATCTCCATCAGGAAATTACGGTGCGATAATCCGTTGTTGGCGCAACCCCCGTTGCCCCAGGCGATGATCGGCATCTTCCCCTTCACCTTGGACAGGTCCTGCGGCCGATACACCGTATGCGTCGCAAGACTTGGATCTTGCTCCAGGATCGCCGGGAAGGGTCCCGTTCCTTCCTGCCCCCACGCGCACGCAGCCACTAAACTAAGTGCAATTGCGAATCTCATGCTGAGTCTCCTTTGATTTTCCTGCACGCGTAATCTACTTAGCCTGTTTTGCTTTGCCCTTCGCGGCCCCGGGCCCTGGTGCGCCGCGGCCTCCCCCAGGACTGTAGTGATCGGCGAGTTGCTGACCATTGAATCCATAGGAGCCTGGGACCAGATCTTCCCGCAACATCGTCGCATCCCATTCCGCGTATTCCTTCTCCATGCGTTCGAACACGTCCGGCTGCTTCCGGCGCAGATTGGCGCGTTCCAACGGATCGGTAGCAATATCGAACAGGAACTGGTTGTCGTTGATCTTCAGCCACTTCATGTGGCCGTCGAGCATCGCGCGCTGCGCGTTGGAACGATACCGCCAGAACAGCTTGCGGGGAATGGGCGCGGCGCCTCGGGTGAGCGCGGCCGTGAGATCCATCCCATCGGTCGGGAAAGCCGGATCGATTTTGCCGCCCGCCATCGACACGAAGGTCGGCATCCAGTCCATCGACATGCACGCCTGCTCACTGACAGTGCCCGCCTTGACGTGCCCCGGCCAGCGAACGATGCCAGGCACACGCAAGCCGCCCTCCAGTAACTCCGACTTCTTTCCCGTGAACGGCCACGTATCGGAGAAGCGTTCGCCGCCATTGTCGCTGGTGAACACCACCACGGTGTTCTTAGAGAAACTGTTGCGCTCCAATTCGCGTGTGATCTTCCCGATCGCAGTATCCATCTGGCGGACCATCGCCCCATAAGTCGCAATAGTTCCTGCCTCAAATGTGGACAGGCCGCCCTTAAGAGCCGCGGCTTCGTCTTCGGGACCCTCCCACGGCCAGTGCGGCGCGTTGAAGTGGACGCTCAGCAGGAACGGCTGCTTGCGGCCGGAGTAGTCGCGGATATGAGCGATAGTCTTCTGCGCGATCAGGTCCGTCAGGTAGCCATGCTCCTCGGTCTTAACTTCGCCGTCCCATAGGCCGGGCTCCGAATTAGGATCCCCCACGCGATGCGTGAAGTAGTCCAGCGCCCCATGCGCGAATCCCCAGAAGTGGTCGTACCCGTATTTGGTGGGGCCGAATTCCGGCACAGCGCCGACATGCCACTTTCCGATCAGCGCGGTTCCATATCCAGCTTGCTTGAGCGTCGATGCTATCGTCGGGTGTCCGAGCGGTAACCCCACGCGCGACGCGTTGCCGAGCGGCTCATACAGGCCGACCTCCACCCGATACTGATAACGCCCCGTCACCAGCCCCACCCGCGTAGCGGTGCAAACGGCGGAGTTGGCATAGGCGTGCGTCAGCTTCATACCTTCCGCAGCCAACCGGTCGATGTTCGGAGTCTGATAGTCCCGCCGGCCGAAGCTGGAGACGTCGGCGTAACCCATATCGTCCGCCATCAGATAAACGAAATTGGGCCGGTCAGCGGCATTCGCGTTCCGTATGAAGAAGGTGAGCGGAGCTGCTGCCGCAGCGGCTTTAAGGACTCGGCGCCGGCTAACACCACCCGCAGGCGACGAGGATGTTTTACGCATCTCTAGATTGTACAGGTGTATACACTCTGTATCCACCGCCCTCCAGCTCGCTGGCTACGGCAGCGTAAGCGCGACGAGTTCGGCCGGGAACTCTCGATTGCCGACGGCCACTACGATGTACTGTTTCCCTTTCGCCAGGAAGGTCATCGGAATGCCAGTCTCATTCGCGGGCAGCTTCATCTCATGAAGTGTTTTGCCAGTGGCCTTGTCCAGCGCGCGGAACAACGGACCGCCGCCGTTTGGACCGGAAGAGAACATCCCGCTACCGTCGCCTGAAAACAACAGTGTCTTGGTGACCAGCAGCGGAGCGCGCTCGGGTTGCCCAACTCCGCTAAGATCGATGCCCGCGAGCTTGGGATTATCCGCCACCACCTTGGGTGCGTGTCCGTTGGGAACCATCCATCGGTGATCGCCGGTGTGCATGTCGATGGCTGTGATGCGGCCCCAAGGTCCCTTGACCAACGGCAATCCGAACGGTGTATCCACGCGCACAAATGCACCGACATAGTTCATATCGCTGCCGCGTGTGGATCCCGGTACCATCGCGCTGGCCCACCAGGTGGTCTCCGAAGGGATATAGAGAATCCCGGTTTCCGGATCCGCGGCAGCGCCCTGCCAGTTCGCCGCACCCTGATTGTGCGGCACGATCAGCGTGGCCTTCTTCCCACCCTCCCCCTGGGGAATCGATGGGGTGAACACCGGACCGGTCTTGAACTCGGAGAGGATTCGCAGTGCTTCTGCTTTGATCTCCGGCGTCAGATCGTTTACATCATCCGGTCCGATACCGTTACGATCGAACTGCGCGGGCCTGGTGGGGAACGGCTGCGTAGGTGAAGTGATTTCGCCGGGTACGGTCGAGGCCGCTACAGGCCGCTCCTCGATCGGCCAGATCGGCTTCCCCGTGACTCGATCGAAGACAAAGGTGAACGCCTGCTTGGTGACCTGCGCGACCGCTTTGACCCTCCTTCCGTCTACCGTCACGTCCAGCAGGACCGGCTGCGATGCCAGATCCCAATCCCAAATATCGTGATGGACCGCCTGGAAGTGCCAGATGCGCTCGCCCGTCTTGGCATTTAAGCAGACCAGGCTATCTGCGAACAGATTGTCTCCCGGCCGGTGCCCGCCATAGTAATCGCCTGTAGGCATCTCGATAGGCAGGTAGACATAGCCCAGTTCAAGGTCCGCAGCCATCGGAGCCCACACGCCGGTGTTGCCCGTGTATTGCCACGAATCATCCTTCCAGGTTTCGTTTCCGAATTCACCCAGGCGTGGAATCGTGTGAAAGGTCCACAGCAGTTTGCCCGTGCGAGTGCTGTAGCCGCGCACGAAGCCCGGAACATTCGTTTTCGATCGTGGCGCTCCACCGGAAAGCATTGCAGCCCCGACGACAATAACATCGCCCACAACGATCGCCGGTGAGCTGGCGCCGATCTGACCCGGCTCCACTTGCCGACCTGTGCCTTCGAGCAATCCCACCCACAGATCGACCACGCCGTTCGACCCGAAGTCCTTTACGGGAACACCGGTATCCGCGTCCAGTGCGACCAGTTGGTACCCGCGCGAGATCATCAGGACACGCCCGTGCCCGGTCTCGTCGGCCCAGTACGCTACACCTCGGTTGTAGTTGCGAGGAGCGCGGTCCCCGCGTTCGCCTTCCTCCAGCCGATAAGTCCAGAGGGTCTCTCCCGTGGCTCCGTCAATGGCAATGGCAGCGCGTTGCACTCCCGCCGAGAAGAACAGCTTCCCGTTTATCGCCAGCGGAGTTACTTCCAGGTTGTAATCCGGGCGCGGCCCGAAGTTCTCCGACGTCCAACGCCAGGCGATCTTCAACTTCTGCACGTTGGAGGCATCGATCTGGGCCAAAGGAGAGTATTTGGTGCCGCCCGCATCGCCGCTGATGTACCGCCAATCGGCGCCGGATGAACCCCTTTGAGCCGAGGCCGGCGAGGTCAGCATCAACAGGACGATGGCTGCGGGTAAGATAGTTCGAGAAATTAGGTTCGCTGTCATGCGACCTACCAGTTGGTGAACGAACCGTCAGGCCGCTGGTTCATCAGCATGCCGGCGCGATACGTAGTGTAATTGCCGATCTGTGTCAGCCGGCTCGTATCCACTGCCACGCCCAAGCCCGGCCGGTCGTTCGGCCACAGCTTCCCATCCTTGAAGTCGTAGACTTTCGGCAAGTATGGCCATGTGCGGCTGCCATCGCCCAACATCTCCATCAACGCCGTGGTAGAAGTCGCGGTCAGGCAGTTCACCAGAGCGGCTTCGGAGATGGGGCCGGTAAAGTGAGGAATCATACCGATGTAATGCGTCTCCGCCAGTGCGATCACCTTCATGAACTCGCTGATCCCGCCGACGTTTGGAACGGTTACGCGAGCGTAGTCAATCAGCTCTCGCTCGATCAACTGGTTGATGTCCCATTTGTAGCCGAACTGCTCACCCACGGCGATCGGCACCCGAGTGCGCTGACGTACATGTTCGTAGGAGGCCACGTTCTCGCTGCGGATGAGATCCTCGCAGAAGTAGGGATGGAGCGGTTCCAGCATCGTGGCCAGATTGATTGCATCCGGCGCATCAAGTTCGGTATGGAAGTCGATCGCCCAGCCGCCGTCGCCCGCGCCTTTCTGCAGCAGCACGCAATCGTCGTACATCTTGCGAACCAGTTGAAACCGGTCCACTACGCGTTCGCGCGGATTGTCCGTGGCGTAACGATAAGTACGGAAGCCGGCGTCGCGGCAGGCCCTCGCCGCATCCTCGAGCGTGCCGCCGCGCGGTGCGGGGAACACGGTGGAGTACAATTCCACGTGATTGCGCGACTTCCCGCCCAGCAGTTGCCACACCGGCACGTCGAGCGCTTTGCCCTTGAGATCCCACAGCGCCAGATCCAGCGCGCCGAGTGAATGCAGTTTCTCGCGGCCGGCGGGATAGAAGTAACCGCGCATCATGCGCTGCCAAAGATTGTCGATCCGGAACGGGTCCAATCCGATCAACATGCTGGCGCATTCTTCCATCGTTCTCGGCTCGCCGCCCTCGCCGATTCCGACCAGGCCCCGCTCGGTCTCGATCATCACGACGTTGGTGGACTGGTTCACCATCGGCTGACCCTGCCGTCCCTGAGCATCGCCAGGGTTCGCGTAATAGTGAACCACCTTGATCTTATCTTCAGGAAGGGCGAAGGCCCTGGCATAGGGCGCGGACCACATTGCCGTCCCCAATGCCCCAAGCCCTTTTAGAAAGGTCCGCCGATTTGTGGGTCTCATCATGAAATCTCCTGTCTGCCACCGCTTATGGAAGCCCGTTGCCGATCGCCAGCCAGGCCTTCGCGCATTCCTCGACCACCGTTAGATACGTCTGGACCTCTCCCTTGCCCACGATCCACGGATGAGGCTCGCCGGCCTTCCGCGCCTTGGTCCGCTCAAGGCGGTTCAAGGCGTCGTTGTATTCCGTGTGGTTGCCGATGATCACGTCGGCGCCCGCGCCATCGCTGATGTCCTTCAATCGTTTTGCATTGGCGATATAGGACTCCAGCATTTCCTTCGAAGTCCCGCCACTCAACGCGGTTCCACCCCACTCCATGGCCAGATGCGGCTGGCCGCGATCCTTCACCGGAACCAGTACGGAGAGCGTGCCGGCAGTGTGACCCGGGGTGATGTAGATGGTGACTGTCGTGTCGCCCAACGTCACTTTCTGCCCGTCCGATGCCTCGATGTCGTGGCGCGGAGGATCGGCCTCGCGGGCGGAGAGTTCCCAGTCCTTAGGACCCATAATGATCCGCGGCTTGTACGTATCCTGCAGGAATTTGACAGCGCCGTCATGATCGCCATGCGCGTGGCTCACGATGATGTACTTGATATCGGCCGGATCGAGCCCCACCTTCTTCAGTCCATCCACGATCGCGTCCTGCGCGGCGTAGCCGAACAGCGTGTCGATCAGGATGATCCCTTGGCTGGTCTTTACCGCCCACGCGCTGTTCATTTTGGTGGTCAGCATGTAGAGGTTGTCGAACACCTGGCCGCCTTCGGCGTACCAGCTCTCCTTCGGGGGAGCCGCAGCCGGCCCACGGCCGCCACCCTTCGCCGTACCACCACCGGCGGGAGGGCCGCCTGCCCTGCCTGGACCGGCGGGCGAGTTCGCCGTCGACACCGGGCCGATTGTAGCCGGGCACGCTAGGCGCGCCGCACCGCTGTTATTCGAGTTCAAGAGCGCTGTGGCGGCTGCCTTATGTGCTGTTCCGGTATCTTGCGCCAGCAAGGTGCTCAGGCACAGTGAAAATAGGATCGTAGGGTTCATTCGCATGGCGGATTGTCTACCTCATTGACATAGTGTCGGTCTCTAGGTGTCAGCGCAGTATACCTGAGCATAATCTTGAGCCGCAAACTTCTTTGATGTCTGGGATGTAGCGCGCATTCACGGGCGTAGGTTCACCACAAAGTCTGTTAACGGCTTGTCGTTAGAGTCCAGAATCCGCGCACAGAAGTCGGTGGCTCCTCCACCATTGACCACGGCCGCCTGAATTACGTTGGGACCTTTCTTTAACGTGAGGCGCTTCGACACACCGTCATCGATAACTGTTTGACGATCCCCATAAATCCCGATCGCTTCCTGACCGTTCACCCACCAGACAGAAGCTGCATTGGATCCGATGGCCAGCCGGACGTCTCGCATCTCGCGCGGGGCATGGACCACAGTCACGACCCAGAACAGCACGTTGGAAGTGTTCTTGTCCAGGGAACGCGCGAAATGGAACAGATTTAGGTTGTAGTTGGACGTGTCCAGTGCGTGCCAGGTGAGTTGCGCGCTTTCCACGTTCACCTTCTCCTCATCGCGCGGAATGGCCGAGGGTTCGTTCGCGAAAGGGCCTTTCCTCACCGCGGCCTGAACAATACTTTCTGTAAGGCCTGTAGCCGCAATCGGCTCCAGCACCAGCCAACGCCGGATGAAGCCATCGGGTCCAGGTTTCAGATCCGCTGTCTTGGGCGGCGACAACGTACTGGCGGGAACAGCAGCAGCGCCGCCACTCAGCGCATTCACCAGCAGGACCGCCACGGCCGCTAGAACAACCACAAGAAAAGATGCATCGCGTTTGAACGTCCGCATGTGTCGCTCCTAGGGAGCCTTCAGGATCCAGCGCTGTTTCTCGCTTGCCGGATCGAACCTGGCCAATGTCGCAAAGCTGCTGCCGACCGCCGAAAGACTCAACGGCTCTTTCGAGTTTGGCCCGGCCTTAGGCGTGATGCGCCAGCTTCCGTCGGCAAGCTGGTCTAAACGCCACAACTGTTCGGGTGATGCGTTGAACGCGGAAACTACAACGAGTTCGCCCTCCCCGGTAGCAGCCAATGTTCGATCCGTACCGGCGATTGTGATCTTGAAATAGGGCGAGCCGGGGTAGCCGCCACTGCCGGTCACCGGAGTAATCGTCCACTTTTGCTGGACCTGACTCATGTAGTTCCCCATGCGCATGTCGAGGTTGCCTTTGGGCCAAGCGGTAGAAACCACGGCGGGATCCTGCGGAGGAATCACGTCTCCTGTTCCGGCAAACAAGCCTCCGCGTCCTCCTTCTGCCCCGGCCGCTCCGCGCCCTCCACCGCGACCGGTTCGCCGGCCACCCACGGGCACACCCTCGACGGCTAGTTCGAGAACCGTTCCCGTACGCAGAGACTCGATCTGATACGTCCCCTCTTTCACGTTCTCGCCCGCGACGGGCCAGCCATCTTTCCACAACAAGGGGCGAATATCCAGCACGCTGGCGCCCCCGCGATCCAGATCCGCCTCATAGTGCAAGGAGAACTTCTGCACCGCGTCGCCAAGGTCCAGCAAGCCGAAATGCCCGGGGCCGATCACGCGCCCGCCCGAGCCCACAAACAACTTCCCGCCGCCCTGGATCATATCCACGCCGATGTTGTCGACGAACGGACCCGTCACCTTCTTCGAACGGCCCACCCGGATGTTATAGCCGGAATCCGCACCACGACAGCAACTCCCGTGCGTCACGAGCAGGTAATACCAGTCATCGTGGTAGATCATGACAGAAGCTTCCGAATTGATTGCGATATTACGCGGCACTTCACTTGGATGAAGCCGCTTTCCGGTTTTCGGGTCCATCTCCACAAGCCGTATGTACCCGAAATAGGAGCCGTAAGTCAGCCATAAGCGGCCATCTGTGGGATCCAGCAGCATACCTGGATCGATGGCATTCGCATCTTCAATGCCGTCCGACGAAGCGACGACAACCGGCGCGGACCACTTGTAATCCGGCGAGCCGGGGTCAAGACTCCTGGTCCAGATCATGCTGACGTCCGCCTTGGTCTGTCCGCTGTTCGCCGCTGTGTAGAGATAAAAGCGGTCCCCGATGTGAATAACGTCCGGAGCCAATTGTCGAAGCGGTAGCGCGGTCCCCTTACGCCACGTCCAACCGTCGTCGGAAACCAGCGACGTTCCGCCGGTTCCGTAAGTGTAAAACTTCCCTCCCGCCACAACGACTGTGGATGGATCATGAATTCCGACGTCTCCGTCGAGCGCAAGCATCAGCGATGCCGAACCCCAGACAACGGCAAGGAGAGCGTTTCTCATGTCTTTCTATGGGATTCTAGCAGCGATAACCTCCCGCGGGCAAAAACGGTAGAGCGGCGGAAGCCTGCTGTACAATCGTTGAGACTACTTGCGTCACAACCAAGTGATTGAGGCGCACTCAGTACCGCTCTTGTGTGCGTAAGCTCTTTCCGATACACGTCTAGCACTGTCGACACCACTGCTGGGGTGTCATTCCCACGCTGTAGCGTAGTAGTTACCAATAGCGACCGACCAGACCTTTTTGTAGAGTTCGTCTCTATTCCAATAGCGATCATCGGAACTCACTTCGCATTCCTCCTCAAATGGTTGCCCAACTCGATTGCCGGATGAAGAGAGATCCGAACATTGGTTCGCTGAACTCAAGATCTGCTTCGGTGCTTTGTGGAACCGTGAGGATGCTTGTGGAACTGCGAGGTTTTGGACAGCTACGAAATCGACTACAGGAGGGTCGGGCCGTGTAGACGATATCGGCGGATCCTATTGAATTCATACTTAGTTATTCAGTGGCTTCAGGCGCACGCCTCGATGCCTTGGGCGCAGGGGGTCGGGCGTTCAAATCGCCCCGCCCCGACCAATGTAAACAAGCCCTTTATTTGCAATGCCTGGCTTCGGCCCGGCTAGCGCACCTGTTGCACGCTGTGGCGTTTGGGGGTCCTTTGAGGCTCTGACCTGCTCTCGGTAATTTAGACCAGATAAAATTGAGGATCTTCAGATCGGCGCAGTAGAAGACGCGACGAAAGGAGATTCTGAGATGAAGAGAGGGCGATTCACCACCGAGCAGATCATCGGGATGCTGAAGCAACACGAAGCCGGGCGAAAGGTGCAGGAACTGGCGCGGGAGATGGGCGTCAGTGAGGCGACCATCTACGCCTGGAAGTCGAAGTACGGCGGGATG
>Ga0070662_100002027_pt1 | contig 12410 bp, 15 predicted proteins | sample KBSC53metaG_FD_65648 | JGI IMG/M metagenome (GOLD analysis project Ga0070662, IMG submission 65648) | Corn rhizosphere microbial communities from Kellogg Biological Station, Michigan, USA - KBS C5-3 metaG | ecosystem: Host-associated > Plants > Roots > Rhizosphere > Soil ...
TGGCCGGCCAGCGCCTCGTCGATCGCGTTGTCGGAAACCTCGAACACCATGTGGTGCAGGCCCGATCCGTCGTCGGTATCGCCGATGTACATGCCGGGCCGCTTGCGCACGGCATCGAGGCCTTTGAGGACCTTGATGCTCTCGGCACCATAGGCGTTGGCGTTGGGGGTCTGCGTGGGGGTCTCGTCCATGACCATCATATAGGGATTGGGGGCCCTTTCCGGAACCCTTCGAGGGCGTTTCCATCCACAGCCAATTCGGCCGGCAAACGGCGGGATTCGGAGCCGGCGGAACGGCACGCCAAGGGCGCCGTTTCTACTTCGTCCGAGACGATCGTGCGAAAGCGAGACCCTATTGCAAGAACCGAGCGCGGAGGGCGAGAAACCAGATGGCATAACCGAGCGTCATTTCGCCGGCTCGAGCGGACTGGTACGCGGCTTCCTTCCGATCGCCTTGCTGGGCTCCCTGCTGCTGGCTGCGCTGCTCGGGGTTTTTGGCGGCACGCCCGACCCTCGGGTCAGCGCCGAGGCCAACGGCGTCAAACTGACGGTCGGAGCGCCGCAGACCCTGCGCAGCGGAATGATCCTGGAGCTCGACATCGCCGTCCGCGCCGCGCGGCCCATCGCCAGGCCGGTGGTCGCGATTTCCGGCAGCTATGTGCACGGCCTTTCGTTCAACTCAATCATCCCGGACGCCAGCCAGGCGAGCTTCGACAACGGCCAGATCAGGCTGCAGTATGAGGCGCTGAAGCCCGGCGACCGCCTCGAGATCAAGATGGACGGCCAGGTCAACCCGCCGCTGGTCGGCGAGAACGCGGGAACGGTGGCGATCCTCGACGACAAGACCCTTCTGGCCGAGCGGCCGGTGCGCCTGCGGGTGTTCCCCTGATGGACATCGTCCTGCGCGCCACCTTCATGTTCGCGGCGATCTTCGTGCTGCTGCGCCTGCTCGGCAAGCGCGAGATGGCCGAGATGACCCCGTTCGAAGTCGTGCTGCTGGTGGTGATGGGCGACCTCGTCCAGCAAGGCATCACCCATAGCGACTACAGCGTCACCGGCGCGACGCTGGCCATTGCCACGTTCGGTTTCTGGAGCCTGGTGATGAACTGGGTCAGCTTTGCCTGGCCGCGCGCCGAGCGCTTCATAGACGGCGAACCGGAGGTCGTCGTCCGCGACGGCGAGCTGCAACCCAAGATGATGCGCCGCAACCGTCTGACACGCAGCGAAGTCGAGAGCGAGATGCGCCACGCCGGCATCGCCCGGATGGCCGACGTCGCCTGGGCGATCCTCGAGACCGACGGCAAGATCAGCTTCATTTCCAAAAGCGCGGGCGACCAGTCCGACCGGTCGGCCAACGAATCGGACAGCGGCGCACGCTGAGCGCACCTGATAGGGTCGGAGATTTGGGAGGTGCGCCGGCTGGGGACGGGGGTGGGGGAGAGGTGTCCACCAGCCGGCGTGACGGGCAGATAAGGTTCGCCCCCCGGTTCGACAAATGAGAAAAGCGCCAGAGCTGTTGCACTTTGCGCAACGGCTCTGGCGTGAATGTTCAGAATCTGGAAAGTCACCGCGCGGATGCGACCTGCAGCGTGGTCACGTGAAGGGACGCAACCTGCTGTTTGGCATCCTGAATGGCCTTCCTGCGGCAATCCTGGACCGAGAGGCCGCTTGTGAATCCGCGAACTTCGGGTCGGCCGCAGACGTTCTTCGCCGCGGCGATGATGCGCGCATCCAGGGTTGCTGCGCCCGCCTCGCTCGTAAGATCGAGGTCGGCATAAGGAACGACGACGCTGACGGTGGCCGTATCGAGCTCTTTGGCCTGCGCCGAAGCAGCAAGCGAAAGGGCGGCGAAAGCGGGGATGACAAGTTTGAACATAATGGATCGTCCTTTACCGATTAGGCCGCCTTTCATCGGACATCCTTGTGTTCTGCGTTCGATTGTGCAGTGCACCATTCTGTTGTGCAATTGCGAAGACGGCAAGCGACGTTGCTGCGAATGCAACCTTCGCGCTTGACCTGGGCGGGGCCGTCGCCGCCCGCTTTACAGCGGCCAGCAGCATCTTTATCGCCCCGCCATGGACGCCCAGCATCTCCCCGATTCCATCCTCATCGTCGATTTCGGCAGCCAGGTGACCCAGCTGATCGCCCGACGGGTGCGCGAGGCGGGCGTCTATTCCGAAATCGCCCCGTTCACGCTCGCCGAGGAGGCGTTCCATAGACTCAAGCCCAAGGGCATCATCCTCTCGGGCTCGCCTGCCGGCGTGCCGGAAGAAGGCTCGCCCCGCGCGCCGCAAATCGTGTTCGACAGCGGGTTGCCGACCCTCGGCATCTGCTATGGTCAGCAGGTGATGACGCATCAGCTCGGCGGCGAGGTCCGCCCCGGGCACGAAACGGGCGAGGGCGGGGAGTTCGGCCGCGCGTTCCTGACCGTCACCGAGCCGTGCACCTTGTTCGAAGGCCTGTGGCATGTCGGCGAGCGTCACCAGGTGTGGATGAGCCACGGCGACAAGGTCACCCGCTTCGCCGAAGGCTTCCGCATCGTCGCCACCAGCGACGGCGCGCCGTTCGCGCTGATCGCCGACGACGAGCGCAAGTATTACGGCACGCAGTTCCACCCGGAGGTCTACCACACCCCCGACGGCGCCAAGCTGATCGCCAACTTCGTGCGCCACGTCTGCGGCCTCGCGGGCGACTGGACGATGGCCGAGTTCCGCAAGACCAAGATCGAGGAGATCCGCGCCCAGGTCGGCAGCGGACGCGTGATCTGCGGGCTCTCGGGTGGGGTCGACAGCGCCGTCGCGGCGGTGCTGATCCACGAGGCGATCGGCGAGCAGCTCACCTGCGTGTTCGTCGACCACGGGCTGATGCGGCTCAACGAGGCCGAGCAAGTCGTCAGCTTGTTCCGCGATCACTACAACATCCCGCTGGTGCATGTGGATGCGGAGGACAAGTTCCTCGCCGGTCTGGCCGGGCTCACCGATCCGGAAGCCAAGCGCAAGTTCATCGGCGGGGCGTTCATCGACTTGTTCGAGGCCGAAGCGAAAAAGATCGGCGGGGCCGATTTCCTCGCCCAGGGTACGCTCTATCCCGACGTGATCGAGAGCGTCAGCTTCACCGGCGGCCCGTCGGTGACGATCAAGAGCCACCACAACGTCGGCGGCCTGCCCGAGCGGATGAACATGGCGCTGGTCGAGCCGCTGCGCGAGCTGTTCAAGGACGAGGTGCGCGAGCTCGGGCGCGAGTTGGGCCTGCCCGAGGCCTTCGTCGGCCGCCACCCGTTCCCCGGCCCGGGCCTCGCCATCCGCATTCCCGGCGAAGTGACCCGCGAGAAGTGCGACATCCTGCGCAAGGCCGATGCCGTCTATCTCGAGGAAATCCGCGCCGCCGGACTCTACGACGCGATCTGGCAGGCCTTCGCGGTATTGCTGCCGGTACGCACCGTCGGCGTGATGGGCGATTACCGCACCTACGACAGCGTCTGCGCCCTGCGCGCCGTGACTAGCACCGACGGCATGACGGCGGACGTCTATCCGTTCGACGCCGCGTTCCTCAGCAGGGTGGCCACGCGCATCGTCAACGAGGTCAAGGGCATCAACCGCGTGGTCTACGACTATACCTCGAAGCCGCCCGGAACGATCGAGTGGGAGTAAAGGGAATGCACCGCTCGCGCATCAACGGCATCCTGATCGACTGCAACGTCGACGACATCGGCGCGGCGGCGGAATTCTGGGCGGGGGCGCTCGGCAGGCCGATCGACCCCGACCATCCCGGAACGCGCGGCAACTACGTCATGCTCGAGACCCCGCCCGGTGAGCTGAGCGTGCAGATCCAGCGTGTCGATCACGATAGCCGGGTGCACCTCGATATCGAGACCGACGACATTCCGGCCGAGGTCGCGGCTCGAGAAGCTGGGCGCGACGGTCGACAAGCGCATGGAGCGCTGGGTGGTCATGCGCGCCCCGTCGGGGCACCGCTTCTGCATCGTGCGCGTTCAGCGCGACGGTTTTCCGCAGGGCGCGACGACCTGGGACTAGGCCGGCGATCGAGGCGAGCTCGACAGCCACGAGCCTTGCGAGCGGCCGCGGACTGACGCAGAATCGCGGCATAATTCGGCTTGGCCGGGCGCCGCGATGCCCAGCGCCCGTGTGGTCAGCGGGGTTATTCCCGAGCGCGGCGGGAGATTGGACGGGAGCTTGACATTCCACGCCAATCCCAATCGGGCGAGCACCCGCACGAACTGGTAGCCGAGGTCAATCTGACCGGGATAGAGGCCATGCCGCGCCGACGCCGGAAAGGCGTGATGGTTCTCGTGCCAAGCCTCGCCCATAGTCGGGATGGCGAGCAGCGGCACGTTGGTCGCCTGGATCGCCGCGCCATCGACGTGCCAGTCGGACGAAGTCCCAGTGTGGGCGAAAAAGGAAATGCACCAGTGCATCGAAACGCACGCCGCGACACGGACAAATACGCCCCATACCACCCACGGTGCCCCACCCATCCAGAAAAGCAGCGCTGCAAGAGGCGCTTGCTGAAGCATCCAGGTGCGCTGAAGGAAGCGATAGAAGCGGTTTTCCGCAATACCCGGTCCAGGATCGAATCTAGGCGGCCGGTCGAGAGCCAACCGAAAATTGAGATAGTAGAAACCTTCCAGCAGGAAGGGCTTTCCGTGCCGCATGAACCAGTGGCAATTCGTCTGCCGCTGCGCCCAGTCGCGCGTATCGTGGAGGCGCATGGTCCAGATTGGCCCGCCCATGCCGACCATCGTGCCGCAATAGATCAGAACGTATTCCACCCAGCTTGGGCACTCGAAGCTTCGATGGATCAGGCGACGGTGGAACCCCACCGAATGGCCCGCGCAGAGCGTGATCGCGCACAGCACCAGGAACACGGCGAACGCGCTCCAGGTAAAAAATAGCGGTCCCATGACCAGCGCTCCACCGAACATCGCGCTGTTCCACAGCGAGCGCGGCCAGTCCCACACCAGGTGGCCGCTTCCGGCGTCTGCAACCTCGAGCCCGCTCAGCGAGTTGACCTTGAAGGCCCCGCTCGCCGCTTCGCCTTGGACGGTCATTCTCCATCCTCCCGCTGTTCGCGTCGCGATAGCTTGCGCTCCATGGCAAGTTTGCGAGCTTCCGGACAGAACGGGGTGAGGAAGGCGTAAAGGTTGTTGGCGAGGTTATCGGCCGCGATCGAATAGATGATGTGCTGGCCGCGCTTCTGCTGATGCACCAACCCGGCGTCGTGCAGCACCGAGAGATGCTTCGAGATCGAGGGCATCGCCATGTCGAACTTCTCGGCAATCTCGCCCACCGTCATTGGGCCGCCGGCGAGGTGATTGAGTATTCTTCGCCGAGGAGTCGATGCCAGTGCGCGGAATGCCTTCTCCATAGATACTTTCCTAATTAGGAAAATATGCAAGGTCAACCGGGCATGAAAGGAAAGGTTGCGCCGGAACGGTGTGCGTCCCAAAATCCGGGCCCGAAAGGACAGTTATGCGATTCAGGACCATAGTGCTGACGCTTGGGCTCGCCCTCTTCCTCGCGGGGTGCAAGCAGGCTCAGGCCCCCACCGTCGCCTCAGCGCACGAAATCGCCTGGCGCGAGGGCGACGTTTCCGATGCGCTGGCCGAGGCCAAGGAAACCGGCAAGCCGGCCTTGCTCTACTGGGGCGCGGTGTGGTGTCCGCCGTGCAATCAGATGAAGTCATCGCTGTTCAAGGATGCCGGCTTCATCCGCGAGACGCAGGCCTTTGTCCCGGTCTACCTCGACGGCGACAGCAAGGGCGCGCAGCAGTGGGGTGAGCGGTTCGGGATCAGCGGATACCCGACCGTCGTCATCCTGCGGCCCGACGGGACCGAAATCACGCGCATTTCCAGCTCCACGATGGCAGGCCAGCTCCCGGCCCTGCTGAAGACCGCGGCAGGGCGCACCACGTCGACCGAAGACCTGCTCGCCAAGGCCAAGGCCGATCCGGCGAGCCTGACGTCCGACGACTGGCAGATCCTGGCGACGTTCGACTGGCGCGACGATCCCAAGCACTTCGGCGATCCCAAGACCGCCGAAGGGCTGCTCGACCGGCTGGCCAAGGCCGCGCCGCAACCGGCCCTGCAGCGGCGCTTCGCGTTGCTGGCGCTGGTGGTCGGGGCCGATGACGACGGCAAGCTCGCGCCCGCGAAGCAGCCACAGCTGGGAGCGGTGCTGGCGCCGATCCTTGCCGTTCCGGCCGAAGTGAAGTCCAACCGGCAGGAGCTGGCCTACGACGTTCCGGCGATGATCGCGGGCCTGGCGGACGCCAGGCAGCACGATGCGCTCGGCCGCGCGCTGATCGCGGCGACGGATGCGCTTTACGCCGATGCCAGCCTGCCGATCGCCGACCGGCTCGACGCGACGATGGCCGACGTCCGGCTGGCGAAGGCCGAGCATAAGCTGACGCCCGCGCTGCTCGCCAAGGTGCGCGAGCGGGTCGAATGGGCCGACGCCAACGCGCACGACAAGATGACCCGCCAGGGCGTCATCGACGACGCGGCCTACCTGTTGTTCGATGCCGGCGATCACGCGGGGGCAAAGAAGCTGGAGCTGGCCGAGCTCAAGCGTTCGGACCAGCCGTACTATTACATGAGCAGCCTCAGCGACTTCGCCGAGAAGGAAGGCGACAAGGCCGGCGCGATCGAATGGGCGCGCAAGGCCTACGAGGCCTCGCAAGGGCCGGCGACGCGGGTGCAGTGGGCGATCCTTTACTCGAAGGCGGTCCTGCGCAACGCGCCGGGCGACAAGGCACAAGTGGTCAAAGCGGCGAACGCGGTGGTCGATGAGTTGGCCAAGAGCCCGGATAGCTACTACCAGCGCACGCGGGTGAAGGTTGCCGACTGGGGCAAGAAGCTGAGTGCCTGGAGCGTGGCGCACAGCGGCGCCCAGGTGCTGGCTACGCTCAAGTCGCGGATGGATGACGTCTGCGGGAAGCAAGGAACGCAGGCTCACACCTGCCGCCAATGGATGGCCTGAGCCGCCCACAGTTCGGGAGACTTCATGGCTACGGGTGACCAGGCGACCGGCGTGACGATCCGCGCGGCGACGGCGGCCGATACCTCAGCTCTCTCGGCGCTGATCGCCCAGCTCGGCTATTCCGCCAGCGAACGCGAGGTCGCCGAGCGCTTGGCCTCGATGCAGCAGGAGAAGCGGCTGGTGCTGGTGGCGGAGATGGGCGGCAATGTAGTCGGCTGCCTCAGCACCTCGACCATGCGCGTCCTGCATCGCCCGGCGCCGGTCGGACGGATTTCGATGATGGTGGTCGACGAAGCGCTGCGCGGCCACGGCATCGGCGCGGCGCTGGTGCGCGCGGCGGAACGCGCGCTGAGTGCCGTCGGCTGCCAACTGGTCGAGGTGACCAGCCATCTCACGCGGTCGGATGCACATCGCTTTTACGAACGGCTCGGCTACGAACGGACGAGCGTGCGGCTAGCGCGCGAAACCGGGGACGGCTGAGCCCGCGCGCACAAAAGCAAACGGGGCCGCAATCGCGACCCCGTGGCGTATTCTGGCAGACCGGGGCCGCTACGGGCTGGTCGGCAACTTGTTCTCGTCGTCGCTGGCGAAAATGACGATCAGCGCGATCGCGGCCGCGGCAAGCGCGACGTAGAGGACGGTCCCACCGCCGGCGATCTTTTCGTTCTGCTCGACGGGAGTGGCGGCGCGGGCCGGAGCCGCTTGCGCCGAGATCGGTGCGACGACCAATCCGAGTGCCGCTGCCGACACGAGCATGGACTTGGCAATTCTCATCGTTTTCTCCCTGACAGGCTCGATATCGAGTGACCCGGACGAACAACCACCCGAGCCGAAAATTCAGCGGCTTGACTGAGCGATTCCGGTCAAATCGTCAAGAATCCCGGCGGAACTGCGTCCATTACAGCATCGTGCGCGGCATTTTTACCACACGAAACCAGCGGCGACCGCCCGCTTTTCGGCCGGGGTCGACACGCGGCCGAGCACGCGATTGCGATGCGGAAAGCGGCCGAAGCGGGCGATCATCCGGTAATGGCTGCGGGCGAATGGCAGGCCGTAGCGCGGGCCGAGCGGCCTGAACGCCGCGAGGCTGGCGATCTGGTCGGCGATCGCCTCGCTGTGCATCAGCGGCATGGCGACGAACTGGCGCTCGGCGCGGCTGAGCCCGCGATCCCAGCCGCGCCGCATCACTTCGCGGGCGATCTTGCGCGCCAGGCGGTCGCTGGCAAAGGCTGCCGCATTCCCGCGATGGATGTTGCGCGGCACCTGGTCGAACAGCAGGATCGCGGCGAGGGCGGTCGCTCTATCGCTGAGGAACTCGCCCGTCGGACGTGCGCACAGCATAGCCAGGTCCGGCGCAAAGCGGCGGCGCAACTGATTGTCGATGGATTCGCTCGGGCGAAACCAATCGCCGGGATTTAGCGTGTGGAACCAGTAGTGCAGCAGCTCTGCCGCCCAGCGGCGCCGGGCGGCCGACAACCTAGCCCGCCTTGGTGTAAGGCACGAAATCCTTCAGGAACACGACGCCGGTGTGGAAGCCGTCGGAGCGGTCGATGGTCTTCATCGATTCCTGCACGCAGAGCCGGCTTGGGCTGAAGCGATCGAGCACCAGCGCATCATTGCGGCCCAGCATGCGCGGGTCGGTCGGGCGGGCGACATAGATCGTCTTGCCGTCATCGTAGACCACCGCGACGCCGTCGATGACTTCCATTTTGTTGCTGCGCATGGTGTTGATGCAGCTAACGGGGGCGCCCGCGGTGCGCCCTTTGAGCATCCGGGCCAGACGGGCCTCGCCGGCCTCGTTGTGACCCGAGCCGGAAGCCGCGGCCGCGGTGGCGATCAATGCGAGCAGCGAGCCTGAAAGAATTGTCGCAAGAGCTTTCATGGTCATGCCTCCTTGGGCGACGACATACAGGAAAGCTAGTGAACCGGGCCTGACCCGGCAAGGCCGCAGGCTCGGACCTAGTTGACGCTGCCGTCTGCCGGGGCTGGCAGGTCCCCGGGGCCGATCTCGCGGTTGCCGTGCTCGTCGGCGTGGCCCTGGAGGACGAAACGGCGGTCGCAGTAACCGCAATCGACATAGCCCTTCTCGTCGATCTCCATGTATACGCGCGGGTGGCCGAGCGCGGCAGGCCGATAGTTCTCGCCGCCGCGGATGTCGCCGGCGCCGTCGCACCAGACATGGCGGGTTTGGACGAGGGTGGTTTCGGGGGCGTCGCTCATGCGCCGGCGTTATCGCGGCGGCCGATTGCAGGCAAGGTGGCTCGCGCTCAGTTCACCTGGATCTGCATGTTGAGCGTGCCGACATAAGTGCCCGGCGCCTGGCTGGTGGCGACGTTGAGTGTGCCGCCGATCCAGAAGTCGGCGATCCCGCTCGGTGCGTCGATGTTCCAGCTGCCGAAGTCCCAGCCGCCCGCACCCTGCCGGCCGCTCATGTCCAAGACCCCGATAGTAAGATTGGTCACGGTCATCGTATCCCCAGTGGTATTGGTAAGGGTGATCGTGCCGCCGTTATTCTCGCGGATCAGGATGCGCTTGTTCTTCTTACCGTTGATGCTGAAGTGAGCGCCCTTGCAGAGGCCGCTGCGAACAAGGCCGCCGGTGGGCGTGCAGGTTGAGGTCACGCCCGGGGCCAGGACTATCGTCCCCGGCGCGCTCGGCTGAATGATACTGCCGAAAACCATGTCCTCGACCCGAACGATCGAGCTCGAATCGATGATCGAGGCGCCGATATTTGCCGTAGCGGTCGGGGGTGCGGCCAAGGCGGGAGTGGAGAGGACCGCCGCCAGACAGGCGCCCACGACGGCGATGTGCAGCCGGTGCGCCCGACCTGCGCTGGCGCGCAGGAAGCCGATGATCCCAGGTCCCATACGATCGGTCTTACCCGCTCACGCACGAGCGGATGGTTGCGACGCGTGGTAAACAAGGCGGTAAAGTTTAGCCGGTACTCACCGCCATTGCCGGGCCAGCAACGGCACCTTAAAGGCGCTCGCCATGAGCGATAACGGCGCCGCCATCTCGATCCGCGATCTGGTCAAGGAATACGCCGGCCAAGGCGGCGCGCCGCCGAAGCTGGCGCTCAAGGGCGTCAGCTTCGACGTGCCGCAGGGGGGCGTCTTCGGCCTGCTCGGGCCCAACGGCGCCGGCAAGTCCACGCTGATCAACATCATGGCTGGGCTGGTGATGAAGACCGGCGGCGGAATCGAGATCTGGGGTCACGACATCGACCGCGACGTGCGCAACGCCAAGCTCAACATCGGCATCGTGCCCCAGGAGATCGTCTTCGACCCGTTCTTCACGCCGTTCGAAGTGCTCGAGAACCAGGCCGGGATGTACGGCATCGCCAAGCACTTGCGCCGCTCCGAGGAACTGCTGCGCGCGGTGCACCTCGCCGATAGGCGCGACGCCTATTCCCGCACGCTGTCGGGCGGCATGAAGCGGCGCCTGCTGATCGCCAAGGCGATGGTCCATTCACCGCCGATCCTGGTGCTCGACGAGCCGACCGCCGGCGTCGACGTCGAGCTGCGCCGGCAGCTGTGGGAGCTGGTCGGCGAACTCAATTCCGAAGGGGTGACCGTGGTGCTGACCACGCATTACCTCGAGGAAGCCGAGCAGCTGTGCGACCGCATCGCGATCATCAATCACGGCGAGTTGATCGCCAACAAGCCGACCCGCGAGCTGGTCGGCACGATCGGCGAGAAGATCGTCTCGATCACCGTCGAACGCGACGTGACCGAGCCGCCGGTGAGCCAGAGTTTCCTCAAGAGCGAAAAGACCGCGGAGCGGACGATCGAGGTCACTTACGACAAGAGCCTGGTTACCGCCGGCCAGGTGCTCGGGCTGGTGCGTGACCAGGGCTTCGTGATCGAGGATGTCACGACGCGCGAGGCGGATCTCGAGGACGTTTTCGTGCAACTGACCAGTGCGAGATGATTCATGGGGCAGAACTGTCCAAATTGCGGTGCGACAGTCAGGCGAAATTTTCGGTATCCGGACTACCTGTGCGATCTCTGCGCCAATCGCGTCACGGATGAGCAAGGCCATCGTGTTGAGTTCTTTAATGAGGGTTTGTCAGGCGGTTGCTATGGCGTAGTTATCGCCACAGGTGAAAAATACCTCGCTCACGATTGTTACGTGGACGGCCTTCGATGCTGGGCCGACGAGGCTCGTTTCGGCGGCATCGTGATCAGACCATCTCCTAACGGCTTGATGCCCAAAGATGGGAAGCGCGCATGACCGCGCACACATCCGACGTTCTGATCATCGGCTCGGGTGCCGCCGGGCTCAGCGCGGCCCTGACGCTGGCGCAGGATCGCACGGTCACCGTACTCGCCAAGGGCCCGCTGACCTCGGGCTCGACCGCGTGGGCGCAAGGCGGGATTGCCGCGGTGCTAGACGCCGGCGACACGTTCAAGGATCACATCCGCGACACGATGGTCGCCGGGGCCGGGCTCAACCGGCGCGAAACGGTCGAGTTCGTGATCGAGCGGGCGCCCGAAGCGATCCATCGCCTGGTGGAGCTCGGCGTGCCCTTCAACACCGACGGGCCCAACCTCCACCTCACTCGCGAGGGCGGCCATTCGCACCGCCGCATCGTCCACGTCGCCGACGCGACCGGCTGGGCGGTGCAGGCCGCGCTGCTCAAGGCGTGCGAGGCGAACCCGAACATCACCTTGTTGCCCGATCATAGCTGCATCGACCTCGTCACCGGCCGCAACGAGGAGCGCTATTCGGGCTCCGGCCGCGTGTGGGGGGTCTACGCCCTCGATGGTTCGACGGGGCGGGTGCAGGTGTACACGGCGCGCGCCACGATCATGGCTTCGGGCGGGGCGGGGCGCGTCTACCAGTTCTCGACCGCGCCGCGCGGCGCCACCGGCGACGGCATCGCCATGGCGTGGCGCGCGGGGGCCCGCGTCTCCAACATGGAGATGATGCAGTTCCACCCGACCTGCCTCTACAACCTGGAGGTCAAGAACTTCCTGATCACCGAGGCCGTGCGCGGCGAAGGCGGGCAGTTGAAGCATCCGGTTACCGGCCACCGCTTCATGCCGGACTACGACCCGCGCGCCGAGCTCGCCCCGCGCGACGTGGTTGCGCGGGCGATCGACGATCAGATCAAGCGCTTCGGGCTCGATTTCGTCCACCTCGACATCAGCCACATGCCGCCCGAGTTCGTGAGGGAGCACTTCCCGACGATCCACGAGAAGCTGCTCGGCCTGGGCATCGACATGACGAAAGAGCCGATCCCCGTGGTGCCGGCGCAACATTACACCTGCGGCGGCATCCTGGTGGGGCTCGACGCACGGACCGACCTGCCCGGCCTGTGGGCGGCGGGCGAGTGCACCGAGAGCGGCCTTCACGGCGCCAACCGCCTGGCCTCCAACTCGCTGCTCGAATGCTTCGTCTTCGGCGAGGC
>Ga0070662_100002035_pt1 | contig 12382 bp, 13 predicted proteins | sample KBSC53metaG_FD_65648 | JGI IMG/M metagenome (GOLD analysis project Ga0070662, IMG submission 65648) | Corn rhizosphere microbial communities from Kellogg Biological Station, Michigan, USA - KBS C5-3 metaG | ecosystem: Host-associated > Plants > Roots > Rhizosphere > Soil ...
CCCCATTCACGTCCTGAGCAAGGTGCCGCTGACACCAATTCTGCTCATCTGCGACTAACTCGCGAGCGCGTTCGACAATCTGGACCTTGAGTGGTCTCGACATGGAAGCGTCCCACTATCGGGACCTTCTTGAAGCGTCTTCGACTGGCTTGGAGGCGTCACGCACCATGCCCACAGTCATTTCACCGAGCTTCTTCAATTCGGCCATGTGGTTCTCATAGACCCGCTTGGCGTAGTCGGATTGGATTTGGATTGCTTGCTCAAGCGACCTGACGCCGATGAGTTGCTCCCAGGTGCGGATTGCGTCGTCGAAAGCCGCCTTGGAATACTCCATCATTTCCGCAGCCAGCGTCTGGAAGCCCTTATTAGCTTCGGTGAACGATCTGCTTGCTGCCTCAAAGCCCCCTTGCATCCGCTCCTGGGCTTGTTGGCCCAATCTATTAGCCTCATCCGCCATCCTCTTGGTTTCTTGCATAACAATCTCCTCCTTACTGAACTCGCGGACGACAGCCACACAGGTCGCCCAACACAGGTAAACGCGGACCTCAAGGAAGCGATCTGTGTATGTCTAAAATATTGTGGAGGGACTGCTTCAGCGGAGGGTCTAGGTACAGGCGGCATCGTGCTAAGGAAACACAAACCCCGAAGAAGTAGCCCGGAAGACTAGGGCGTCATCGGGGCTGGCCCCAGGTTAGCAACGCGCCCGCCGAAGCGAGCGCCTTTGCAGGCAATGTTTAGCGCTAAGTTAGAGCGACAGAAGCGGTTTGATCGTCTGCCTATCTTAGTGGCTGCGACCCTGTTCGGGGCTGGCATCGTCGTGATTGCCATTTGGGCGGTGCGGGCATCTTCAATGTTCACGGCGGCGGACGCGGACCGGGCGCCCATCATCATTGGAGTGCTGATAGCTTTAGCGGGTCTCTTCGCCCTTTGCATCGTCGCCTATGGTGCGGTCCGCGCTTTTGGCCGCTTCCCATCGCTGTGAAACAGCATGCGAGTGGACCTGTGTGACGATGGGGGACCGGGTCCGTCACGCCGACCCCTCATAGTGCCGAGACCCACAGCCTCAAGAGGGCGGCCCGGCGTTGACCTAAGACCTTGCACAGGAGAGAGGGCGCCGGGCCTAACCAGGAGGGGGGACTCCTCTCCTGGCTGGCCCACCAACTTCTTCACGGCGTCGGCGTTCCCAAAGAGAAAGCCCGGCGGGGGAACCGGGCTTCCAACCCTGTCATGCGGCGCTTGGCTTTGGGGGTGCCGGGGGTGAATGCGCCGCTTGGCTTGCAATAGCTCAACCGCGCTTCAAGAACTGAGTTCCGTTTGACCCCTGGTTTTCCACAAGACCGTGGCAACACGAGCGTCAGGAGGCTCTAGGTGAACTCGCGACAGACGTCTAGGCGCGCGAACTGCCCTTAGGCGTTAGCGCATTTCGCTCGCCCCGATATCGCTCCCTTATGCCGCTTCGTCCTTAGGCGGTGGAACTTCCACTCGGTCTTCCAGCCAAGCCTCCCTCGTCCACCAGGCGTGCTCAAGACCACACTCCGGGCATTTTACGTGTGAGAGAACGTCAGGCAGCTTGGCTAAAGTCTCGGCACCATCAATCTCGATGCCAGTGGAGACAGGTCGCTCTGTGTGTGGGCACTTAATCAGCAAGACAGCCATGGGACCCTCCCTATTGACCTCCTTTGCCAAGGTCACATCGCAATCCGCGATTTGGCGGGTCGAAAGATTGGACGTTCGCCGCAAGTACGCCGTCAGGGATTGGCGCCTCAAAGATCAAGATCCTGATCGATCTCGAGCGATATTTCGGTTCGCGGTGTTCCTGGGAATTGGCGTGCGCGTTACTAGCTTTTCCACCCTACCTAAGCAAACGCGGGATTGATCCTTCTGCTTTAAGCGCCGAGGTGTCCCGTATATGGGCAAAGGTACACAGGTGAGGGCAAGTTTAAGGACAAACCTCAACTCTCACGTCATGGCGTCTTGGAGGACGCGCCAAATGGAGATGGAATTTGAACCGAGACGATATTCAGCTTATCGCGTTCAGCGATATCAAGTTGTCGAAGCGCCGTCGCGCGCATGTAAAGGGAATTATCCCCATCACTGGCATTGTAGTTGTATGGGGACCACCAAAAGTTGGTAAGAGCTTCTGGGTATTCGACCTTTGTATGCACGTTGCGCGTGGAATCAGTTACCGCGGACGTCGGGTGCATCAAGGGACGATAGTGTATTGCGCTTTTGAGGGACAAGGAGGCTTTGAAGCACGTGCCGAAGCCTACCGCAGGCAACACATGCCTCGTGCTGAACGGGGCGAACACATTCCGTTCTATTTGCAACCCCATATGCTGGACCTAATCAACGACTACGATGCGCTGATCGGTGCCATTAAGCCCTATGGCGACCCTGCCATAGTCGTTCTCGACACCTTGAACCGATCTTTAAACGGATCTGAAAGTCGCGACGAAGATATGTCTGCATACGTGCGTGCAGCAGACGCGATACGCGAACAATTCAATTGTGCTGTGATTATCGTCCATCACTGCGGCATCGTCGGAACACGACCTCGGGGTCACACCAGCTTATCGGGTGCAGCTGATGCGCAAATAGCCGTAGTGCGCGATGACAATCGCAACGTAGTAGCCAGAATCGAGTTCATGAAAGACGGTATCGGCGAAGGCGATGTTTATGTGAGCAGCTTAATTCCTATTGATCTCGGAGCGGATGAAGATGGAGACATGATCACTTCGTGCGTGATTGTTGAAACAACGGAAACGCCTCGTTTCGTCAGAAGTAGCCGCACGAGTGAAGCAGTAAGCGTTGCGTTGAGGGCGCTTCGTGACGCGGTTGCTGATAACGATGCGCCTGTGTCTGAGACGGTTTGGGCAGAACGAGCTTACGCCTTAGGCGTCTCACGATCGGAAAACCCGGAGTCGATGCGCGCTGCGTTTCGACGCGCGCGGCGAGCATTGATTGCGAGCAATCAGGTAAAGCAAGTCGGTCAAACATACGATGTCACACGCTGACCGACCGACACGACAAATGCTATGCAATTTGTCGCGTCGTCGGGTTTGGGCAGCGACCCGACATGTAACCGATTTGTCGGCATTGTGTCGGCTTGTCGGCCTGCCATTGCCAGTTAATTGCCAGTTATCGGCAATCCTCACGTGTTGCATTGCCGGTTATTTGCCGGTTAGCCGGCAATCATCGTGACGTTCGCGACTGGAATGGGTTCACCGAAGCGACGATAGCAACGACGCAGTGTTGTCGGGCGCTAAGGGTGAACGACGAGCCCTCACCCCCCGTGCAGGAACGCACACGGCGCAACGTCCAGCATTTGTGACCTTCAACTAGATTGAGCAGGAAGGGGGCGACCGAGAGTCTGATAGCGTTCACTGAGGAGGAGGCGCCCCTATCAGCTGGAGCGAACCTGCGAGTTCAGGTTTCGCCTTTGTGGATAGAGCATAAATCCACGGGCAGCATTAGCTCGACGGATCGGCTCCATCCTCGTCTGACTTGGGGGAATCGGCCTGATCAGAGCCGTTGACATCGTGATTGCGCTCGGTCCGGTTACCTCCATCAGGACGTCCATGCTCGCGCCCGAGGCCCCGCATGTTTCTTTCGCCCTCACTGCGATCACGGATCTCACCGTTATTACCACTGCTTTGGATTCCCTCGCCTCGGCGGTTACCGAACCTATCTGAAACGTCAGCATTCCACCGCGGGCGGAATCCGCCCCCGCCGTTATGTCCTGCGCTCTGATGGCAATTAGGGACACCCATCTGCGACTGGGCCGCCATGATGATGCGATTGTAGTGCTCGGCATGTTGGAAATAGCTTTCAGCAGCGACCATGTCGCCTGACGCGAGCGCGTCGCGCGCGAGCGACAAATATTTCTCCGCGATTTGCGCCGCCGTACCCCTCAGCTTCACGTTGGGGCCATTTGATTCGTAATACCGAGATAATGCATTTTGGGGCTTCGGGCCGCGACCGCCACCCCTGCGATGCTGTTGTCCTTGTCTCATGATTTTATTCACCGGTGACGGCATGAGTCGCATCCGTTTTCGACTCAATCAGTCCAGATAATCTTTCGACGCTCAGCGGAACCACACGTATCTTAGATCATGTCCCGTCACACGCTCTTGAAACGCCGAGCTCCTCGGAGGGCATGCAGAGCAAAAAATTTAAGTTTCGCAGGATCCGTCTCTCCTACCGAAGTTAGGGCAACAATCGTTCCCGCCATTTTCCGTCGCGCCAACAAAGCGTCGGCAGGAAGATCATTCTTTAGCTCCTGCCATGCTTCGTCTAGGGCAAGATCAATCAACCGCCGAGTTTCAGGACCGATATAAGAGGGAATTTCGTTGAGGGGCATGATTGAGTCTTCCCGAGGGCAATACAAACAACATGGTGCCCGTCATGCCGAAAATTTATACGCACTGGAATCCAGAATGGAAGGCAAACGCCACAAAAATGACTTAAGTGCACAACCTAGGGCACGCGAGTTGGACGCTACCTGCGACGATCACTGAAGGCGTGATTGTTTGTCATTAACAGCAAGCTCATCAAATTTGCACAGACTGGCCTCGTAAGCCTCAGTTTGTGCCGCGAGGCTAGACCAGGTTCGAGCGAGTCTGAGCAATGCCCGTTTCTCTTGAGCAGACCTCGCTCTCTGCGCAAAACGCACATATTTTCGCGCCTGCCGTTTGCACTGTTCTGGGTCCGCCAATGTGTGACCTCCCTCGTCAAAGGCCACTTTCTCGACCAGCTTCATTCGAGGGGTTGCTGAGTTCTGAGTCAAGGCTATCGCTGTGCGATGCAAACTCGTCTGACGCAGTGCAATAGGACTCGTCATCGAGGTCGTCTTTGGGCGTTGTGGTGCCAGGAGCACAGGCTTTGCGTGTTCGCATAATCCATAAATTGCGACCACTCATCTCCTGGAGGCGCGACGTGAGCAACGTGCGTTGCCGTTATGAAGCAGCCTTCTTGGGCGCATTGCCGGCAATTAGGCTCCTGCGACAGCCGATGTCTCTTGATCGCTTTCCAAACGGGAGATTTGTACCACGCGCGACATGACAGCTCAGGTTTGTCCTGTCTCGCGCGTTGAACACCACGAGCGGCAGCCAGATCGATGCCGAAGACGGGCATACAAACTGCCTTTTTCGAAAGGGCAATCACCTTTGTGGTGCGTGGCAGGTTAGCTGATTCGGGTCGTCACACACCATCCCAGTCAATGCTCCCGAAAGCGACACACTGATCAAACATCAGGCTGTCGGAGGCGAAACTCTGATTCCAAACAACATGCCGCGCAGTGTCCTCGAATTCTCGGGCATTGCGTGGGTATCACGCGGGCATCCTGACAATGGTCCTGCGCCTCCGTATCACAATGTCCGCTTTACCCCTGAAAGCGTACATGCTGAGCGTCAGCATCGACGTCCGCTTAGTGCCATAAGCTGACATTACGCAAGGCCGCGAATTTGCCTTTTTCGGATCAACCCTCAATCTAGTTCTTGAGATCGCAGACAATCTTTTCAGGAACCGGCGGCTGCGGGCCGACGTTCTAGCCTCGGAGGGCGTTAGCAGCGGAATATCATGCACGAGCGTGCGGGCACGCGGTCGGGCAATATCTCGCCCTTAGAATTGTTCGCGCTGCTAACGATCGCAGGCGCAGTTTTCCTCAAGACTGCGCCACATATCGGCCCCCTTACCACCGCACCTAAATCCGACAATCCCGCAACTACCGCCGAAGCTACGCCTGACAAGCCTGCGGCTCGCTTAGTGGCGCGCGCAGAATTGCAGAGGACGAAGCCGAAGAGCGCAACGGCCCGCGCGTGGGTTCAACCGCGCGACGCCGCGCCCCCACCCGAGGAAACAACTGCAGCCGAGTCCCGGTCAAAGATAGTGATGACCGCAGTGGCCCTGCCGCTACCACACCCCGCGCCGAAGCAGGGATCCGCAATTCTCACCTTTACCGCGCCAGCGCTGCCCGTCGCGGCACCGAAGCATACGCAATCTGCCAAATCGGACCCCCCACCTCTGCTTAAACGAGCGCCCCAAGAGGTGCGGACCAAAGGCGCGGGGAGCGCGCTTCAGCAGATCGGGCGAGCCTCCTGGTATACTCTCGACTCACCCACTGCGAGCGGCGAGAAGATGGACGATGCCGCGCTCACCGCTGCGCACAATTTCCTGCCGTTCGGCACCAAAGTCCTTATCGAGAATGTCGCCAATGGTCACTCGGTCGTGGTGCGAATCAATGACCGTGGGCCTTTTGTCGCCGGCCGCATCATCGATCTGTCGAAAGCGGCGGCCGAGGCACTCGACTTAATTCCCACCGGCGTGACTGACGTACGCCTAAGCGTGATCTACCAAATCGAGGACTTGAAAAGTGGCGCGAGGGGCTCTCCCACCATACGAACCGCCTCGGTCAATTTGGAGTCTAAACCTATCAGGCGCAACAGCCAGGCCGCCAAGGTTGATCCCCAGTCCAAGTCGGTCAAGCATAAGAAACCGGCCGTTAGCGAGATCGGAACCCAAGCAACTTCCACCATACGAACCGCCAATCCGGAGTCTAAACCTATCAGGCGCAACAGCCAGGCCGCCAAGGTTGATCCTCAGTCCAAGTCGGTCAAGCAAACGAAACGGGCCGTTAGCGAGATCGGAACGCCAGCGACCTCTGCGCCAGCACGCGTCGTGAAGCACCAGCCCCGCGGGTTGTTCGGCAGTATGAAGCGTGCAGACGGTCGTGAGAGCGGTTTCCGCGGTTTCTTAAAGAGCGCCTTCGGCAACCCATAACATGTGCGGACATTGGCCGGCGCATCAGGGATGTCCGCTACCCCTCAATAGCGGACATGATCCTCCTGACCATCAATGTCCGCTAAGTGCCAATAGCGGACTTTTCACTGCGAGATCAGATCGCAGCATTTGTCGCCTTACCGTTGCTCAATGGGTAAGCGCCTCTACAATGACCGAAGCTAAGCAATGTGCTTTTACAAATCGCCGAAGAATGAATTGGACCCTCTCGATAGGGAAATTTTGGAGAGGGTATTTGATGCGACCTGGGAAGCAATCAAGGGAAGTCATCAACACTTTGACGCTGACAGCGACGAGGAACTTGAGGCTGAGTTGCGCCGCGAGCTGGTTGAGATCGCTCGCGTAAATGGCGTGAGTGATCCAGAGACGCTGAAAGACATCTTGTTAGATAGCGCATTGGGCGCACCGCGAGGCGATCTTGCAGATTGAGCTGAGGACGCACGCAAAAGTGTTCCATAGCCCACCTAACATTTGCTTTTTAGGCTCCTATATTCCGTCCGCGGCGTTAGTGGAGGGCTGTGAGGCAGTTAGTGACCAATCTTGAGCGAATCCAAGCCAAAGCTCGCGAATTGGCGCGCTCCGGCAAGTTCTATGGATGGCGCCCGATTGCCTTCGAGCTGCGATTCGAGGCGGGCTACCAGGAAGCACGCGAGTGGCTTCATCATCCAGCCACGCAAGAAGAGCTAGATCGCCTCTGCCAGGGAACTCGAGCAAAGGACGAGGCTGCATAACCGTGCCGAACCGCGAGGCTCTAGAGGTGTTGTCAATAGCTGTGGTTTAAAGGAGCGTGTCTCACTCAGCTCTGGCGAGGCGGCGACCGAAGAAAAACAGCCCGAAGCCGCCGCGGCGTTCAGCGCGCCGCTCCCACCGACTGTCGAATTGCGCAGAAGCGAAACTGTCTGGCCTCCGAGCTGCCGGCCTAGAGGCTTTGACGCGCTTTTTTACGCTTGGTCTAACCCGCGTTGCCTCTGCCGCCAAATTGCTGGCAGGGGTCTCCATCGCGGTTCGCGCAACGGTCGGACCGTCTGTCGGCGCAAGATATTGCTCGAATACCCAGCCGCCTTGTCCAGATGCGGGATCCGTGACCTGGACCCAGCCATTTTGTCGGCTGACCACCTGCAATGTGGTGCCCGGTTGATAGAAGCGCAGCGTTGGAGAGGAAATTGAGGCTTCACCGTGCACTTTTGCGGCAAACACGACCTTCGCCCATTCAGCTAGCTGGTATGTATTCCCGTCGTATTGTGCGGAAGTTGGTTTAGCCTGTGCCATCGGCAAGCTGGCCGCGGAAGTTGATTCTGGCGTCACGGCTGGCGTTCGCAACGGGAGCGCCGCTGCTTGAGAGTTCGAGCCTGTTAAGGCAGGAAGGTCAGTGCCCCACGAGCGCAACTGGCGGTCGCTCGGACTGCGGAGGCTTTGCCTAACGAACGCATCCTTCGCGGCGTCACGCGAGAGGACATCGTAACTTAAGATTAAGGCCCCGTAGATGGCAGCGCCTACGAGACCTAAAAACAACAATCCCTTCATGGCCAGGCTCCTACCCGGCCCCCGCCATTATCTCGGGTTTAACGCGCTCGTTTTCAACTAGTTCAGACGTCGATCCAAAATGACAGCGCGAAGCTGTCTTGGGGTTAATAGCCAGCGGTCGCAACACGCATGCCGCTTTGGGTCATTAGCAGACATTGGAGAATGGATCAGAGATGTCCGCTTTACCCCCCCAGAGCGGACATGCTGAGCGCCAGCATGGATGTCTGCTAAGTGCCAAAAGCGGAACTCGTCTACTCACCCGACGGAGGCGCCGGCCATGGATGGTCTGGCGTGATGATCTTCACGATGCCTCTGACGAAGTTCCAAACGGCGACCGCATCGGCGTTGGAATTGACCATGACAACCATCGTGGCTTTCTCAGAGGGAAGGTAGTAGGCGTACGTCTGGTAGCCAGTGATATTTCCGTTGTGGCCTATCCAACCGAATTGGTACTCGACTCCGAGCCCATACAACGCACCGTCACCTTCCGAAGGGGCGAGTTGAAACTTCTCGCGTTCGCGCTGAGCTGCCGGCGTAAGCAACTTGCCGGTGGCCAGATCTCGTGCCCAGATGTGCAGATCATCGACCGTCGAGACCATTTGTCCCGCCGCCCATCCCCATGAGGGATTCCAGTCAGTCGCATCCACAATCTTGCCGTCGGTCGTCTTCGTATAGCCGTGGGCGTGCGGCGACGGCAGGGTCGCATCGGCCGGGAAGACGGTATGCTGCAAATGCTCGGCTTGGACGATGTGCTCGTCGATATAGCGATTCAAGGGCTGTCCGGAAACCTTCTCCACCACGAGCCCGAGAAGCACGGTGTTGCTGTTGTTGTAGTCGAATTTTGTGTCGGCTGGAAACTCCGGCGGATGCTGCACGACAATCTCGAGAAGGTCTTGGGGAGTGTACCGGCGCTTCGGATCGTCGGGCATGGCGGCTTGCGTAACATCGGAATAATCGAAGAGCCCACTGCGCATGCCCGCCAATTGGCGGAGGGTGACCGCATCCCCGTTGGGGACGCCGGGCACGTATTTGCTGATCGGATCGTCGAGGCCGACCTTGCCCTGATCCACGAGCTGCAGGATGGCGGTGGTGACGAAGGTCTTGGTCACGCTGCCGATCCGCATATGGAGGTCGGCAGCCATGGGTTCGCCGGTGGCCGTGTCGCGCACGCCAAAAGCTCGCACATAAGGAAACTCTCCGTCCTGCCAAATACCGATGATGGCTCCCGGGATCGAGGCTTCCTCCATTGCCTTCTCAACAAACTCCGTGAGCGGCACGTCCCACAGGGCCGCATGGGCTTCCATGGCGCTGCATCGAACGATTGCCCCGATCAGAAGCGTCAAAGCAATCGCCAGTGGCGCGAGAATCCCCTGGTCAATTCCACACTTCGTCCGATATGCGCCTCTGGCCGAAGCCTCCCACTCTTCCTTCATCGACGTCCCTCCTACAGATTCTCGGCCGCAGCACCTCTCGGAATTTATAGCGGTCGAGGCATCGTGTGGCGAATGGGGCAACCTGAAGTCCGGTGTGTTTGTTACCGGCAAGGCGCCCTGGGGCGGCACCAACCAGGGACGTTGCGGCGTACACGGGGGCATCCCCCGCACGGGACTGGGCAGACACTTCAGAGAAACTAGTCCCCTCGAGCGCGAGTAGGCACAGGAAAAAGTCTGCTTCGGGTCAGAAGTGGACATCCAGCTCAGCGAACAGAATGTCCGCTAAGTGCCAATAGCGGACATCAGTCCGACGGCGAAGGCACCGCCTCAATTCAACCCAGCGGGCGGATTGAGCGAAGCCCGGCCCTGAAACTGCAGCATCATTCGAAAGCCACTGGGCGCGGTATGCAGACGCAGAGCAGCGAAACAACCGAGCAGCGGAACAACCGGTCTGCGCCACGACGACGCGTCACAGGGGGCACCAGGTGGTGCGGGTTTGGTATATATTATTGTTTAAGGTCGCAATGGCCGCCTGGGTTCGAGAGCGGCATCCTCCTGACCCCTAAGGGGTGTACCGCTTGTCCTGCTCGGCAGAAGTAAGAGCTTGGCGTGTTGATAGCGTTACAGTCTCTTGCGCTCCGCCATCGAGCCCCGTCTTTCCCTTGTCATTGTTCCGTTTGGATGACGTGGTAGGCGGTTTTCGCACTCCGGGTAGTATTGCCGAACAGAATCAGATCGACCCAGCTTTGGAATTTCGGATTTGTCGCAAAGAGGAGTAAACGCAATGAGCAGCGATGGCTTGAGTGAAGTTTACGACGTGCCTCCAGACAAAACATCGTGGCTGAGAAACACTCTCGCGGACGTGAGGCCGGTTTCTCTCGCGATTCTGTTGGGAGCGACAGCTCTTGCATCTGTCGCCGTATCCGAGCCAGCCAGCGCGCAGGCGCCGCAAAAGCAGCCGAACATCCTCGTGATCATGGGCGATGATGTCGGCTGGTTGAACATCGGCGCATATCATCGGGGCATGATGTCGGGCAAGACACCCAATCTCGACAAACTTGCCTCGCAAGGCATGATGTTCACCGACTATTACGCCGAGGCGAGCTGTACCGCAGGAAGGGCGAACTTCATTACCGGCGAATTGCCGATCCGCACTGGCTTGACGACGGTCGGACAGGCGGGAGCCGACGTGGGTTTGCCGGCTCAAGCAGTCACGCTTGCTACTGCGCTTAAGGCGTTGGGGTATGAGACAGGGCAGTTCGGTAAGAACCACCTAGGCGATTGGAACAAGTACCTGCCCTGTGTGCATGGCTTCGACGAGTTCTTCGGGTATCTATACCACCTCGACGCGATGTCGGATCCCTATTGGTATTCATTCCCGGATGATGCGGCGTACCGTGACAAAGTCGGTCCCCGCAATTTGGTGCACTGTTGGGCGACCGACACCGATGACACGACCGAGCAGCCGCGTTGGGGCGTGGTCGGCAAACAGAGGATCGTGGATGAGGGTCCCTTGGCACCTTTCCCCAACATGTCCAACGTGCCGGACATGCACGACATCACGCCGAAGGCCAAGTACGACATGACGACCTTCGACGAAGTGCTGGTCAAGGCTTCCACCGACTTTATGGACAAGGCTAAGCAGGACGGCAAACCGTTCTTCGTGTGGCACAACACGACACGTATGCACGTCTGGACATTCCTCGCGCCCAAATACCAGGCTCTCATGAATAGCCAGACCAACTACGGTCGCGAAGAAGCTGGCATGGCGCAGCTTGACGACAGCGTCGGTGCGCTGCTCAAGCACTTGGATGACATCGGTGAGGCCGACAACACCATTGTGATCTTCACTACCGACAATGGCGCGGAGGTCTTCACTTGGCCGGACGGAGGGATGACGCCGTTTAAGGCCACGAAGGGCACCGTGTTCGAAGGCGGCTTCCGCGTTCCGGCTATCATCCGTTGGCCCGGCACGGTCAAGCCAGGTACCGTCGAGAACGGCATATTCTCGGGACTAGATTGGTTCCCGACCTTGACGGCTGCCGCCGGCAACCCCGACATCACCGACCAACTCCTGAAGGGGGTGAAACTGGGTGACCAGACCTACAAGAACCACCTCGACGGCTACAATCAGATGGACCTCTTGGCGGGCAAGGGACCATCCGCTCGGCACGAGCTGTTCTATTTTGGCGGTGCTAAGCTCGGCGCTCTGCGCATAGATGACTTCAAGTATCAGTTCTACCAGCAGCCGCTGGGCTGGCCTGGCCCTAAGACCACGACCGACATGCCGCTCATCTACAACATCCGACAGGATCCGCTTGAGCGGACGCCATCAATCAATGCCGAGACGTTGAACAATCTCGGTGGCGGATACATGAATGACTTCTATGCCCGTGAGTTCTGGCGTTTCGTCTCCGTGCAACAGAAGGTGGCAGAGCTTGCGAAAACGGCCATCGACTTTCCTCCGATGCAGGCACCTGCCAGTTTCAATCTTGAGGCTGTAAAGGCTCAGGTTGATGAGATGATCCGGAATCACGCTGGCAACTAGCCGAAATGTCAAAATGCGGGCGGTCCAAAACGACCGCCCGTTTACTTTTCAAATAGCGTGGACGTCCGCTTTGGGTCATTAG
>Ga0070662_100002042_pt1 | contig 12366 bp, 14 predicted proteins | sample KBSC53metaG_FD_65648 | JGI IMG/M metagenome (GOLD analysis project Ga0070662, IMG submission 65648) | Corn rhizosphere microbial communities from Kellogg Biological Station, Michigan, USA - KBS C5-3 metaG | ecosystem: Host-associated > Plants > Roots > Rhizosphere > Soil ...
CCCGCGGACTCTCCAATGTCCAGTCATCGGCGGAAGGCCGCGCACGGCAGTCGGAGGCGAAGAAGCGTGTCGGTCGGACGCGCGCTCGCACGACCTGGCGAGGGGATCGCCTGCGGCCAGCCGGTCCCTGCTCGCGACCCCCTGGCGCGTTCGGCATTGCCGTCGGTCCGACGCCCGAATACAGTGGCTGCGCCTGAGGCCGCCGCTGATGCCAGACGTTGGTCATCGCATTGGCATGCGACATCCCTTGCAACCGAACGGACGATGACTCGATGCCCGATCGACGATCTCGGTTGCGAGCGTCCTTCGCGCAGATCGGGGAGAGGGTCTTGAGTCACACCGAACGACGGCGGACCTTGATTGCCCTGGCCGCGCTGTCGTGCGGGCCATCCCCTGGCCGCGCGCAGCAGCCGATCGCTAGCGTCCCGCGAATCGGCTTTCTGGGCGTTTCCACGCCCGAGGCGTGGACCACGCGCGTCAACGCATTCGGGCCGGGCTGCGAGACCTGGGATACGCCGAGGGCAAGAACATCGCGATCGAGTTTCGCTTTGCCCAGGGGCAGTACGACCGTCTTCCCGAGCTCGCCGCCGAGCTTGTCCGGCTCAAGGTGGATGTGATCGTGACTCACTCTGCGCCGGGCGCGCTCGCCGCGAAGCACGCAACCGCCACGGACCGGACCCCGGTGGTCATGACCAACGTTTCCGATGCTCTCGGAGCGGGAATCGTGGCAAGCCTCGCGCGCCCGGGCGGCAACGTCACCGGCGACACGTTTTTCGTTCCCGAGCTCGCGGCGAAGCGGCTCGAACTGCTCAAGGTTGCGTTTCCGCGCCTACGTCGGGTCGCGGTCCTCGCCAACCCGGACAATCCGGGCAACCTTCCAGCGTTGCAGGCGATGCAAGTCGCTGCCAAGGAGCTCAACGTGGCCTTGGTCCGGTGCGACGTGCGCAGCCTCGCAGACATGGACGGGGCTCTCGCGGCGGTGGCCAACGAGAACGTCGATGCGCTTGCGATCGTGGAGGACATCGTGCTCATCCAGAACCACCGCCGCATCGCGGAGTCGGCGATCAAGCAGCGTCTTCCCTCGATCAGCTTCGTCGAGTACGCCGACTCGGGCGGGCTCTTCGGCTACGGCGCGAACTACCTGGCGCTCTATCGCCGCTCCGCCGTCTTCGTCGACAAGATCCTCAAAGGAGCCAAGCCCAGCGACATTCCGATTGAGCGGCCGACGACATTCGAATTCGTGGTCAACACGAAAACCGCCAAGGCGCTCGGCCTGTCGCTGACGTCTGCGATCCTGTTGCGCACGGACCGACAGGTCGAGTGAATACGCCGCCGGATGACCGAGGAGTCGCTCGCCGGAAGTGCGTCGAAGCGTGACGCCGGACGCCGACACGGACTACCGCAAGCTTTGCGATCGATCGCGCATCGCCTCGCCAAGACTGGAGCTATCCCGCTTGCGCCACCCTGGGACTCTCGCGGAACGGACTCGTCACCGGTCACCCGACCTGCTGTTGGCGGGCGCCTCGCCCGGTTCGTGCAGGTGACGCAACTCGCGCGTCTGCAGGTCTGGCTCGGCGCCGGGGAATGCCCGCGCAGCATCGGCGCGGGTGAGCGCGTAGGTCGTCAGGCGGCGCTCGCCGGTGCGCTCGTCGACGATCCACCAGCGGAAGAACTCGGTCGGGGTAGACATTTTCTGGTTGGCGCGTAACAGCCGGTGTTCAAAAGCGAGTCTGCAGACTAACCGGGCAGAACAGCGGGTCGCAATCGGCCTTATCGGTCGCAATGCTCCCGTGACCAAGGGATGCGACAAGTCCCGGCGGCGACATACGATGGATTTGACCGCATAAGAGCGAACACGGTGATCGCTCCGCACTCCTCGACGTGAAGGATTGACGTGAACGAAGGAGGAAAAGAGCCGGCCAGGCACGAGTTGCACCTGGAGCAACGGCTGTTGCAGGCCGCCGAGGATCTGCTGGCGCATCAAGGCCGCCGGGTGATGTCGGTGAGCTTCCCGAACGCCGATCCTCCGCTGTTTGTCGTCGTCGGCGAGACGCCGCAGCTCGCCGAGCTGCTCGCAGCAGCGACTCGGGAGGTCAGAGGGGAAGACTCCTGACCTGCCAATTGATCGCTCGCCATCCGATCCTCGGCGGTGATCATCTCGTGGCGATGGTCTGTGTAGGGGTGCGGAGCGCCACTCTCGACCCATCGCTTGAGCATCAGGCATCATTCCGTGATGTCGAACGAGCTCGAGCTCTTCTACTGGTGGTTCCACGACGATGTGACGGGGCAGCGTCTCCGCACACCGTGTGCCATGGATCGCGCGACGGCTACCGCGCTCTACGGCAACGTTCAGCCCGACGAACCAACACGCGTCGTGCGAACGGTCTACCAACTCGGCGAATCGGTGGGCGACGCAGAGCGGCCTTCGAACTTGCGCGCGGTCGAGGTGCGTAACGGGCCGATGCAATAGGCCGGATCAGGGAAGCCATTGGAACAGCCAAGCCACCCATAAGGCAGTTGCAACGACGGCGACAACCGCGATCACCAGAGTGATTTCAGGCAAACGTGCGCCGATGCGCCGCCCAATGCTCGATCTGCGGCGAGGCACGGCCGATCCCGCTGTATCAACACCACGGCGTGTTGGCAAATCGCGGGCCACCCTGAGGCGGCAGGCCGGTAAGCCGCCTCCGCGTCTGTGCGACCCCCAAGTCTGACGATGTCGCCAAGACCGCCCGCTGACGGCGGCGCGCAAGCGACGAGGCCCGCCGAAGCGGGCCTCGTCGCCGAAGATCGGTGGGGCTAGCGACGCGTGCGACGGCGCACGACGAACGCCATCAGCGCCGGGCCCATGAGCAGCAAGGCCCAGGTGCTCGGCTCGGGAATCGGCGAGATCTGCAGGTTCAGGTCGCCGGTGCTCGTTCCGGCGGCCGCGCGCGACACGGTGGTGCCGATCGTCAGCGAGTACGGGTTCGCAGTCGGCGCGAAAAGCCCGGTTGCGCTGCCGGCGAACGAGTTGGTCGTGAGCGGGCCGATCGACGCGAGCAGGTTGGCCCCAGAGAACTGGAATTCCGTGTTGGTCGAACCGCCCCAGGCGCGGCCTTGGACGCTGCCGCTGTTGCCGGAGTTGGTGCCGCCGAGGCTCACCATGAATGTTCCGCCGGCAAGGACGAAATCGGTGTCGGACGCGTACAGGAAGACGTTGCCGGCGGCTCCGTTGTTGGTCACCGAGAACGTGAGGTCGAGCTGCGGCGCGGTCGCGCTGCCGAGCATCGGCTTGCTCTGCGACGTGTTGACCAGCAGTGAGTAGCCGAAAGCCGACGTCGAGAAGCTGATCGCGCCCAGCGAGGCGATCGTGTCCCCTGCCGCGTTGTCCTGGATGACCAAGTCGTCGCCGCCCGCGCACGCAAGGTCGTTGCAGATCCTGGCGACGAAGATGGCGTTCGCCGGCAGGCTGACCGCGAGCATGCAGACGAGAGCGGCCCCTGCGATCGAGATGCGGGTGAGAGTCTTGTTCATGGCGGCCCCGGATTCAGGACCCTCCGGCTCGGAGGGGGAACGATCATGCGCGCTCCCCTCGGTCTTTGCAAGATTTGGTTACGATCCCGATCCCGGAGTGAGGGAGTCACGACCACGACAGGGAGGTGAACTCGGCCTCGACCTTCGAGATGCCTGCCGCCTGACGACCGGGCGCCGCTCGCCGGACGCGGCCGTCGAAGCTGGTAGGCTGACGGCTCCGTCCACTCCTGCGACCGCTGCATCCGGGGTCGCTTTTTCTAGTTGGCTGCTGCAGTTCACATCGCGGTCCTCGACGACGAAGCGGACATCACCCGGCTGATCGCGACCTACCTGCAGGCCCAGGGTTTTCGTGTCTCTCAGACGCACGACGGCGCGACCCTGCTCCGCCTGATGGGCGACGATCCGGCGCAACTGGTGCTGCTCGACCTGGGCCTGCCCGGCGAGGACGGCTTCGCCCTGGCCCGCGAGCTGCGCGAACGCTGGCGTTGCGGGCTGGTCATCGTGACGGGCCGCGGCGACGCGGTCGACAAGGTGGTCGGCCTCGAGGTCGGCGCCGACGACTACGTGACCAAGCCGTTCGACCTGCGCGAGCTGCTCGCCCGCATCAAAGCGGTTCTGCGCCGAATCCAGGCCGCACCGGGGGCCGCCGCCCGGTCGAAGCATTGCTTCGCCGGCTGGGAGCTCGACGTCGCGGCGCGCCGCCTGCTCGACCCGGAGCGCCATGAGGTGGCGCTGACGACCGGTGAGTTCGATCTCCTCGCGACCTTCATCGAGTACGCCGGCCGCGTCCTTTCGCGCGACTTCCTGCTCGAGCACACGCGCGGCCGCGAGGCGGCGCCGTTCGACCGCACGATCGATGTCCAGGTCGGCCGGCTGCGTAAGAAGCTCGAGAAGGACAGCGACGACCCGCAGATCATCAAGTCGGTGCGCGGCGCCGGCTACATCCTCGTCGCGCCGGTCACCTCCGGTTGAGACGGATCGATGACGAAGCCGGCAGCGCGGGGAGGAGTCGCCGACGAGAGCGGGGTCTTCCGCACCCTCTTCGCCGCCTATCCGGACGCCCTCATCGTCGTCGACGGCGCCGGAACGATCGTCCTCGCCAACCCGTCGGCGGCGGCGCTGCTCGGCTACGGCGTCGACGAGCTGATCGGCGTGCAGGTCGACGAGCTCGTTCCCGATTCGATCCGGCCGCGCCACGCCGCCTATCGCGACGCGTTCGGCCGCCATCCGCAGGCGCGGCCGATGGGCAAGCAGACCGAGCTCGTCGCCAAGCGCAAGGACGGCAGCGAGGTCGTGGTCGAGATCGCCCTCAGCCCGTTGCAGGACCAGGGCAGCACGCTGGTGGTCGCCGCGATCCGCGACATCGGCGCCTATCCGCGCATGGCGCAGGCGCTGCAGCGCGCGCATTACAGCGAGCGCCTGGCGCAGGTCGGCCGGCTCGCCGTCGACTCGCGCGACCCGCAGGTCCTGCTCGACGAAGTGCCTCGAGTCGCCGCCGAGGCGCTCGACTGCGACGTCGCGATGGTCTACCTGCTCGAGGCGAACGCGCTCGAGCTGCGCATCGCCAGCATGGTCGGCGCGATGCCGGGCGAAAGGATCGGCGACCGCGTCGCCAACCGGCCCGACACCTCGCTCGGCTTCGTGCTCGCCCAGGGCCGCTCGATCACGGTTCGCGACTACGCCGCCGAGACCCGCTTCAAGGTGAACCCCGCCTATCTCGACGCCGGCCTGACCAGCGCGCTTGCCTCGCCCCTGTCCGATCGCGGCCGCACGATCGGCGTGCTCGTCGTCCGCTCGCGCGCCGGGCGCTTCTTCGGCGACGACGAGGTGAGCTTCGTCGAGTCGCTCGCCAACCTGCTGGCGACGACGCTGCAGCGTGCCCATTCGGAAGAGGCGCTCGGCCACGCCCAGCGTCTCGAGAGCGTCGGCCAGCTGACCGGCGGCATCGCCCACGACTTCAACAACCTGCTGACCGTGATCCAGGGCAACCTGCAGGTGCTCGGCGACCTGCCGTTGCTCGCCGGCGACGGCACCGCGCGCGAGCTGGTCGAGGCCGCCGGCCGCGCGTCGCGGCGCGGCGCCGAGCTGACCGGCAAGCTGCTCGCGTTCTCGCGCCGCCAGGTCTTGCAGCCGGTCGCGGTCGACGCGGTCGAGATGCTGCGCTCGCTCGCCGACCTGCTGCGTCGCACCCTCGACCAGCGCGTCCGGATCGAGGTCGACGTGCCGGCGCATCCGCTCGAGGTGCTGGTCGATCCCGGCCAGCTCGAGTCGGCACTGCTCAACATCGCCATCAACTCGCGCGACGCGATGCCGGCTGGCGGCACCTTGCGCTTTCGCGCCGAGCGCTGCGAGCGGCTGCCGGACAAGGTGGCTGCCGAGATCGATCCCGCCGAGGCGCGCGCCGACTTCGTCGCGATCGCGGTCGTCGACGACGGCAGCGGCATGTCGGCCGAGGTGCGGGAGCGCGCCTTCGAGCCGTTCTTCACCACCAAGGAACCCGGGCGCGGCACCGGCCTCGGCCTGAGCACGGTCTACGGATTCACGCGCCAGTCGCGCGGCGCGCTGACGCTCGAGAGCGCACCGGGCGAAGGGACGGCGGTGACGCTGTTCCTGCCGCCGCCGAGGCAAGCGGCCGCGCCGGCCGTGACCGCGGCAGCGGATCGTGCGATCGCGCCCGGCCGCTCCGTGCTGCTGGTCGAAGACGACGCCGAAGTGCGCGCCGTGATGCGCCGCTTTCTCGAGTCGTTCCGCTGCGTCGTCAACGAAGCGCCGAGCGCCGAGCAGGCCCTGCTCGCGATCGGCGCGGGCCTCGACTTCGAGCTCCTTCTCACCGACATCGCGCTCGGCCCCGGCATGCGCGGCAGCGAGCTCGCCGCGCGCGTGCAGGAGCAGCGACCCGACGTCGCCGTCGTGCTGATGTCGGGCTATTCGGCCGAGCTGCTCGAGGCCGACAGCGGCTCGCCGCCGGCGTGGGAGCTGTTGCGAAAGCCCTGTTCGCGCGAGGAGCTCGGCGCGGCGATCGCCCGCGTCCTCGACGCGGGCCCGCCGCCCTGACCGCTATTGCAGCGTCGCCACCGGCGCCAGGCAGCGCTGGACGAAGGTCGACAGGGCGGCGACGTCGGGGATGCGGATGTCGCGGCGGCCTCGCTCGGCGAAGCAGATGACCTTGTCGCGGGCCAGGCGCGAGAGGGCGCGGCTCACCGTTTCGAGCGTCATGCCGAGGTAGTTGCCGATCTCCGCGCGCGTCATGCGCAGCGTGATCTGGTCCGAGCGCAGCCCGCCGTGGGCGAGCGCGTCGGCCCAGCGGCGCAGGAACTCGGCGACGCGCGCGTCGGCGGGAAGCGTGCAGAGCGACATCAGCGATTCGCGGTCGCGGTCGATCTGGCGGCTCATCGCCTCGTGCAGCACGGTGAGCAGTTCCGGGAAGTCGCGGCAGGCGGCGAGCAGCTCGTCGTAGCGGACCACCCAGACCTCGCCGGTGTCCATGGCCACGGCGTCGCAGGAATAAGTGCCGCTGGCGATGCCGTCGAAGCCGAGCCAGTCGCCGCGGAACTTGAGGCTCACGACCTGCTCGCGACCGTCGGCGCTGACGTTGATCATCTTGAAGAAGCCGGCGTTCAGGATGTAGAGGTGGGCGAAGCGCTCGCCGGCGCCGTAGACGATGTCGCCGGCGTGGACGAGGCGACGCCGCGGCGCCAACCGTTCCTCCAGGAGCTTCAAGCTGTTCGCGACGCGTCGGCTCGCCAGCAACTCGGCCTGGCGATCGTCGGGAGCCGCCAACGCCGCGCGCGACGCGACGGCGGGAAAGAACGAGCGGGCGAGAACGGGCGCGGTGCTGAGCATGTTCGGTCCTTCCGGGCGGCCCACAGCGGGCTTGGATCGAATGCTAGGAAGCGAGGACGACTCGCGTGCCAATGCTGCACGTCGTTCGGTAGCGGTGTGTAAACGGATGATGTCAGCCCGGTCGCGGTCGGCATCGGCACGACCCGGGGTTGACGCGCATCAACTTCGGACGCGAGCGGCTCACTACCCTTGCCTCTTCGATGGCCTTGGCCGTGATCACCATGCTCGCACCGTCCGGAACTCCGCCGTCGCCCCCGCCGGGCGTGGCCGAGGTGCTGCTCGCGAATGCGCGGCTGTTGCAGCGCGCCGAGCCGGGGTCGGACATGGAGGGGCTACTGCGCGGCAAGAACCTCGGCCTCGTCTGCGAATCCGACGACGACGCCGACGCGACCCGGTTCCGCGAGGCCGCCGAGGCGCTGGGCGCGAGCGTCTCGCACATCCGTCCCGAGTTGGCGCCCGCCGGCGGTGTCACCGGAGGCAGCCTGCTTCGCACCGCGCGCTTGCTCGGCCGACTCTACGACGCCATCGAATGCCAGGGGCTCGCGCCGGCGCTCGTCGTCCAGCTCGGTCGCGAGGCCGGCGTGCCGGTGTTCGACGGGGTCGCGACCCCTGCGCATTCGATCGCGCAGCTTGCGCTCGAGCTGAACGGCCCCGAGCCGCTCGAAAAGAAGCGCCGGCTGCTCGTCCAGGCCGTGCTGCTGCTCGAGCTGAGGTGAGCGAAGCCGTGCTTGCGAGCCGTTCGCGCGACCCATCGATGAAACGACCTGAGGACACCCCCATGCACGCAACCCTGCGAATCATCCGCGACGAGCACAGCTCGCTGTCAGCGGTCCTGCGCTCGATCGGTCTGCTCCTTTCGGAAAGCCGCCGCCACGGCCTTGCGCTCGACTTCCGGGTCCTGCGCGCGATGCTGTTCTACATCGACGAGTTTCCCGAGAAGGTGCACCACACCAAGGAGACCGCGCTGCTCTTTCCCAAGATCCGGGCGCGCAGCACGGAGGCGGCGAGCGTCATCGACCGCCTCGACGGCGACCACGCGCGCAGCCATCGCGCCGTGCTCGACCTGGAGCACGATCTCCTCGCGCTCGAGATGATGAGCGAGGCGGCGGACGCACCGGCGCGGCGCGCTCGCTTCGAGGAGGCGACGCAGGCCTACATCACCGGCTACCTCGACCACATCCGCATCGAGGAAGTCGAGATCCTGCCCCTGGCCGAGCGCGTGCTCACCGCCCCCGACTGGGCCGAGCTCGACGCCGCGTTCATGCACAACCGCGACCCGCTCACGCATCGCGAGGGCGACGACGCGTTCCGGCCGCTGTTCAAGCGCATCCTGATGACCCTGCCGGCACCGCTCGGCCTCGGCCCCGCGCTCGAAGCGCTGCAGAAGTCGTATCCAGGGGGCGAGCCGGCGCGTTCGTTCTGGACTTCTGCGTCAGCCGACGGCGCAAAGGGCGGCACCTAGCCCCTGCCACAGGGCGAACAGCGACGCGCCGGCGAGCAGCGCGCCGGCGGCGCGCACCGGCCATGTGGCGAACCGTTTGCCGGCGCCGGATCGGCGCAGGCTCGACCACAGCCGCTGCGCCAGTAACAGACCGGCGGTCGAGGCGAGCGCAAACGCCGCCATCACGGCGGCGCCCGACGCCGGGCTCGATGCCAGGGCGGAGACGAGCAGGGCCGACTGGAGCAGGCCGCAGGGAACGATCACCCAGGCGACTCCCGCGAGGCCGGCGCGCGCCGGCGCGGGCAGCTTGCGGTAGACGTGGATCGGGCGCGCCTGCGCGAGCGTGCCGAGGCGCGGCTTGGCCGAAGAGAGCCACGCCGGCGCGCGGCCCGACAGCGCCAGCCAGAGACCGAGCGCGACCGCGGCGACGTGGACGATCGTCCACAGCGGCCGGACGACCGGCGCGGCCGCCGAGAAGGCGCCCATGCCGGCGACGCTGGCGGCAGCGAGCGCGCCCATCGTCGCGTAGCCGGCGACCCGGCCGGCGTGCAATGCGAGCAGCGGCGACGCCACGCCGAGCACGCCGGCGCCGCGACCCGGCCCGGCGACGACGCTGCATGCGGCGCCGCACATGGCAGCGCAGTGCGGGCCGCCGGCGAGTCCCATCAGCAAGGCCGAGGCGACGAGGGCGCTGTCCATGACGCGAGTCCGGTCGCGACCGCGGCGCTCAGCCGCGCTCCGGCTGCGCCGGCGCCGCGTCGCTCATGCCGAACGCGTTGACCTCGGCGGCGCTGAGCAACAGCAGCGCGGTCATCGCTGCCGCTGCCGCGATGCCGGCCCAGAAGATCAGGAAGGTGACCGAATAGATCGTCACCGGCGACCAGCCGATGAGCGCGCCGCCGAACCAGCGCATGTCATGCGGGTCGATCACCGCGAACACGAGCGCGTCGAGAACGGCGGCGGTGAGGAACGCCGGCCAGAGGATGCAGATGGCGCGGTTCACGGGCGCGCCGGCGGCGTCGCCGCGTGGTTGCGCGCCTGCAGCGCCGGCGCGGTGGAACCGGGGCGAGCGCCGCTGCGCCCGGTCGCAGTCGCGGTCGTCGCCTCGACCAGCACGACATCGGCGTGGCGGTAGGCGATCGCCATCGTCGCGAAGCCCGCGACGACGACGAGCATCGGGCCGGCGAGGGCGAACCAGACGATCGGGAAACGCCACCAGGGCGGCGTCGGCGGGAGCGTGGAAGCGTCGGTCGGTGTCATGCGATTTCCCTTCAGCGCGGAATGACGAAGGTCGACTTCTCGCGCCGCTCGGCGAGCGCGTCGTCGTCGCCGGCGGCATGCGAGGCGGCGTCGGCGAGGAGGGTGATGCGCAGGCGCATCGGATGCGCACCCGGCCCGAGCGCGGCGGCGGCCTGCGGCGGCACCTGCACGGCCAGCGGCACCCAGCGCGCCTCGGTCGGCGCCAGCTCGACATCGGACCACTGCGAGACGGTGGCGCCGTCGAGCCCTTCGACGCCGACGTGGAAGCGCTGCGCCCGCTCGGTGCCGTTCATCAGCTGGATCCGGTAGACGTTCTCGATCCGGCCGCCTTCGACGAGGCGGGCGAGCGAGCCGCGATCGCGGACGACGTCGGCCTTGAACGGCGCGCGCAGCGCCAGGCTGGTCACGAACGCGGCGGCGATCACCGCAAGGACGAGGCCGTAGACGAGCACCCGCGGCCTGAGCACGCGCCGCCACATCTGCCGGCGCGACCAGCCGCGCTCCATGCCGTTCTGCGTCGCGTAGCGGATCAGGCCGCGCGGCGACTGCATCTTGTCCATCACGGCATCGCACGCGTCGATGCAGGCGGCGCAGCCGATGCACTCGTACTGCAGGCCCTTCCTGATGTCGATGCCGGTCGGGCAGACCTGGACGCACAGCGTGCAGTCGATGCAGTCGCCCTTGCCGACCGAGGCGGCGTCGACGCCGCGCCGGCGCGAGCCGCGCGGCTCGCCGCGCCTGGCGTCGTAGCTGATGACGAGGGTGTCGCGGTCGAACATCGCGCTCTGGAAGCGCGCGTAAGGGCACATGTACTTGCAGACCTGCTCGCGCATGTAGCCGGCGTTGCCGTAGGTGGCCAGGCCGTAGAAGAGGATCCAGAAGCTTTCCCACGCGCCGAGGCTCAGGCTCGCGACCTCGCCGGCGAGCGTGCGCGCCGGCGTGAAGTAGGCGACGAAGGTGAATCCGGTCCAGAGGCCAATGGCGAGCCAGACCGCCTGCTTGGCGCCGCGGCGCGCGAGCTTGCCCAGCGACCACGGCGCGGCGTCGAGCTTGATGCGGGCCTGCCGGTCGCCCTCGAAGCGGCGCTCGACCCACATGTAGATCTCGGTGTAGACGGTCTGCGGGCAGGCGAAGCCGCACCACAGGCGGCCGGCGACGGTCGTGAACAGGAAGAGCCCGAACGCTGCCAGGATCAGCAGCAGGGCGAGGTAGATCACGTCCTGCGGATGCAGCACCATGCCGAAGATGTAGAAGCGGCGCGCGGCGAGATCGAGCAGAACCGCCGGGCGGCCGTTCCAGCTCAGCCACGGCAGGCCGTAGAAGAGCAGCTGCGTGACCCACACCAGGACCCAGCGCCAGGTCGCGAACCAGCCGCTCACCGAGCGCGGCTGGATCTTGGCCTCGCTGACGTAGAGCGATTCGAGCGGCGCGGCGTCGCGGTCGAGAGCGATCGGGATGATCTGGTTCATGTCGGTGCGAGGCGCCGCGCGTCGCCGCCGCCGGGACTCAGCGAGACGCCGTTTGCCGGCTTTGCGACAGACTCCAGACGTAGCTCGCGAGCAGGTGGATCTGCGCCGGCGTCAGCCGACCGCCCTGGGCCGGCATCACGTTCGTCTTGCCGTGGTCGATCATGTCGACGATCGCTGCTTCGCCCCAGCCGTGCAGCCAGACCTTGTCGGCGAGGTTGGGCGCGCCGATCGCCTGGTTGCCCTTGCCCTCGGCGCCGTGGCAGGCGGCGCAGGCGGCGAACTTCTTGCGCCCGGCGGCGGCCGCGATCGCGTTGTGCGGGTCGCCCGACAGGCTCATCACGTAGTTGGCGAGGTCGCGAACGTCGCTCGCGCTGCCGACCGCGGCGGCCATCGGCGGCATCATGCCGATCCGCCCGAGCGTGATCGTCTCCTCGATCTTCTCGGGCGTGCCGCCGTGCAGCCAGTCGCCGTCGGTCAGGTTCGGGAAGCCCTTGCTGCCGCGCGCGTCAGAGCCGTGGCAGGTCGAGCAGTTGTTGATGAAGAGGCGCTGGCCGATCGCCATCGCGCGAACGTCGCGGCTGAGCGCCTCGGCCGGCTGCTGCGCGTACTCGGCGTACACCTTGGCCATCGACGCGGCGACCTTGGCCTGCTCGGCCTCGAGCTCGCCGCGGCTGGTCCAGCCGAGCGTGCCGGGCGACGCGCCGAGCCCCGGGAAAGCGTAGACGTAGACGAACGAGAACAGCACGGTCAGCACGAACAGGACGACCCACCAGAGCGGCAGCGGGTTGTTCATCTCGACCAGGTCCTCGTCGAAGACGTGGCCGGTGCTGTTGTCGC
>Ga0070662_100002043_pt1 | contig 12365 bp, 15 predicted proteins | sample KBSC53metaG_FD_65648 | JGI IMG/M metagenome (GOLD analysis project Ga0070662, IMG submission 65648) | Corn rhizosphere microbial communities from Kellogg Biological Station, Michigan, USA - KBS C5-3 metaG | ecosystem: Host-associated > Plants > Roots > Rhizosphere > Soil ...
CCAGATTTTCTTGCACGGCGGCGTCGGCCGCCTGCTTCTCCGTGCCTAGGGACTTCCCAAGCTGCCGCAGCGCTTCTTCCGAACGTTCGAAGGCTTCAATGTCGATAAAGCCCTTGATCGCCTCGTATCGCTTGGCGGGCTGGGCCTCGATAAGCTCAAGAATCCGGCGCTGCCGCAGCAATTCAACTCGCGGGGGAGCGGCCCCCGTCAAAACCGTGGCCATGTTCCCGGCTAATTTACCTGCGCATTGGCCGGAGCTGGTCTCAAGCTCGACGGCAAACTGATGTGCTGCCTTCCCCACGGTTCGCCAATATTTCCGGACACCCGCACCCAGCCCCCTGCTGTCGAGGGAGCCAATGTTATCTTTCGTCAGAAACTCAAAAGCATCGCAGATAGTCGTCTTGCCGGTGCCGTTCTCACCGTAGATAAGCGTGAGCTTCCGTCCCTTCTCGAAGTCGAGCTTGAACGTCCCTGCGGAGCCACGAAACGCGGTTAGCGTGAGCGATTTCAACGTGGCTGAAGCGGTCATTCGACTGCGCCCTTCGACGACGCTAGGTCGACCTCCAGCTTCCAATCAGCGCCCTGCATGGTGCCAGCGGCGATCTTGGCAATAAGCGCGTCGCGCTTTTCGGAGCGAAGCAGGCCGGATTTTATCAGTCGATCCACGGTCACCGCGGCGAGTTTCTCGGACGGAACCTTATCGTCGCTCATTGCACCCTCCACCGGATCGTGAAGAGCGGCTGTACGGCGGTATTTTGCTCCAGCTTCCCTTCGATCTGAGCAATAAGTTCCGTGCGCTGTTCGTCAATTTTATCCTGCGCGTCGAACAGCGAGCGGCGCTTGGTCGAGCGTTCCGCCTCCAGCGCCTTAAGCGCCTTTTGCCCTGCCAGCTTCTCTTCAAGCGTCAGCGCGACGGTAGCGGCCCGGCGGGCCTCCTTGATTTGGCGATCTAACTCCTTCAATTCCCGCTCAAGGCCAACCTTCAAATCGTCGGCCCAGCCGTCGAGCTTGTCGGCCTCGGCTTCGAAAAACCGGGCATTGCGCTCGGAAATGTCGCGACGAATGTTCGCCTGCTGAACCAAGAGCGCATCGGCCAGCGTCGTTGCAACATCTTCTGGTGGACGCGCCTCCCCCGATACCGAGCCGCCAATGGTCATCAGGCGTGAAGCCGCTTCGTTTCCGAGCTGCACGCCATCATCGCTCACGCCAGACAGCAATAGATGATCCTCACTCTGACCGAGAGCGTCAACCGAGAGAAGTGACGCCGACAGCCAGCCCGCTTTGCCGACCAGCGGCTCAATCTGCGAAATGCGCCCCTCGTGACCGGCGTAGTCGAAGACAATCTCAGCGGCGGGCAACGGCCGCAAGTGCGCTCGTGATACAATGGCTTCGCCGAGCGGATGGCTGACGCGGAAAAAATGAGCGTCACCGGAGCGCCGGGGAAGTTCGTAAAGGCCGGTCGGAATAGCAGCGCCAGCGATCCAGTCAGGCAGCGCGTTGAGACGGAAGGACGAGGAATCGACGAACTCCGCTGACCCGCCCAGTTCATGCTTAGCCAGCCGCATTAACTGGTGCTCGAACTGATTGAGGTGGAGATTGGTATCGGCGTTTCGGACCCTCAGCTTCTCGCGAACCTCATCATCGAAGTTTTCCAGCAATTTCTGCCGCGCGTGGGTCATCGCCTCGTTGATCTCTAGCGTCAGCTCCCGCTGGAGTTGATCGAAGGCCGCTTTGATCTCATCCGTCTGACGACATTGTTGATAGATACCGCCGATGCGTTTCTCGAAATCGACACCCGATTCAATGACGCCGAGAACCTCGTCGCTGGCGCCGAACACGCCTTCGAAGAGCTGGAATTTCTCGGAGAGAAGCTGATAAACACGCTGATCCGCCTCGTTCTTCCGGTTGAGGAAGTTGACGACCACAACATCGTGCTTCTGCCCATAGCGATGACAGCGGCCGATACGCTGTTCGATCCTTTGGGGATTCCAAGGCAGATCATAATTGACTACCATCGCGCAGAATTGGAGGTTGATACCCTCCGCTCCCGCTTCCGTGGCGATCATGATTTTGCCTTGCTCACGAAAATAATCCACCAGCGCGGAGCGCATGTCAGCTGTCTTGGAACCGGTGACACGATCCGATCCCACGTGACGCGCCAGCCATTCCTGGTAAATTGCTTTCGATTGCTCGTCGGTGTTAGTGCCATTGAACAGAACGATGTGGTCGGCATAGGGGCTGTCTGCCAGTACGCGTAGCAGATAGGATTGGGTGCGGCGGGACTCCGTGAAAATGATGGCCTTTTCGTCGGCGCCAAACTCCCGCGCCTTGGCGAAGCCCACCTCAAGCGCCTTGAGAAGCGCGCGACCCTTGGCGTTCTGCTCGATCGAAGTCGCCAGCCTGGCAAACTCACGAAGCTCGGCAATCTCATGCTCTAGCGCCCGCTGGTCCGATTTCGTCAGCAGCTCGGCTTCGTCATCCGTCCATTCTTCGGCTGTTTGATCCAGCCCTTCGTAATCCTCATCCAAAGCCTCAACGAGCGATGTGGGTCTGCTCTGATCCAGTCGTCTTTGAAGGCGATTTGAGATGGACGACAGCGCCCCAGCTATGGCGAAGGTGGATGAAGCTAGCAGCTTCCGCAACACTAGCGTCATCAGAGACCGCTGGCTTGCGGGGAGCGCCTGAAGGTTGTCGCGCTGCAAATAGGCCGTGACGAGATTGTACAGCCGGTCTTCGGCGTCGTCGGGACTAAACTCCTCCAGGATCGCATGGCGTTTCGTATAGGGAACGTAGGCCGTCACCTGGCGCCGCAAGGTACGGTGACAGATTGGTTTCAGTCGATCCTTCAAAGTTTGAAAAGTACGCTCCTGCGCACCGCCGCCGAACTGCTCCCGAAAGCTCTTCAGATCGCCGAACGTGTGCTCGTCAATGAAGCTGACCAGTCCGAATAGCTCCAAAAGGGAGTTTTGCAGCGGGGTCGCCGTCAGAAGCAGCTTGTTTCGTTTGGAGAGCGCGCCTTTCAGCGTATTCGCGATCACATTCGAGAGTTTGTAAACATTACGCAGCCGGTGCGCTTCGTCGATCACGACCAGATCCCACGGTGTAGCCTGAACGTCCGCCGCCTTGTTTCTAGCAAATTGGTAGGAGCAGATGACGATGCTGTCGGCGCGGTCGAAAGGGCGGGCATTCCCCGCCTTGACCTCCGCGTTGTAAGGCTTGGATTCGATGATCGTGCACGGGATAAAGAATTTTTCATTCATCTCCTGGTGCCACTGCTTGCGAAGGTTGGATGGCGCGATGATTAGAATACGCCGTTTGCCCTCAGCCCATCGTTGCGAGATGACAAGGCCGGCTTCGATGGTCTTTCCTAGTCCAACCTCATCGGCCAGCAGTGCCCCTTTGGAGAGCGGCGATGCGAATGCGAATAGTGCCGCATCCACCTGATGGGGATTCATGTCCACCTGAGCACCAGCAACGGCGACCGCCAATTTTTCGCTGCTGTCGGAAGGCCGCCGCCGCTTGAGGTCAACGGCAATATACTTGGAATGATAGTCCGTAATCACCCGACAAAACCCCAGCCCTGCGGAATGCGACCCTGCAAGGAGCTGGGACAGCTATTACCGAGAAACGCCCTTGATGGAGGCGCTTACCCCACCACGCTGTCTGCATCATGCCTCCTTTTCGCGAATAGGTCACGGGGGTTCGGCTGGCGTAACGCGTCACTAGGAAGCGACAGCTTTTCGACTGAATGGAACTCCATTTTTTTGATTTTTTTCTATAACCGCGAGGGACGGTAGCTTTCGCAGTGGCTCGACTCCTGATCCATGCCCCCCCGGGCCCCTCCGGCCGCAACGGACCAACCGAGGGCAGATGGCTGGCGCAGTAGGTTTCACCGAACGCAGTCCGACCGTGGCAGACGCTCACATCGCGACCGCATTTCAACATCGCTTGGGTGGGGATAGAGTGGGGCGAAGTTCCGCAACGAGCGGGATGAGAGGCCTAAGCCTCTGTAAAGTCTGGAGCGGGCGAAGGGATTCGAACCCTCGACCCCAACCTTGGCAAGGTTGTGCTCTACCCCTGAGCTACGCCCGCTCACCGGCGTCCGGCGCGGGTGGCGCCGGTGGGAAGGCCGGGCGGTTAGCAGCCGTCCTGCATGGCGGCAAGAGGATTTTCAGGCGCTCGTTCGGGCGCTTGCCGAGAGCGCCGGCAGGCTTCACATTGGGCTGCGAAAGCCCACATAGGCGCTTTCCGAGAACAGGAGCATCCCTTGGCGAGCCTAGGCCTCAACCTCGACGAACAGAAGGCGGTCGAACGCTTCCAGCAAACCGTCGTCGCACCCTCGCGCGACAAGCTGGTGATCCTCGACTTCTGGGCCGAATGGTGTGGCCCGTGCAAGGCGCTCGGCCCGACGCTCGAGAAGGTCGCGGCCGAGTACGCCGACAAAGGCGTGGTTCTGGCCAAGCTCAACGTCGACGAGGAGCCGTTCATCGCCGCGCAGTTCCAGGTGCGCTCGATCCCGACGGTCTACGCGATCTTCCAGGGCCAGCCGGTGGCCGACCTGACGGGCGCCCGCACCGAATCGCAATTGAAGCAAGCGCTCGACCAGGTGCTCGCCCAACTGCCGATCCAGGGCGACGCTGCCGGCGAGCCGCAGGAAGACGTGGCCGGCCTGGTGGCGATGGGAGAGCAAGTGCTGGCTGACGGCGACGGGACACGCGCGGTGTCGATCTTCCGACAGATCGCCGAGATCGCCCCCGAGGACACGGGGGTGCAGTCGGGCCTGGTGCGCGCGCTGCTCGCCGCGGGACAGACCGAGGAGGCGCAGGCCGCGTTCGATGCCCTGTCTGACGAGCTGAAGAACGATCCGGTGATCGCGCAAGCGGGCAGCATGCTCGAACTCGCGGGCAGCGGTGTCGACGAGAGCGAGCTCGAAAACCTGCGCAAGGCCGCGGCCGAACGGCCCAACGATCACCAGGCGCAGTTCGATTTCGCGCAGGCCGCGTTCGCCGCGGGGGCGCGCGACGAAGCCGCCGACACCCTCCTCAAGCTGGTTGAAACCGCGCCGGAATGGGAAGACGGCGCGGCCAAGGCCAAGCTGTTGCAGATCTTCGAAGCCGTCGGTCTCGAGGACCCGTGGGTCGCGGGCCAGCGGCGGCGACTATTGACGCTGCTGTTCGGCTGAGACGGTGGCCGAGTCGGTCCGTCTGTCGATCTTCCCGCTCGGCGGGGCGATCCTGTTTCCCGGGCTGCAACTGCCGCTGCATATCTTCGAGCCCCGCTACCAGGCGCTGGTCGGCAGCGCGCTCGCCAAGGACCGGAAGATCGCAATGATCCAGCCGCAGGCGGCGAGCGAGGGTGCGCCGCTGTTCGAGGTTGGCTGTGTCGGTCGGATCGGCGAGGTCGAGGCGCTTGAGGACGGCCGCTACAACATCGTCCTCGAAGGCCTGACGCGCTTCCGCGTGCTGCGCGAGCTGGAAGTGACGACCCCGTTCCGCCAGGTGGAGGGCGAACTGATCGCCGATCCCGAGGTCGAGGCGCTGAGCGCCATAGAGCGCGCCGGGTTCGAGCAGGAAGCACGCGAATTCGCCGAGCGCCAAGGCTACGCCGTCGACTGGGACGCGGTCGCTTCGCTCGACGACCAGGCGCTGATCAACGGCGTCAGCCAGATCGCCCCGTTCGACGCGGCTGCCAAGCAAGCTCTGCTCGAGGCCCCGAACATCGCCGCGCGCTGCGAGCTGCTGGTCCAGCTGATGCAGTTCTTCGGCCACGGCGATCCGGATGAGGGGCGGGTGACGCTGCAGTAAATCCTCCCCGTCCCGGGGAGGACCTACAAGCCGAAGCTCCCCCGCAATCCGTCGATCACGTACTGCGCCGCGAGCGCGGCCAGCAGCACGCCGAGCAGGCGCGTCACCACCGCCTCGACGCGCGCGCCGACGAGCTTCATGAGCGGCCCGGCGGCGAGGAGGGCGAGCAGCGTCAGCAGCAGCACGACGAGCAAAGCGGCGAGCACAACGAGCGAGCCCGGCAAACCATTCGCCCCGCCCTCGAGGAGCATCACCGAAGCGATCGCGCCTGGGCCGGCGAGCATCGGCATTGCCATTGGGAAGACCGAGACGTCCTCGACCTCAGGTGTCGCCATGACTTTCTCGGCCCGCTGCTCGCGGCGTTCGGTCCGTTTCTCGAACACCATGTCGAGCGCGATCAGGAACAGCATCAGGCCGCCGGCGATACGAAAACTGTCGAGCTCGATGTGCAGCGCGCCGAGCAAGTCCTCGCCGAACAGCGCGAATACCAGCAAGATCGCCCCGGCGATCAGGCACGCGCGGATCGCCATCGCCCGGCGTTGCGCCGCGCTCGCGCCCGTGGTCAGCCCGGCATAGATGGGTGCGCAGCCCGGCGGGTCGAGAACCACGAACAGGGTGATGAAGGCGGAGACGAATTCGTGAAGCATCGCTCAGCCGGCGGCGACGTCGCTGCGCAGCACTTCCTCGTAGCCGCTGCCGGTCCAGCGCTGGACCTTGAAGCTGCGCGAGTTGTCGGGCTTTACTTCCATGATCCATTGCAGCGTCTTGTCGTCCGACCAGCCGATCGTGCGCCCGGCCGCGGCCGGAATGTCGGGCGGCGAGGCCTTTGAGCATTCGGCCACTTCGCCTGCGATCATCTCCGGCGCCGCGAGAGGCTGAGCAAGGGCATCGCCCTGGTCGAGTTCCCACTTGTAGCTGCCGTTCTTCTGCCGCCGCCAGACGGTAGTGAAATAGCCGACCGTGCCGTTCGGACGCTGCCACGCGCCTTTCGTCACCGCCAGGGAGCCGTCGCAGCTCGACCACACCGCGTGGGGCTGCCAGGCCACCGCCTGCGCCGGATTGGTCTGCTTCTTGAGCCAGTCCCTGGCGGCTGCCGGCTGCGGCACGAACATCACGGCATTGTCGGCGGCGAAATCGCGAAAGGCGGTCCACTGGCCCTTCTCCTGCGCCTCACGGGCGAAGGCGAGTTCGGTGGCGACGACTGCGCCTGGGTTCGCGGTCGGGCGCAATCGGTTCCGGCGCCCTTCTCCGGGGCTGGCGTAGACGGCAAGTGCGAGGAACAGCATGAACGCAGCCGGGGCAATTCTCATAGAGCGTCCTTCGGAAGGTCGAGCCTCTCCCGGCGATAAGCCGAAACGATGGAGTTGCGAAGCAGAACGGCGATGGTCATCGGGCCGACGCCGCCCGGCACCGGGGTAATCGCGCCGGCGACCTCTTTCGCCTCGTCGAACGCGACATCGCCAACCAGCCGGGTCTTGCCGCCTTCGCCCTCAATCCGATTTATGCCGACATCGAGCACCGTCGCGCCCGGCTTGATCCAGCTGCCCCTGACCATCCCCGGCCTGCCGACCGCGGCGACGACGATGTCGGCGCGGCGGACCACCTCGGGCAAGTCCTTCGTCCGGCTGTGCGCTAGTGTCACCGTGGCGTTCTCGCGGGTGAGCAGCGCGGCCATCGGCTTGCCGACGATGTTCGAGCGGCCGATCACCACCGCGTCGAGCCCCTCCAGGCTGCCGAGATGGTCCTTGAGCAACATCAGACAGCCGAGCGGGGTGCAGGGCACGAACCCGTGCTGGCCGATTGCGAGCCGCCCGGCGTTGACCGCGGTAAAACCGTCCACGTCCTTGTCGGGGTCGATCGCGGCGATCACCTTGTCCTCGTTCATCTGCCCCGGCAGCGGCAGCTGGACGAGGATGCCGTCGACCGCCGGATCGGCGTTGAGCAAGCGGACCCGGTCGAGCAATTCCTTTTCCGAAGTATCGGCCGGCAGCCTGAATTCGAAGCTGGCCATGCCGGCCTCGACAGTCGCCCGGGCCTTGGAACGGACGTAGACCTCGCTAGCGGGGTCCTCGCCGACCAGTACCACCGCCAGCCCGGCCTTGCGACCAGTCTGCGCTTCGAAAGCGCGCGCGTATCCAGCGATCCGGTCTCGCAGGCGGGCCGCGAAAGCCTTCCCGTCGATGACCTTCGCCGTCATCAATAAGGCACGCTGCTGAGGACGATGAGCAGGATGTGCAGCAGGAGGATCAGCACCAGCGGCGAGAAGTCGATCGCGCCGGTGTCGGGCATGACCCGCCGGATCGGCCCAAGCACCGGCTCGAGCAGCGCGTTGATCGAGCGGTAGATCTGGTTGAGAACCTCGTTGCGTGCGTTGACCACGTTGAACGCGAACAGCAGCCCGATCACGAATTGCACGATCACCAGCATCACCACGACGTTGGTGATGAGGGCGATGATTTGGATGAGTGCGCTCAAGCAAAAGTCCTTCCCTGCTGACCCTGCCTAGACGAGCAGGGCGGCACCTATCAAGCTGACGCGATCTAACTTGTCCGCTGCATCTCTTCGACGAAAGTGCTCGAGCGGATCGTCCAGCGCAGTTGGGACGCGGTCGCGCCAGGGACATCGTTGACTCGCTTGAGGACGATCTCGCCCTTGCTGCGGGCCTTCGACGCGTCGCCCGCATCGGTCAGCGTGCCCGATACCGTGCAATAGAGAGATCCGGCGGCGCCTTCCTGCCCCACGCCGGAAATCGCGATCGCCGGTTGCTTGTAGCCGTGGAACACCGCGCGCAGCCGGGCGTCGTCGATCACCGGATCGTCCCATACCCGCGCGGCGAACGTGAAATCGCTTCGTTTGAGCGCATCGATGTAGGCCTGCGCGACCGTGCGGCAGTCGCGGCTGTCGAGCACCGCCAAATCCGCCGATGGTTGCGTCGCGGTCGAAGGTGGCAGGGGCGCGAGCGGCTCGGCGGAAACGGCCGGCGTGGGCGAAGCGAGGGCGGGGCGGGTGGTCTCGCCAGCCGTGGGCTCGGGCGCCTGGTCGGGCGAACCGCATCCCGCCAGCGCCAGCAGCGCAAGCAGCGCGGCCCCGCGCATCAGTCGCCCTTGCGGATCAGCGTGCCCGCGCCGCGGCTGGTGAAGAATTCGAGCAGCATCGCATGGCCGACGCGGCCGTCGAGCACCACGGCTGCCTCGCAGCCCGCTTCGACCGCCTGGACACATGTATCGAGCTTGGGGATCATGCCACCTGCAACGGTTCCGTCGGCTTTCAGTTTCGCGATGTCTGCCGGCGTAAGGTCGGTCAGGAGCTTGCCGGCCTTGTCGAGTACCCCGGCGACGTCGGTCAGCAGGAACAGCCGCGCCGCGCCGATCGCCGCGGCCAGCGCCCCGGCCATGGTGTCGGCGTTGATGTTGTAGGTATGCCCGTCCTCGCCCGCGGCGATCGGGGCGACCACAGGGATGATCCCGGCCTTGTTCGCTGTCTCGAGAATGGTCGTGTCGATCCGCGCCGGCTCGCCGACGAAGCCGAGGTCGATCGCTTGTTCGATGTTGCTGTCGGGATCCTTGGTCGTGCGGCCGACCTTGCGCGCGGTGACCAGGCCGCCGTCCTTGCCCGAGATGCCGAGCGCCTTGCCGCCGGCGGCCGCGATCCAGCTGACCAGTTCCTTGTTGATCGCTCCCGAAAGGACCATCTCGGCGATCTCGGCGGTGGCCTTGTCGGTGACCCTGAGGCCGTCGACGAACGTGCTCTCGACGCCGAGCTTCTTGAGCATCGCGCCGATCTGCGGCCCGCCGCCGTGGACGACCACCGGATTGATGCCGACGGCCTTGAGCAGGACGATGTCCTGCGCGAAGTCTTGCGCCGCTTCGGGATCGCCCATCGCGTGGCCGCCGTACTTCACCACGAAAGTGCAGCCGGCGTAGCGCTGGAAATAAGGCAACGCCTCGATCAGCGTCTCCGCCTTGGAGAGCATCTGCTTGTCCTCGCTCAGGCTCAATGCCGCGCTCCTGCCTTGGGTCGGCGGGCGCTGTAGCGGCATGGCTTGGCGATTCATAGTCGGTGCGCGAGAGTCGTTCCGCCGCGAACCGGGCGCGGCTCGTCGCAAGGTGGGGAGCCAAACGAGCGCCCGCGGGTCCTGCGAGGCGAAACCGAACAAATCCCTGCTGCCGGCCGGACCTCCGATTCCCTCCCCCCCTCGGGCCGGCAGCAGGACGCAAGGGGCGACAGGCGACTGTCGCCCCTTTAACTTGTCGACCGGCTTGCTCAGCCCTTTTTGACTACCGCCCAGGGATTGACGTGCGCAGGGTGCTGGGCGGCCTGTTGAGCCTCGGTCTCCTCCTGGCTCGGGACCGTGCAATAGGCGGTCAGGCATATGCCCGCCGCCCACATCAGCGCTTTCCAGCGGCTCCGAAAGACACCCTGGTACTTGTTGAACATGGCGCGATCCTAGGGCGCCTTGGTTAAGATTGCGTGGGCTAGAGCTCCCAGAGATCGTCGGCCGGCAGGGCAGACAGCTCTTCGCACGGATAGGCGTCCCGGACCCGGGCGTTGAAGAAGCGACCCTTGGAGAAAGCCTCGCGAAAGGCCTGCGCCACTTCCTCGGGCACACCGGCATAACGATAGCTGCGGCCGCTGACGAACTCGACGTCCAGCGCTTGCGTCCGTGGGTCGTAATCGAACCGGCGGATGACGGTCGAAGGCATGCCTGAACAACGCTCCAAGACTCCATTCGGCCGCAAAGGGCTGGAATCCGCTCGCCGGAAGCGCGGCCCACTTCGCCGCATGGGCGGGAGCCATTTCGCGTCGGCGCGCTTGAGGGAGTCCAAACGGGGGTTTGACTTGGAGACCTTGTAATGAAAACTTTCGCCACTCTTGCCCTGCCCTTCGCCATCGCGCTCGCCGCGGGCAGTGCCCACGCGCAGGACGCCCATGCCGACGCCGGCGCCAACGTGCCGCCCGCGGCAGGTGCCGGGGTCGATGCGTCCGCGCAGGGAAGCGCGAACGGCGTCGGCAACAACCTGCCCGACGTGACGGATCGCGTTCAGTCGACCTCGCCGCAAGCGAGCGATCAGGCGCAGGCGCAGGTTCCGGACGCCACCGCCAACGCGGTAGACGCGCTGGGGAGCGCCCCCGGCCAGACCAAGACGGACACCACGGCGGACGCCGGCGCCGCCACGGGTGCGGGCAGCGCCGATGCGGACGCCGCCACGACCACCACTACCAAGAGCAAGAAGCACAAGAAGCACGGCGACTAACACGCCCGGGTCGTGCTGGAGGGCGGCGGGAAACCGTCGCCCTTCTTGCATTCTGCGCGCCTCTTGCCCGCCGCACGGGCGCATTGCAGTAAGCGGCCATGCCCACGCTCACGCTGCTGACCCTTTCCAACATTTTCATGACGACCGCCTGGTATTGGCACCTCAAGGGTGGACCCGAGGTGGCCAATGCCCGGCCTCTCGGGCTGGTGATACTCGTCAGCTGGCTGCTCGCCGGGGTCGAATACACCCTGGCCGTCCCCGCCAATCGCATCGGTTACGCTGGTGGCTGGACCCCGGGCCAGCTGAAGATCGCCCAGGAAGCGATCGCGCTGACGGTGTTCGCGGTGTTCATGGTCGTGGTGCTCGGTCAGCCGCTCGGCTGGCGCTACATCGCCGCGTTCGGCTGCATCATGGCGGCGGTGGGGTTCATGTTCATTGGGCAATGACCCTTAAGGGCTGTTCCTGAATCGTTCGCCGGGCATGAGCCGCGCACGATGCCGGGATGGCTCGACGACCCTTCGGGATAGCATTCCTGCCGCTGGCGGCGGCGCTCCTCGGCCTTGCTGCCCCCGCCGTTTCGGCAGACCATGAGACAGCACGCTTCGGGCTGTGCTCGGGTCCGGGGCGCGTGACCTGCGTCGTCGACGGCGACACCTTCTGGTACCGTGGCGACAAGATCCGCATCGCCGACATCAACGCGCCCGAAGTCAGCCATCCGGGCTGCGCGCGCGAGGCCACGGTTGGGGCAAGAGCGACCGGGCGGCTGGTCGCGCTGCTCAACCGTGGCCCGTTCAGCCTCGAGCCCTATCGGCGCGACCGCGACCGCTACGGCCGCCTTCTGCGCACCGTCACCCGCGACGGCGCGAGCGTCGCTGAGGCGCTGGTGCGCGAGGGGCTCGCCGAGGTATGGAAAGGCCGCCGTGGCGACTGGTGCGCCTAGCCGCGCGAGATCTGCGTTTCCTTCTCGGTGATGAATTCCACCAGCGCCGGCTGGCCCGCCTCGATCGCCGCGAGCGCGCGCTTGAGGGCCGGGACGATCTCGCTCGCCTCGGTCACCCGTTCGCCGTGGCATCCCAGCGAGCGGGCGAACATGGCGTAGTCGCCGGTGATGTCGGTCGCGCGGTACTTCTCGGTGGCGACGGGCATGATCGGCAACTCGATCGCCATCGCCTCGTTGTTGAGCAGGATCGACAGGATCGGGATGCCGTCGCGCGCGGCGGTCTCCAGATCGGTGCCGGTGAAGCCGATCGCCGCATCACCCCACACGTTGATGCACAACTTGTCCGGGCAGGCGAGCCTGGCCCCC
>Ga0070662_100002047_pt1 | contig 12351 bp, 10 predicted proteins | sample KBSC53metaG_FD_65648 | JGI IMG/M metagenome (GOLD analysis project Ga0070662, IMG submission 65648) | Corn rhizosphere microbial communities from Kellogg Biological Station, Michigan, USA - KBS C5-3 metaG | ecosystem: Host-associated > Plants > Roots > Rhizosphere > Soil ...
CCGACCGAGCCTTCCATTTCGAGCTCGATCAACCGCTTGAGCTCGACCGAATATTCCATCGGAAATTGACGGACAAGATCGTTAACAAATCCGTTCACGCTCAGGCTCATGGCTTGCGCTTCACTCAGGCCGCGTTGTTGCATGTAAAAGATCTGGTCGGACGAAACCTGCGACACGCTCGCTTCATGTTGCACAGAATTGCCGGTCCCACGGACGGTGATAGCTGGGTAGGTGTCGGTGCGCGACGTCGCGTTGATAAGAAGGGCATCGCACTCGGTGTTGTTCTTGCAATTCTTGAGATGTTTCGGCACATGGACAAGCCCGCGATAAGTGGCGCGCCCAGTACCGATCGAAATCGATTTCGAAATGATGTTCGATGTCGTTTCATCGGCAGCGTGGATCATTTTCGCGCCCGTATCCTGATGCTGGCCGTTATTAGCCAGCGCGATCGAAAGCACTTCGCCGCGGGACTTGCGTCCTTTCAAGACCACGCCGGGATATTTCATGGTTAATCGCGAACCGATGTTGCAATCGATCCATTTGATTTCCGATTCTTCGTGGGCGAGGCCGCGCTTGGTCACGAGATTGAAAACGTTCGGCGACCAGTTTTGCACGGTGATGTACTGGAGCTTCGCGCCTTTGAGCGCGATGAGCTCGACGACCGCGCTGTGCAAGGTCGCAGTGTTGAATTTCGGCGCGGTGCAGCCTTCCATGTAGGTCAGCTCGGAACCTTCGTCGCAAATGATGAGCGTGCGCTCGAATTGGCCGAAATTCTCCGCGTTGATCCGGAAGTAGGCTTGCAGCGGGTGTTTCACTTTCACGCCTGGCGGCACGTAAATGAACGAGCCGCCGCTGAAAACCGCTGAGTTCAGTGCAGAAAATTTGTTGTCGCCGGTAGGGATGACTTTGCCAAACCAGCGTCGGAAAATCTCCGGATGCTCTTTCAACCCGTCGGTTGAGCCGACAAAGATCACGCCCTGTTCGCCGACTGCTTTCTTGATGTTGGAGTAGACCGCTTCGCTATCGAATTGCGCCTCCACGCCAGCGAGAAATTTGCGTTCCTGCTCCGGAATCCCTAGGCGCTCGAAGGTTCGCTTTACATCTTCGGGAACTTCATCCCATGAACGCGTCGCGCGCTGACCTTGCGCCAGATAATAACGAATCTTATTGAAATCGATCGCTTCAAGATCCTTGCTTGCCCAGTGCGTGGGCAGCGGCTTGCTTTCGAAAGTTTGCAACGCCTTCAATCGAAATTCTCGGACCCAATCCGGGTCCTGTTTCACGTCGGAGATATAATTCACGACGCGCTCATCGAGACCGACCCCGGCGTCGTAGCCGTAATCAACCTTGTAGTGAAAGTCGCCAACGTCGCGATCGATATTGACGGCTGAAGTATCCGTTTTCATCTCTATTAATAATTAAGCGGCCACTGGCTCCACCGCGTGGTCGCGCATCAAATCGTAGCCTTTTTCCTCCAATTCCAGCGCGAGTTCCTTCCCGCCGCTACGCACGATACGCCCCTGTACCATAACATGGACAAAATCGGGGACGATGTAGTTCAACAAACGTTGATAGTGCGTGATCAAAAGCACGCCCAGGTTGGGCCCGCGCAGCGAGTTCACGCCGTTCGCCACCACTTTTAAGGCGTCAATATCCAGGCCGCTGTCGGTTTCATCAAGAACGGCATAGCGCGGATCGAGCATGGCCATTTGCAAAATTTCGCACCGCTTTTTTTCGCCGCCGGAAAATCCTTCGTTAACCGCGCGCGAGGTAAATGAGCGGTCGATCTCCAGCAAATCCATTTTCTCGTAAAGCTTGGCGTAGTAGTCGGTCGCTTCCAGTTCCTCGCCTTCCGGCAAACGCGCCTGCATGGCTGCGCGCAAAAAATTTGCAATCGTTACGCCCGGAACTTCACTCGGATATTGGAAAGCGAGAAAAAGGCCTCTGCGTGCGCGCTCGTCCGCCTCCAACTCGAAGAGATTTTCGCCATCCATAAGCACCTCGCCGCTCGTCACCTTGTAATCGGGATGTCCGGCAATCACCTTGGCCAGAGTGCTTTTGCCGGAGCCATTCGGGCCCATAACGGCATGCATCTCGCCCAGGCCAACGGAGAGGCTGAGATCGCGGATGATCTCGTTCTCGCCAATGGCGACACGTAAGTTTTTGATCTCCAGCTGCTGCATAAAAGGGGGAATTAAACATAGCCACTTTTCGCGGTTTGGCGAGGAAAGCGGCAGCTGATTTTACCGGAGCCGAGACACACGCGATAACCCGCTTTTGCTGAGGTGGAAAGCGCCCAACTGGCAGCGCCTGCGGATTTCTCGAGACCGAGCCCCGGTTTAGGCACTTAAACTGCTCGGCTTTAGGGGATGCCTTTAACCTCGTGCAGCATAACCCCCTGAAGTCAGTTCTCCTAATTTAAATGAGCGAATCCCATCGAAATAAATCGCAGGAAAAGAACCACAATTCCAAAGTCGCGAGCGAACTAAATAACCTGATCCAGATAATCTCCGGAACGAGCTCCTTGATCGAGAATATCTGGGAAGGACGCCCCGGCTCGGAAAAGTATTTCGAGATGTTGCGCGCCAGTATTGAGCGCGCTGAGCAAGTGACGGCCCAGTTGGTCGCACAAGCTGGCGGGACCAATCGCAAAAGGCTTCTGCCCTCGGACCTTGAGCAACGTTTTGACGAAGCCCTGATCGCTGGGGCCCCCAACCAACGCAAACACTCTATCCTGGTGGTGGATGATGAACCCATGGCGCTGGAGTTGTTACATGGCGTTCTGAGCGATGCCGGCTATGAGGTGGCTGTCGCTCAATCGGGTTTCGAATCCCTTGATCTGTTCCGTCGCGACACACAGGCCTTTGATCTTATCCTGACGGATTTGTCGATGCCGTTGATGGATGGTGAAGAAACTTTCGAACGGCTCCGCCAGATGTCGCCCACGGTGAACGTGGTGCTGATGGCGGGATTCGTTGATAGCGGTCGTCTCGAGAAAATGATGAACAATGGGCTGAGCGGATTTGTGGGCAAACCGTTCGCTCCGGTAGAGATTCTCGCGGTTGTCACGTCGGTCATATCAGCAGCAGACCAAAAGGAAGGCACGAGCGGTATCGCTGCTGCTGTTTGAAAAAACCGATGACTTCCGCGCCCGCAAACGCTTTTGCGCAGTTGTGTCAAAACCGTCTCTTTGAGGGCATCGGGGCGAAGGTGCTGGAAAGAATCCGGCCCGACGTCAACATTATGCAACTCAAGCGCGGCGATGTCGTTTTTAAGGAGGGCGACTTGGGCGACTCGCTTTATCTGGTAGGCGAAGGCTCGATCAAAATCTCCAAGCAAGGTCGCGGCGGCCGGCAGGAGGTGCTCGATTACATTCAAACTGGAAACTTTTTCGGCGAAGTGGCGCTCCTAGGCGGTCAACCGCATTCGGCGATGGCAAGCGCAGCGGAACCGACTGTGCTCGGCGCGGTAAAAGAAGAAACCTTTCAGCATATTCTGGAACTCGCTCCCAGCCGCCTGCATATGAACTTCCTGCGCCTGATCACTGAGCGCATGCGGAGTGTGAATTCACATTTCATCACCGAAATCATGCGCAGCGAACGCCTCAGCCTCGTCGGCTCGATGGCCAATTCGATCATTCACGATCTCAAGAACCCGATCTGTATTGTGCGCTGCTGCTCAGATTTAATCGCAAGCGAAACAAACGATCTGCGCCTGCGCGAACTGACCAGCATGCTCGATGGCGCGGTGGACGGAATGCTGGCGATGACGCAGGAACTGCTCGATTACGCGCGGGGCTCGACTCAGCTGAACAAACAACTCATTTCCGTGTGGGGAATGCTTGATGAGCTTAATCAGCAATCGTTGCGTCTGCTTCCGGGCAAGAACATCCATTTCGTCAAACACATTCGATACGACGGCAATCTCGAGATCGATCGCGCCCGTTTCGTGCGCATGCTTTCGAGTCTGATAAAAAACTCGCGCGAAGCGATGGTCGGCGGTGGAATTCTCACCATCACTACCGATCTCGTGCAAGATCAGGTTGTGCTGCGCATTTCCGATACCGGAGTTGGCATTCCGCCCGAGATATTGCCCAGGCTTTTCGAACCATTCATGACGCACGGAAAATCGAGCGGCACCGGTCTTGGCCTCGCCATTGGCCGATCGGTGGTGGAAGCGCATGGCGGAAAAATTTCGCTTTCCAGTGTCTACGGCAGCGGCACCACGATCGACATTCGCCTGCCCAAACCGCGGGAATAGCACCGCGTCCCAGATTTAGATTGCAGGGCAACCGTTCCCGGTTGCCGAACGTCACCAAGCGGCGATCGTTGCCTGCAAAATCTCGAGTTGTTCGTCCCCCCCGAGTTGCAACTTCCGTTGCGCCGTCGAGAATCGTAAGTCGGCCTACCGATTACCCCGTGGTGTAACGGTAACACAGCGCCCTTTGGAGGCGTTATTCTTGGTTCGAATCCAAGCGGGGTAGCCCCGCCTAACCCCGAAGGCTTTCGGGCGCACGTGGCTGCGTGTGGAGAACCGTTTTCGGCAGTGGCGGAAGTCGGGCACGGAACACAGGCTTGAAAGCCTGTGCGCCACACAGGTCTCTAGATCTGTGTTCCTGCTTTTCTCCTGCCGATCGTGATTAGAGATGTCCCGGCTACGCTCGACATGACAAAAGAATACCCACTCGAGCTCCGCGCTCGTTAACCATCCCAGCCCCGTGAAACGAAGCCTTCTAGGCGGTTGATTCGGCGAGGTTGCTGGCTGACTGTTTACGTCCGGGATGGCGTGTCGGCTCGAAGAGTAGTTGCGCGGTAAACCGGGATGAGGGGGAGAGAATGTTTTCCGAAAACTATTCGGTCTGTTTAAACGAGGATGGATCGCCGCGCGAGATCGCGCGCAGCGGCCCCGTCGATACTTACAAAGCGATCGGTGACGACAGCGGTCGCGTTGTGGCGATGCAGCTCATCCCTCTTGCCAGTATTGATGAAATGGAACGCGTCCGATTCGAAGAAAATGCGCGGACGGCGCAAAAGCTGGATAACACTAATCTCGCCAAAGTTTTTGATGTCGGAGTCGAGCATGATCACCTCGTTTTCGTGTCCGAATATCTGGAAGGTGAAACCGCGGACGCCTGGGTGCGCGCGCACGGTCCGATGCCGGCAGACGCGGTTTTGCGCATCGGACTTCAGGTCATGAATGTGCTCGCGGAAGCGGCCACTCAGAGCTTGACCCATCGTTCAATCCAGCCTGCTAATTTGATGATCCTTCCCGGAGCGGCGTTCGATGGCGGCTGGCCCCGGGTTAAGTTGCTTAATTTCGGTTTGGGCGGACTCAAGGTGCATTCGGACGAGAGTGATACGCACGAGATTGCGCCCCCAATGCAGCGAGAATTCTCCAGCCCTGAGCAACGGGAAAAGAGGCCTGTCGATTTTCGTTCCGACATTTTTTCTCTCGGGGCAACGATGTGGTTTCTCCTGACCGGATCTGCGCCGTCAGCCCTGCCGACGACTGAGTCGGGTCCACGGCTCTCTGCACCCACCAGCGCAGTCCCACGATTCGTACGAAATCTCGTTAGCCGGATGCTTCGCACGAATCCAGAAGAGCGTCCGCAGGATCCGGCCGCGTTCGCGGAAAAGATTCACGCGTGCCTGCAAAAAGCGGAACGCCAAACTGCCTTTACCCGTAGCTTTGCGCCGGCCGCGATCTCAACAATTCCAATACGAGAAAAGAAACGTATCGGTCCCGCTCTTGCTCTCGCCGCAGCGATTGCGGTTCTTGCTTCGCTTGGCGCATTCTATTTCGTGCGATCGCAACGTGAATCGAAGCCGCTGGGTGTAATCATTGGTGTACCGGAAACGGCCGAAGCCTCCTCCCTACCTGTTACTGCATCGGCTTCCCCGTCGCCCGTTGTAAACAAAGTCGCCGATCAACCTGGCCTGGTCGCTGACCAATCTTCGACGCACGCGGCATTGGCTTCGCCGTCGCCCGTTATAAATCAAGCCGCCGATTCACCTGGCTTGATCGCTCAGCAGTCACCGGCGCAAGCGGCATCGTCGAGGCCAACCGTGGATAAAGTTTCCTCGTCATCGCAGCTAACGGCCAACAACAATAGAATGGCCGCTCCACCTGTCCCAGCAGAAGGTCCATCGGAAACCAGCCAGGCACCAGCGAGTGGCGGGTCGCCGCCTGCGGAAAAAAGCGAATCGGCTCTGCCTGATCTTCCCAACCGCACCGAGTTGGCAGCTAAAGATTCTTTAGCGACGACTGCTTCAGGAGACGAACCGCCAAACTCTTCCGGGCATGTCGCGACTGCCAAGAAACGTAATGATTCGAATGCATCTAAAACGAAGGCCCGCCGTCAGCGCGTGGCCAAATCTTCCGCGCACGGTCCGCTGCCGCCGCTTCGTGTTGGGTCCGTGCCGGCCAGGCTTGTCGGTACTACCCCCAGTGGAAACTGGGTTCTGCGATTACCTTCGGGGGAAACGATCATCACGCCGCCCTTGCCTAACGTCGATGATGCGCCAGTGATTTCAAATCGCCGCGTCCGCCGCGTGCTACGACCAATTCCGTTGGAAGATGAGCCGCCGGTGGTCGTTCTTCCGCCGGGCTTTTGACTTTGATCGCTTTTTTTTATAACCGATAACTAAGAACTGATAACGAAGCAGGACCCTGGCTTCTTCGCCTCATTTCGCTTGGTTGGCAGATCATAGTCTGGGGCGATCCATGGAACCCGGTATGGAAAGAGGCTCGCGGACGATGCATTTAGCGGCTATTTTCCGAGGCCAAACGCGCCGACGTAGCTCAGCTGGTAGAGCAGCTGATTCGTAATCAGCAGGTCACGGGTTCGAATCCCGTCGTCGGCTCCACCTCATGCCAATCGCGATCATTGTTCCGACCTTAGAGGAAGTGGACAACATCGTGCCGCTGGTGGAACAGATCGAGCAAACGAACGTTGCGTTCGGCGAAATCATCTTCGTCGATGACGGCTCGATTGACGGCACGCGTGAGAAGATTCGCGCGCTGGCTACGGCGCATCGGGTGCGCCTTATCGAGCGTGACGGAGCTGAACGCGGATTGGCCGGCGCCATTATCGCCGGCGCGAATGCATCGTCGGCCGATGTTTTTGTGGTGATGGATGCCGACCTTAGCCATCCGCCGGAAGAAATCGCATCCTTACTGCAACCGGTACTGGCGAATGATGCCGATCTCGTCATCGGCAGCCGCTACATTCCTGGTGGGGCAACGCCGGATTGGCCGGCCTGGCGCCGATTTCTCTCACGCGTCGCATCCGGGCTGGCCTATCCGCTCACTGGCGTGCATGATTCCATGGGCGGATTCTTTGCGATCCGGCGCGAGTTTTTGTTGCGATTCGCTAAACAGGCCGCTGGGTTCAAGATCGTCTTCGAAACAATTGTGCGTGGACGAAAGACCCTGCGGATACGCGAAGTCCCGATCGTATTCCGGGATCGCGCACGAGGGATGTCCAAGATGTCATTCGCTCAGGCGATGCGCTTTGCCCTGGCCTGGCTCCGAGCGATTGGGCGGCGGTTAACCGAAGGCAAGACTTCGGCGCCACCGTTGCCTGCACAAAGATTATTTCGCGATTAAATTTTGCTCTCGCCGAAGATCGATCCCGAGCGCGAGATAAAGCATGAGAGCGGCGAAAAACAGGCTGCCATAAATTTGTGCCAGGCGCGGCGCGATCCCCGTCGCGCTTAAAAGCGCGAGCGCGATCAACAGCCAGATCAGCGATGCCGGTAATTCCAAGCTCCGTTTGATCAGGAGCGCGAGCGGAAACATTAGCCAGACAAATAAGTAACCGAAGGTGAGCGGCGTAAAAATCAGGATCAGGCTTAAAAGCGCGGCGAATTCCCGCGCGTCTCCTTCCGGCGCGCGTTGGCGCGGCATTGCCGCAACAAAGGAAAAGCCAAGCAGAAGCGCGCTCGCAATGATAACGATGTTTACCGTCCTGAAATCAAGATCGGCGACATTTGCGTAAGCTGGTGGATTGGGTGCCTCATCGACGCTGACTCGCCTGAGCAAACGATTGGTCAGACCGAAAATCGATTGATTTTTCCAGGTATAACCGCGCTCCGGCCGTTGCGCGATCCCACCTTGTTCATAATGCAACATCCCGCGTTGCCAATCGCGAGCGTCGTTCAAGGTCTGGTGCCATCCGCGAAATGGAATTGGCAAAAGGAAAAGCAAAATGACCAGGGCGATGACCAGCGAGATCGCGGCCATCCAATAACGGCGATAAACAAAATAAAAAATCGCGAGCAACGGGAATGCTTTGATCGCGACCGCGAGCGCAACCAGGGCGCCGGCTAAGATTTCCTGGCCGTGGCGCAAGCTGAGAAACGCACCGAGCATGAGCGCGAGCAAAATCAGACTCGGTTGGCCGAGATGATAACTCGACCAGACAAAGGGGATAACGATGAAGGAGGCGATTACAATCGGCGCGTTCTGGGCGCGCTGTTCCAACATCAACGCGCTTGATAACCTGATGCACAGAATCCACGCCATCGTGTTCAGCGACGTCAAAATCAAAATCATCGCGGGCTTCCCAAAAAACGCTGGTCCGGCCAAAAGCAACGCGCAGGTGGGCGGATACATGAACGGAAAATTTTGTGTATGCGGGTAAAGCTCGCTGCCGCGCAGGACGGTTTGCCCTGCATCAAACCAAGTCCGGTAATCCATCTGCGTGCCGCTGTGCAAAAAGCGGACAAAGGGCAGAAGGGTGAAGGTTATCGCCGTGGTGATAAACAGAACGCGGATGAGGAGCCGCGCGCGCGAACCTTCCAATCGCTCGGTTAGAACTCGCAGCCCAGCGATCACGCTGCAATCGGCTCAATTACCGGACGTGCCTTATGCCAGTCGGTGCTTTGTTCGTAGGCGTGCGCAATCTGAAAAATGCGCGCTTCATCCAGCGCTTTTCCGAGGAGCTGCAGTCCGATCGGCAACATTTTTCCGCTCTCGGGTTCGGCAAATCCACAGGGAACACTGATCCCGCAAATTCCGGCGAGGTTCGCTGCATTCGTGAAAATATCCGCCAAATACATCTGCAACGGGTCGGTCGTTTTTTCGCCCAGCTTGAACGCCGGGCTGGGCGACGTTGGCGAAACGACGGCTTCTACTTTCTCAAACGCGCGCACGAAATCCTGACGGATGAGCTCACGCACCTTTTGGGCACGCAAATAATAGGCATCGTAATAACCGGAACTGAGAACGTAAGTGCCGAGAATAATTCGCCGTTTCACTTCCGCGCCGAATCCTTCCGCGCGGGTGCGGGCGTAATGATCAAACAAGCTGCTCACGTTATCCGCCCGATGCCCGTAGCGCACACCGTCAAAGCGCGCGAGGTTGGCCGAGGCTTCTGCCGTCGCCACAATATAGTAAACGCTGATGGCGTAGTCCGTATGCGGAAGCGAAACCTCGATGATCTCCGCGCCGAGTCCGCCTAACTGTTTCACTGCGGCGATGACCGCGCTTTTCACCGCCGGATCGACGCCTTCAATCATATATTCCTTTGGCAAGCCAATGCGGATGCCTTTCAGGTCACGGCCAAGATTCTTGGCATAATCCGGGACCGCCACATTGAGCGAAGTGGAATCGTGCGAATCATGGCCGGCAATCGCATTCATCAGCAAAGCGGAGTCGTGTACAGTTTTCGTTAGCGGCCCGATCTGATCGAGGGAAGAAGCGAAGGCCACGAGACCGAAGCGCGAGACTCGACCGTAGCTGGGTTTGAACCCAACTATTCCCGACAGTGCCGCGGGCTGACGAATCGATCCACCGGTGTCGGTGCCAAGCGCGCCGAATGCAATATCCGCGGCGACAGCTGCGGCCGATCCACCGCTTGATCCGCCCGGCACCCGCGAAAGGTCCCAGGGATTACGCGTGAGTTGGACGCTGGAATTTTCCGTCGAGGAACCCATGGCAAATTCGTCCATGTTCATCCGGCCAAACGGAATTGCGCCGTGCCCGCGCAATTTCTCGATCACGGTTGCGCTGTAGGGAGCACAATAGCCACGCAAGATCTTGGAAGCACAGCTGCATTGCTGGCCTTCGACGTTGATCAGATCCTTGATCGCGATCGGAATCCCGCCCAGCGGCAAACTCACGTCCGCTTTTTTTGCCTCCGACATCGCCGTGGCAAAATCGTGCACCAAATACGAGCCGATTTCGGGATCAACGGCGTTGATTCGCTCCTCCAGTGCCTGCAACGTCTCACTTGGCGAAATTTCCCCCCGCCGGAGAAAATCCCTGAGTTCGATGATGCTGAGCGCCGGCAGATCGCGCTTCGTCATTCCACAACTTTGGTGACGATGAAAAGATTGTTGGCCTGCCGTGGTGCGTTACTCAAGGCTTCGCTGGCAGTGAACCAATCGCAAGGTTCATCTGCGCGAAAAACATTGAAAATCGGGACCGCATGCGCGGCCCCTTCCACTCCCTCGACGTTCACTTCCTTTAATTTTTCCGCATACTTCAAGACGTCGCCGAGTTGTTTTTGAAAAAGCTCGGTCTCCTCCGCGGTCAATTGCAGCCTGGCTAATTGCGCGACGTAAGCAACGTCGAGTTCGCTTGCCATTTTAAAAATGGAAGCGCGTCAGCAGCCACGTCACCGCTACTGCCAGCGCAATCACCAGCACCAAAAAAATGATCCGGCCTTCCCGTCGTTCCTTGCGCAACGAACCAGGCCGACGCCTCCCCGATTCTTCATCGCCCCAGCGTTTATCGCGCAATGAGAGAGAAGCGTCGAGTCGGCTGCCGCGCTGATGGGCTCGCTCCAATAATTCCTCCCGCTGCCGACGCGATGTTTCCTGTGCCAAACGCGGCGCTTCTTCGATCATTTGCTGCAACTTCTGCATCCGATCGCGCAACTCATTCTCGCGGCGCGCCAGTTCCTCGTGTTGCTGATCGACTGCCGAGCCGGTTTTAGGCGAACGCCGAATCATTCCGCAATCTTACCCCTTCGCCATCCACCAGAAGATGAGTAACGCGACCAGTCCCACCGTAATTAACGGCAGCGAAAGTGCGAACCCGATTAAGACCCACTGCCCAAACGACTTCTCGCCACGCATTCCCGCCACATCTGGCGCCGCTTCCGGTAACGCCACGTCTTCCGAATCCTGCGTCGCGATCGCTTGCAAACGACTTCGTTGCTGACTGAATTCCGCGCGCGCATCGTCTACCGTACTAAGCGCCCGGCTCAGTTCCCGGTGCAAATCCGACGGATTCCAACCTTTGGGATCAATCCCTTCCAGCACCTCGAGATGCTGGCCAAAGCTCTCGCGCGTGGCCCGCAGTTGCTCAAGCTTGTTCTGCGTCTCGTACGCCTCCCGTTCCAACACCACCAGCGAGCGCGTTAGCTTGTCTGTCATCTCGGCCCGGCCACGTTCCAGTTCTTCCTGCCGCCGGCTCAGCTCTTCCAACTCGCGTTTTTGTTTTTCGATCTGTTCCTGTTGCCGGCGCAACTGCAGCAATTGCTCTTGCGCTTTTTGCACCTGCGAACCGAGCAACTCGGGGGTGACTTCATCTTCGTCGCTTAATTCAAGCATCTGTTCCATCGCACGAGTCCGTTCTGGCATGATTTTGCGGCGCAGAGCGTTTTGCCCCGCTCCATTAAGTCGGACATTAAAGACTCAAGTTCGAATTTCCAGACTTTTCATCGTCACCGGCGCAAATTTTTCTTCCGGCCGATCCTGTCGTCACCATTTTGTTGTTCAAATCGACGACTTCATTTCCAACAACACGCCCTTGAAATATTCCGTCTCCGGCATCGTCGGCAAAATGGGGTGATCGAGCGCTTGTTCGAAACGGCGCAGCTGACGGGCCGATCGACGCGCGTCTACCAGCGCCGCCGAAATTGTTTCGGATAAAATTGTGTCCGTGATGTGGTGTGAACAGGAAAACGTTGCCAGGATTCCGTCGCGCGAGAGCAACTTGAAGGCGCGCAAGTGCAGCTCGCGATAACCGCGAATAGCATCGCGGACGTGGCTCTTGGTTTTCGTGAACGAGGGCGGATCGAGGACGATCAAATCAAATTGCGCCCCAGCTTTTTCGGCAGCTCGCAAATAGACAAAGACATCCTGCTCCACCCATCGCACCGGTAGCTGATTGCGTTTTGAGTTATCCCGCGCCGCTGCGATTGCGCTGGCCTGCATCTCGACCCCGATCACTTCCCTCGCCCCTGCCCGCGCGCAGGTGAGGGCGAACGCCCCTTCATTGGTAAAGCAATCAAGGACGCGCCGGCCCGCGGCGATGCTGGCGACGACCGGATAATGAGGGATCTGATCGAGATAAAATCCGGTTTTCTGCGCGCTCAAAAGATCGATCGAAAATTTCACG
>Ga0070662_100002051_pt1 | contig 12345 bp, 10 predicted proteins | sample KBSC53metaG_FD_65648 | JGI IMG/M metagenome (GOLD analysis project Ga0070662, IMG submission 65648) | Corn rhizosphere microbial communities from Kellogg Biological Station, Michigan, USA - KBS C5-3 metaG | ecosystem: Host-associated > Plants > Roots > Rhizosphere > Soil ...
CCGCGGCCACACCCGCACCCTCACGCGGCTCCCCGACGACGGGCTGACCGAGGAGCACCTCCGCGCCCGCGGCCAGGGGTGGGACACCGTTCCCGCGGTGGGCGAGATCGTCCATCTGCGGGCGACGGCGAACCTCTCCACGGGGGGCACCTCCATCGACCGCACCGACGAGATCCACCCCGACAACGTGACCGCGTGCGAGATGGCGGCGGGGATCGTGGGGCTCGACATCGCGGGGATCGACGTCCTTTCGCCCGACATCTCCCTTCCCTTCCGCGAGAACGGGGCGGTGATCATCGAGGTGAACGCCGCGCCGGGGCTGCGCATGCACACGCACCCCAGCGAGGGAAGCCCGCGCAACGTGGGCGCGCCGATCATCGACATGCTGTACCCGCTGGGGCACGCCTGCACCATCCCGGTGATCGCCGTCACCGGGACCAACGGGAAGACGACCACCACGCGGCTGATCGCGCATCTCTTCCGGCAGACGGGGAAGACCGTCGGCTTCACCACCACCGACGGCGTGTACCTCCAGAACCGGCTGGTGATGGAGGGCGACATGACCGGGCCGTTCTCGGCCAACATCATCCTTTCCAACCCCACCGTGGACGTGGCGGTGCTGGAGACGGCGCGCGGCGGCATCCTGCGCGCCGGGCTGGGGTGGGACGAGTGCGACGTGGGGGTGGTGCTGAACGTGACCGCCGACCATCTGGGGCTGCGCGGCATCAACACCGTGGAGCAGCTGGCCGAGGTCAAGTCGGTGATCCCCGCGGTGGTCAAGCGCGAGGGCCACGCGGTGCTGAACGCCGATGACCGGCTGGTCTACGCCATGCGCGAGCGGACCACCGCCGACATCGTCTTCTTCTCCACCCTGCGGCCGGGCGAGAACGCGCGCTTCGAGGAGCACGTGGAACGTGGGGGGATCGGCGCGCGCATCGAGGACGGCACCTTCGTGATCCGCCGCGGGCGGCTGCGCATCCCGATCGCCGGGGTGGCCGAGGTGCCGCTGATGATGGGCGGCGCCGCACGCTTCCAGCAGCAGAACATCCTGGCGGCGATCGCCACCGCCTACGTGCAGGGCGTGCGCTACGACACCATCCGCTCCGGCCTCCTTTCCTTCTTCCCCTCGCCCAGCATGACGCCGGGGCGGCTGAACCTGCTGCGGGTGGGCGAGGCGCGCGTGCTGGTGGACTACGCGCACAACCCCGCCGCGGTGGGGGGGCTGATGGAGATGGTGGCCAACATCCCCGCGCGCCGCCGCATCGGCGTGGTGGCCGTGCCCGGCGACCGCCGCGACGAGGACATCCGCGCCGTGGGCCAGGCGTGCGGCCCGCTGGACCTGGTGATCGTGAAGGAAGACCACGACCTGCGCGGCCGCCGCCCGGGCGAGACCACCGCCATCCTGGTGGAAGGCCTGCGCGAGGCCGGGCTGCACGTCGACCAGATCGAGCAGGAGCGCGACGAGACCGCCGCCGTCGCCCGCGCCGTGGAACTGCTGGGCGAGGGCGACGTGGCCGTGGTGCTGGCCGACGACGTCCCCGGCGTGCTGGCGCAACTCCGGCCGCGGACGACGGGCACGGGGCTCTGACTCCGGCGCGCCCGGATCGCGCCGGGTTCACCGAAAACGAAGGGCGGCGGGGGATTCTCTCCCCGCCGCCCTTCGTCACGTTCCAGCCGGAGCGCCACGTTCGCACCGTCACGCTTGACACCCGTGTTCACCACGGGCACTATCGTGCTCCCTCGATTCCATCACCTCCACCCCGCGCCGCCCCGGTGACGATCCAGCACGGCAACCCGCCGCTCCCGCCCGGGCGCACCGGGCTCCCGGTCGTGGAAGTGTACGGCGACGAGTCGCTGAAGCGCGGGCACTACGACGTGCTGGGCGGCCTGTGGATCCCCGCGCGCCACGCGGAGTCGCTGCGGGCCTCCATCGCCGAAGCCCGGACGCGGCATCGCTGCGCCAACGAGATGAAGTGGAGCAAGTGCTCCGGCGCGTCCGTCCACCCGCTGTACACCGACGTGGTCGATCTGGCGACGGCGGCCATCAACGCGGGGCGGGCGAAGTACAAGTGCATCGTGATCGACCGCGGCCTGGTGGACAACGCCGCCTGGAACGACGGGGACCGCGAACTCGGCTACTTCAAGGCCTGGTGGACGCTGCTGATGTCGCGCGTGCAGCCGGGGTGGCGCTACCGCGTGCGGCTGGACGCCCTGGACCTCCAGCGCAGCGGCCGCCTGCAGACGCTGCGCGACGCGCTGAACGCCACCGCCATCCGCGACCGTGGGCTGAGCTACCCCTGCTGCGAAAGCGTCGAGCCGCGCGATTCGAAGAAGGACGACCTGATCCAGGTGGTGGACCTGCTGACCGGCGCGGTAGGCTTCCACTACGCGGGAGGGCACACGGTGGCGGGCGCCAGCCGCGGCAAGATCGAGCTGGCGGAGCGGATCTGCCAGAGGGTGAGGAAGCCGAGCCTGTGCGTGGAGTCGAAGCGCACCGAAGCGGGCTTCAACGTGTGGAAGTGGACTCCCCGGAGGCAAAAAGCACAACGGGCACCCTGACCCCTATCCGCAGGTGCGGAGACCCGTAAGCTGGTTACGGAGTTCGGAAGTCAGCGGCGCCCGTTGGTTGTAACCACCGCACCGGTTGTGTACGCCCGGTGCCAACGCAGGCTCGCGTTCTGTGTTTCGGAATTTATGCGGTTCCCAGCCGCACGTCAAGGCTCTCCGCGCCGTACCCTGCCCCACGACGCCGTCAGTGTGCCAGCAGCCGCCCCGTCCAGTACACCAGCCCGTTGGCGTCCAGCAGCCCCACCGTGAGCGACAGGCCGTCCACGCGCAGGCCGCGCGCGCCGGGGTACACGGTGGCGGGGTCCGAGAACACGTAGCGCACGCCCACGCGCAGCTTCTCCACCAGGATCACCGCGCCCTCGGCGCTGCTCACCGGCGCGCCCAGCGGGCTGTGGTACGGCCGCAGCGCCTGGTAGCTCCCTTCCACGTCCAGCGCGCGGAAGGCACGGAAGTGCAGGCCCGCGCCGTACGCCGCGTAGTACTGGTCGCGGTCGGGGTCGCGGGTGGGGGAAAAGTGCAGCGGCAGCACCGGGAACACCACCGCGGCGCCGTTCCCCAGGTAGTAGCTGGGCCGGTACCCCGCCTCGATCCCGCCGCCGGTTCCGAACCCCACGTAGTACGGCATCCCGTGCGACAGCACCCGCCACCAGGTGCCGCGCGTGTCGGGCACCGACGACGGGTCCTTTTCCATTCCTCGCCGCGGCTCGCCGGCGCCCAGGTGGTACATCGCTCCCGCCAGTGTGACGGCGCGGTGGCTTCCCGGCCGCCCCAGCCCCCGCTCCACGTTGTCCACCCGGTCCACCACGCGCGAGGCCAGCCGCGCTACGTATCGCTCGGGGTCGCGGATCAGGTCGTTCATCTCGGGGTCGGCGCGGCAGTCGCCGTCGCCGGCGGGGCACCCTGGCGGCTCGCGCCAGCCCACCGTGAGGGCGCGCACCTGCGGGGTGCCCAGCTTCTGCACGAAGGTGGTGAAGCCGTCCCTGCACAGCGCGTGGGTGACGGGGCTGCCCACCCTGCGGCACGCGGTGTCGGCGGCGGCGGCGTGCAGCGCCAGGTCCACCGCCACCAGCAGCCGCGCCCCACGCCGCTCCGGCGCCGGCGGCGCGGGGCGCGTGGAGTCGGGAAACTCCTCGGCGTACAGCCGGGCGAGCACGGCCTTCGCCTGCCCGCTCAGCGCCAGCCGGTCGTCGCCCATCAGGGCGCTCAGCTGCTCGCCCGTGCAGCGGCGCAGCGCGGCCGTGTCACCGCCCTGGTAGCGCTTGCACAGCAGGTCGTGCGCGGCGTAGTACAGCCCGTCGTACATCCCCACGTAGAAGTCGAACTCGCGGAAGGGCCGCCCCAGGAACCCGGCGAACGCGCCCAGGTGGCTGGAGACCAGGGCGTGCCCCCGGTCGGTCACGTGAATGCGGCGCCGCAGCGTGTCGTCCAGCACGCGCGCCAGCGAGTGGAGCTCGTACTGCCGGGCCGCGGGAACGGCCCCGCCCAGCAGCCCGCCGATGGCCGCCAGCCCGCGGCCGGCCAAGCGCGAGGTGTCGGGCGGCGGGGTGCGGGGGAGGAGCGCGGGCGAGCGCACCCGGTCGGGGTTGATGTAGATGTAGTGCTCGGACGCCGTCTCCCGCCGGGTGTGCCGGTACAGGCCCAGCGCCAGCCCCAGCGGGTTGTTGTCGAACACTCCGCCGTCCATGAACGTTTCCATCGCCGGGGCCGCGCAACCGCCGCCCGCCGCCCGCGGGCAGGTGCCGTTCGCGTCCAGCGAATCGGGGGGGTAGTAGCGCACGAACACCGGCTCGAAGGCGAGCGGGAACGCGCTGGACGCTTCCACCAGGCGCATCAGGAAGGTGGACTTGATGGTCCCGTCGGCCGAGGGCGGGGGCGACACCATCCGCCCGAACGCCCGGTCGGTGCGGACCGCGGGCGGCGCCGCCACCACCTGCAGCGGCCCCGGGCCTCCATCCGGCGGCGTGCGGATGATGAACGCCGACGCGAACCGCTGCGCCCGCGGCCAGATCTGGTCGTTCAGGCGGATCGAGTCGGGGGTGATGCGGGTGAGCGTCACCCCCACCGCCACCGAGCAGCCGGTGTTCGCCCGCGACGCGAAGCGCCGCTCGATCGCGCCTTCGTACAGCTTCTGGAACTCGGTGCGGCGGAAGAGGCCGTACCCCGAGGGACTGTTGCGCGTGGGCGGCCGGCGCGCGTCGGCGTCGTTGGGGAAGAGCTCCCGGATCCCCATCGTGGTCCACACCTTCCACAGCAGCCCCTCCTCGGCGGGCGCGCTCCGCGGCTGGTACTCGGCGCACCAGTCCAGGGTGGAGAGCACGGCGTTGATGTTCCCGGCCGATGCGCCCGTGGCCGCCGCCAGGCGGTAGCCGACGTTCCCGTACCTGGCCCGGAACCCGGGGTTGTGGTAGGTGTGGCGGAAGAACTCGACCAGCGCCCAGTTCACGCCGGATTGGTACGAGCCCAGGCTGATCCCGCCGCTGATGGTGAGCACCACCGGCACCGTCTGGCTGTCGGGGGGCGGCCCGGGGGCGGCGGGCTGCGCGGCCGCGGACACGGCCGCCAGGAGCAGCGCCGCGGCGGTGGCGCACGCACCGAGGAGGCGCGGGAAGCGCGGGGTGGGGAGCATGCGGGACCTTCGGTTGCGGAAAGAAACTGGCGGGACATTCCGTAGCGCCAACCTAGTGGTGGGGGCGCGGGAGTCCAAGCCTTTCGTCCGCCCGGACGCTGACTTGCCGCCGCCGGGCGCGGGTGCCAGTTTCCCGGTTCGGAACGGCACGCAAGATCCTGAAGGAGCAGTGGTTTGCAGGCACTGGTGATCATCGGGCACGGGTCGCACCTGAACGCCGACTCGAGCGCGCCCGTCTACCGGCACGCGCAGGCGATCCGGCGGACGGGCGTGTTCGCCGAGGTGCGCGAGTGCTTCTGGAAGGAAGAGCCCTCCATGCGCGAGGTGTTCGACCTGGTCGAAGCGGACGACGTCTACGTGGTCCCCCTCTTCATCTCCGAGGGCTACTTCACCGAGGAGGTGATCCCGCGCGAACTGGGGCTCGACGGCCCGGCGCCGTCCGTCACCCGCAAGCTGGGGAAGACGATCCGCTACTGCGGCCCGGTCGGCACCCACCCGTCCATGCCCGGGATGATCCTGCGCCGCGCCGAGGAGACGGCCGGGCTGTCGCACGCCGACGCGAGAGGCGCGGGGCTGATCATCATCGGCCACGGGACCGAGCGGAACAGCAACTCGGCCGAGGTGATCTACCGGGTGAGCCGCCAGGCGGACGAGGCGGGGGTGTTCGGCCACGTGCGCACCGGCTTCCTGGACCAGGAGCCCGAGGTGGGCGCCGTCCTGGAAGCGATGGTGGAGCGCAACGTGGTGCTGGTCCCCTTCTTCGTGGCGGAAGGGTGGCACACGCAGGAGACCATTCCAGACGACCTGGGGATCAACCGCCCAGCCGTGAGCGCGGCGACGGAGGTGGACGGGCGGACGATCTGGTACGCGCCGCCCGTCGGGACCTTCCCCGAGGTGGCCGACATCGTCCTCCAGCGCGCGCGCGAAGCGGGCGCGGATGTGCCCGACGGCGTGCGGATCGAGGAGGGCGCCGGTGTCTGACCAGCCGGAGGTGCGCGGGAGCCATGCGCCGGGCGGCGTGGACGAGGCGCGGCGGGCGCTGGTGGCCTGGGTCGACGAGGCCGGCGAGGCGGGCCGCGTCTTCCTGCAGGCGCGGCTGCGCAGGTCGGCGGACGGGCGCTACGACGTGCGCCACCGCCGCGACGTGCACCGCTCGCTCGCCTCGCTGGAGTGGGTGTCGAGCGACCCGTTCTTCGCCCGCCAGGTCGCGCAGACCACCAACCAGGGCGAACACCGGCCGCTGAAGACCTCGCCCAACCTGAAGCAGGGGTGGGCGCTGGTGGACCTGGACGCCCACGGCCTGTGGACGGCGGTCGAATACCTCTACCCCGCCGCCGCCATCCACTGGCACGCGGGGCGGTCGGGCACGCTGCGGGTGACGCACTGGCGCGAGACCGCCGCGCGGCAGAGCGGGATCTATTCGGCGGTGCGGCTGCTGAAGGACCACGCGGTGCGCAACGCCGTCCGCGCCTGCTGCGCCGACGCCGTCTGCCTGCGCCGCGTGGCGTGGGGGATCGACGGCGAGACGCCGCTCGCGCTCTCCGACGAGGCGCCCGCCGAGGGCGAGGCGGAGGTGCCGTGCCCCGAGGCGTGCTCGATGTTCATCTCGTTCGCGCGGCAGGTGCTGAAGCTGGAGCGCGCCCCGCGCCGCGAGCTTCCCGGCTTGGTGCCGCTGGGCGCCGACGAGGTCGCGCAGCTGCGCGAGGTGGTCGCCGCCGCGGCGAACGGCACCGTGGCCGCGGCGCGCGAGGGCGAGTTCGAGGACCCCAACAACCTGCGCCGCATCCGCTACCTGGCCGCGCGGCTGGCGGACGCATCCGCGGACCGGGCGGACGAGGCGGACGGGCTGCCGTGCGAGGGGTGCCCGAAGCGCGTTCCCTGCGCGGGGTGTCCGCTGACGGAGCAGGCAGCGGCGTAAAGCACGTCACGTCGACGGGATGCGTGAGGGATGCGCGCCCGCAGGGCCGGGACGCCGGCGGCGCATGCACGATCATCGCGGACGGGCGGAAGGTGGGCGCCGCTGGTGGCCCGGCGCCGTTGGGCACGGCGGTATCGTGCCCTACGGCGCGCGCAGCCCGGTTTGGCGTCTCAGCGCCAAACACGCCCGAACCAGGCAGTGGAACGCAGTCCGGCTGAACGGGAGGATGGGATGAGCGACGAGGCGCCCACGCAAAGGATCACCGTCACCACCTTCGAGATCCGCCCGCGCGACGGCGGCCCGCCGGTGCGCGGCGACCTGCGCGTGGCGGAGGGCGGCAGGCCGAAGACGGCCGTGGTGATCGTGCACGGCTTCAAGGGGTTCCGGAAGTTCGGCGCCTGGAGCGCGCTGGCCCGGGCGCTGGCGCTGCGCGGGTACGCGGCCGTGACCTTCGACTTCTCGCACAACGGGATCGACGAGAACGGCGAGTTCACCCGGCTGGAGCTGTTCCGCCTGAACACCCACACCCGCGAGCTGGACGAGATCCGCGCGGTGCTCGACGCGCTGGACGCCGGGAAGATCGCCGGCCGCCGCATCCGCCGCGTGGGCCTGCTGGGCCATTCGCGCGGCGGCGGGATGGGGGTGATCGCCGCGGCCGAGGACCGCCGGGTGCGCGCGCTGGTGACCTGGGCCGCCGTCGCGGGGATCGGCCAGCGCTGGAAGCCCGGGGAGGTGGCCGCGTGGCGCCGCGGCGACGACGTGCTGGTCGAAAACGCGCGGACGAAGCAGCAGATGCCGATCGCGCCCGGGTACTGGGTGGACTTCCAGCAGAACCGCGACCGCCTCGACATCGTGGCGGCCGCGGCGCGCGTCACGGCCCCCTGGCTGATCGTGCACGGCGACGCCGACACCTCGGTGCCGGTGGACGACGCCCAGGCGCTGTTCGACGCGGCGGGCGACGACGCCGAGTTGATGGTGATGGAAGGCGTGGACCACGGGATGGGCGCCCGGCACCCGTATCCCGGCCCCACGGATGCGCTTCGGGCCGCCGCGGACGCGGCGTTCGAGTGGTTTGACACACATCTTGCAAAGTGACGTTCGAACGTTCGTTCGCTAGAAGGGTAGACAAGCGGCGGCGGGGCTGATATCGTATCGCCGGCCGGCCCGCTCGGCGCCCGGACCCTGAAGCCCGCCAACCGAACGACCCGTTCCGGAGCACGATATGCCGTACGTGATCGCCGAGCCCTGCATCGGCACCAAGGACGCGAGCTGTGTGGAGGTCTGCCCCGTGGACTGCATCTACGAGGCCGACGACCAGTACTACATCAACCCCGACGAATGCATCGATTGCGGGGCGTGCGAGCCGGAGTGCCCGGTGCAGGCCATCTTCCCCGACACCGACGTGCCGCCGGAGTGGACCAGCTACATCGAGAAGAACCGCGCGCTGAGCGACAAGTAGGGCGCGGGACCAGCCGGACGACGTCACACGCGCAACGGCCGCGGAGGGAGACTCCCCTTCCGCGGCCGTTCGCTGTCTGCACCCCGCCGGCCAGGTAGCGGGTATCTCCACACCGAAAGCCCGTGCCCTGGCCGGGACGGGGGTCAGTACTCCGTCACCGGCTCGCCGTCGCCCAGGCGCGTTCACGCCTTGGCGATGCGGTGGGCGTACCAGGCGAGCGCCGGCAGGCCTGCCAGCAGCAGCCACTCGCGCGTGCCCTGGAAGCGGCCGCCCAGCCAGGTGGCGGCCAGCACCGCCGTGCCGGTCCAGAAACACCGGCCGTATCCGGAGGACGCAGCGGGCCGGCCCAGCAAGCGCGTGGAGCCTCCGGAGCGCCAGTCGGAAGATGGTCGCCGGCGGACCGGGTGGTTCAGCGCTGGATGCCGTGCGACGAGAGACGAAATAGACGATGCGGACAATGCGTAGAGGGATTGCGCTCACCTTGGCGGGTCTGCTCGCCGGCGTGACGACGGCCGGAGCGTGGCGCCAGAGCGGCGGCGCCAGGGTCAGCAAGCGAGAGGCACACGACCTCGCGCTCTCCACCCTGCTGCCACGGGCGCGCAGCTCTCCAGGGATCCAGTTCGATACCGTGCTCACGGAGCCGCCACGGGGGTTCTATACCTTCGAGATCGTCGCGGACACGCCGCCCGGCACCAGCTTCAACCTCGGCTTCTTCGCCGTGAATGAGCGTACGGGAGACGTCTGGGACTGGAGCGCTTGCATCCACCTGTCGTCGCCCGAGATCGTGCGGGTGCAGCGGCGGCTGCGGCGGGAATCGGGGGTGTCTGCGCGCGCGTTCCGGACGCTCTCGAACGTGGCACCGTGCCAGCCATAGCGTCCCTTCCAGCCGAGCGGTGCCCGCCTCGCCAACTGGGTCCGTGTGCAGAACGCCGCCAGCGCCCGCTCTCTGCACTACGACGCGCAGGGCCGGCTCCCACGCACCGTCCGGAGGATTGCGCATGCCCGATCGCAGCATCGAACGAACCGCCGAGGCCGTGCTCGGCGCCCTGGAATTTTGCGGTGCGAGCCCGCGCGGCAGCTGTGCCGATGCCGCTCCAATCCGCGGACTCGGTGTGGTGGATGACGATTTGACGTACCTCTTCGTGCCCGAGGTAGAGGAAAGACTGGGAGTGAAGGTGCCGCTGAACGAATGGGCAACGGTGGACACGGTGGGCGATGTGACCCGGATGTTCCACCAGCACGTGTTGTTGCAGACCGCGGAGTAGCGTGCAGCCGTGAAGCCGGCGCCGTGTCCCGCTCCTGTCATCCTCCTCGTTACGCGGCGGCACGTGCCGCCGTTCGCCACCTTCCGGCCGCGGTTCACAGCACTTCGTCGCGGCTGGCCGCTATTTCGTCACACCGCTCCACCCTCAGGCGTCCTCTCCCCGATCGATCCCGCCATCCACCTCACCCGGCGGGTCCGCCAGGGCGGCGGCAAGGCGGCCGAGGAACGCCACCCCCGCCTCGCGCTCGGCCGCGGCGAAGGCGGCCAGGGCGGCCTCCGCGTCGCGAACGCCGTCGTCCCGCAGCCGCGCCTCGAGCGCGCGGCCCGGGGCGGTGAGCGCCACGCGGATGGCGCGGCCGTCGCGCGGGTCGGCCGAGCGGACCAGGTAGCCGCGGTCTTCCAGCAGCCCCACCGTGCGGCTGGCCGTGCTGTCGTCCACGCACAGCGCGGCGGCCAGCGCGCGCAGCGAAACGCCGCCGCGCTCGGCCAGCACCTCCAGCGCGTGCGCGCCGGCCGTGGTGAGCCCGTGGGCGGCGGCGCGGGCGCGGTCACGCCGGGCCTGCGCGCGCACCAGCTCGCGCAGCGCGCGGCAGAGCGCGGTGGCGGACGAGGCGGAGGCGTCCGGCGGCGGAAAGGGGTCGGTCATCGGCGAGGCGGAGCGGCGGATGGGGAGCCGGAGACGCGACACGATGCCCCGTCTGGCGCGCCGCGGTCAAGCCGGCCCGCTCGCCGCGGACCGGGACCACAGACACTCACACGCGCGATTGCGCGAAAGGATCGTGTTGCGTGGTAAGTCTTTACGAAGCTGTGGCGAGACAGTATCATACCCCACGTTCAACGATCCAGGCAGGTGCCAAAGCGGCCGCCGCTCCCCACCGGGGCGGCCCGGCGCCTACTCCATCCGTCCCGCTCCAGCGCTTCCACGAGGCTCTCCGCGGCCGGCTCCGCCCGGTCCGCCGCACCGCGATCCAGCATCGACACGCGGGCCCATGCCCGCTCCAGAGCTTCCCTTCGTTCACGTCCCCGCGGCGCGTGCCGCCGCATGCTTCTTCAACACCCCGAGAGGAGATGATCCCTACCCCCATGCCCAACCGTAGTCGGATTCGCCATTCAACCCAGCAGCTGGAGGACGCATGTTGAAAAGGATGTTGTGGGTGCTTCTCGCGCTCGCGCTGCCGTTCGGCGTGCATGCCGCGGCCGCGCAGCAGCGCGAGGTCACCGGAACGGTGACCGGCCCCAACGGCGAGGCCGTAGGCGGCGCCGCCGTGAGCCTTTCGGGTACCACCCGCGGCGTGCGCACCGACGCGCAGGGCCGCTTCTCCCTCCCCGTGGGCACCGGCGAGGCGCGCCTGCGGGTGAGCGCCCTCACCTACCGCGCCCGCGAGGTGACGGTGCCGGCCGGGCAGAGCACGGTGGCGGTGCGCCTCGAGACCGACGCGCTCGGGCTGGAGACCGTGGTGGTCACCGGACAGGCCACGGCCGTGAAGCGCGAGAACCTGGCGCACGACGTGGCGGTGGTGAACAGCCGCCAGCTGGTGGGGAACGCCCCGGCGCAGACGCTGGACCGCGCGCTGCAGGGGAAGGTGGCCGGCGCCACCATCCGCACCAACTCCGGCGCCCCCGGCGGCGGCGTGCAGATCCGCCTGCGCGGGCCCACCTCGATCACCGGCAACGCCACCCCGCTGTACGTGGTGGACGGCGTGATCATGAGCGACGTGGCGATCGCCGGCGGCCAGAACGCGATCTCGCGCGCCTCCACCGGTTCGACCACGTTCAACAGCAACCAGGACGTGCTCGCCAACCGCATCTCGGACCTCAACCCCAACGACATCGAGAGCGTCGAGATCCTGAAGGGCGCCTCGGCCGCGTCGATCTACGGGTCGCGCGCCGCCGCCGGCGTAGTGGTGATCACCACCAAGCGCGGCCGCTCGGGCGCGCCCCGCTTCAACTTCAGCCAGCGCGTGGGCTACGCCGAGCTCTCCCGGGAGCTGGGCTCGCGCACCTGGACGCGTGACGACGCCATCGAGTGGGGGTACGTGACCGCGGCCACCGCCGGCACCTACTTCAACGCCGACGGGAGCCCCAAGGCCAGCTACGACCTGGAGCGCCAGGTGTTCGGCCGCAAGGCGCCGCAGCGCGAAACCACGCTGGGCGTGAGCGGCGGCAGCGAGAACACCCAGTACTACGCCTCGGGGCTGATCCTGGACGACCAGGGGATCGCGGCCAACACGGGGTACCTCAAGCAGTCGCTGAACCTGTCGCTGAACCAGACGCTGGCCGGCCGCTTCCGCGTGACGGCCGCCACCACGGCGGTGCACTCGGTGCGCGCGGTGGGCGTGACCGGCAACGACAACAGCTCGGCTTCGTACGTCAGCGCCATCTCGTTCACCCCGAACTTCTTCAGCTACGAGCCCGTGAACGGGGTGTACCCGCGCAACCCCTTCACCCCGGCCAACCCGCTGGAGACCGCCGAGCGCTCGCAGAACAACGAGGACGTGTGGCGCCTGGTG
>Ga0070662_100002055_pt1 | contig 12333 bp, 6 predicted proteins | sample KBSC53metaG_FD_65648 | JGI IMG/M metagenome (GOLD analysis project Ga0070662, IMG submission 65648) | Corn rhizosphere microbial communities from Kellogg Biological Station, Michigan, USA - KBS C5-3 metaG | ecosystem: Host-associated > Plants > Roots > Rhizosphere > Soil ...
CGCGCTGGTCGCACAGGACCGGGTGCTGGTGCGGCGCATCTCGGCACTGCTGGCGCGCCAGCAGGTGCCGGTGCTCGATGAGACGGGGTGGAAACTCTCCACGACCCGTGCCGCCGCCGGCGTGATGGCGCTGCTGCGCGCCGCCGCACCCGGAGCATCGACCGATGAGCTGCTCGACTGGATGAAGTCGCTGCCCAAGCGGGCAGGCGCCGGGCCGTCTCGCGAGGCAGTGGATCAACTGGAGAGCGTGTTGCGCAAGCGGGCCTGCACCACCCGCTCGGCGCTCGCGGCGCTGGTGCTCGAAGGCTCGGCCGAGCGCACCCGCTGCTGGGCGATCGGGGTGCTGGCGCCGCTGCAGGATGACCAGCGGCAGACGCTGGCGGCGTGGAGCACGCTGCTGCGCGACGCCTTGCTCGCCTCGGGCCAGTGGGAGGCGCTGCAGGCCGATGCGGCGGGCCAGCAGGTGCTGCGCACGCTGCACCTCGACGATCTGCCCGGGGGCGGCAGCTGGCGCGCGCTCGCCGAGACGTTGAAGCTGCGTTTCGCCGAATTTGTGCAGGCGGTGGATGACGCGCTGGAGCAGGCGGTGTTCGAGCCCCCGGCGCCGGCGGAAACGGCTGCCGTCGTGGTCACGCCATTGCGGCGCGCGCTGTTGCGGCCGTTCGCCGCGGTGGTCCTGCCCGGCTCCGACGACCGCCGGCTCGGTGCTGCGATGGCGCCGGACGCCTTGCTCGGCGATGCGTTGTCGGTGGCGCTCGGCCTGCCCTCGGTCGCGCAGCTGCAGCGCGAGGAGGCTTTGGCGTTCGCGCAGCTGTTGAGGATCCCGCGGGCATTGCTGCTGCATCGCCATCACGACGACGGCCAGGTGTTGGGGCCGAGCTTGTTGCTCGAGCGCCTGGCGCTGCTGCGCGAACGCGCCGGCGAGCCGATCGCAGCGGCCGCTGATCATCGCGGGCTCGTCACGCTGGGTGCGGTGCCCCAGCCGCGGCCGATGCCGCGGGCCGTGGGGCGCCTGCCCGAGGCGTTGAGCGCCAGCTCCCTCGAGGCTTTGCGCGACTGCCCCTATCGCTTCTTCTCGCGAGCGGTGCTGCGCCTTCAGGAGCCCGACGAGCTGGACGACGAGCCGGAGAAGCGCGACTACGGCACATGGCTGCACGCGGTGCTGCATCGCTTTCACCTCGAGCGCAGCGCGCCGCGCTCCACGGCCGAGGACCTGGCGCAGCTGCACCGTCTGGCGATCGCCGAGCGCGAGCTGCAGGGCATCGACGCGGCGGGGTTCCTGCCGTTCGAGGCTTCGTTCGAGCGCTTCGCACCCCACTACGCCGAATGGGTGCAGCAGCGGGATGCCGCGGGTGCGCAATGGCTCGAGGGCGAGAGCGAACGCCATGCCGCGCCCGTCGAACTCGAGGGCGTCAAGCTGCAGGGCCGGATCGACCGCATCGATCGGGTGGCGGGCGAGCAAGGTGCATCGCGTCAGTTGATCGACTACAAGACAGCGTCGCTGCAATCGCTGCGCAACCGCGTGCGCGAGCCGCTGGAAGACACCCAACTGGCGTTCTATGCCGCGCTGGAGCAGCTGCGTGAAGAAGGCGGCGGCGAACCGCTCACGGCAGCCTACCTGGCCCTCGACGACAGCCAGGGCGTGGTCGAGGTGCCGCACCGCAACGTGGCGCGCAGCGCCGGGGTGCTGCTGAAGAGCCTTGCGCACGAGTTGCGCCAGCTGCGCGGCGGGGCCGCGCTGCCGGCACTCGGCGAAGGCACGGTGTGCGAGCACTGCGAGGCGCGCGGGCTGTGCCGGCGCGATCACTGGTCGGATGAAACGGAGCCCCGGCGATGAGTGCGCACCAGCCCGCCTATCGCATCGACGGCCGGCCGGCACCTGCCGAGGCCTTCTATGCAGCCGCCTGCGACCCACGGCGCAGCGTCGTCGTCGAGGCCTGCGCCGGGGCCGGCAAGACGTGGATGCTGGTGTCGCGCATCCTGCGGGCGCTGCTCGACGGGGCCGAACCGCAGCAGATCCTGGCCATCACGTTCACACGCAAGGCCGCTGGCGAGATGCGCGAGCGCCTGACCGATTGGCTGCGGGATTTCGCCTCCGCCGACGAGGCGCATCGCATCGTTGCGCTGCAGCAGCGGGGTTTGTCGGCGGAGCATGCTGCAGCCCTGAGCGCACCCTTGGGCGGGTTGCACGAACGCCTGCTCGCGCTGGGGCGCACGGTCGAGATCCGCACCTTCCACGGCTGGTTCTCGCAGCTGCTGCGGGTGGCGCCGCTGGAGCTGCTGTCGCAGCTGGAGCTGGCCCCCGGCGTCGAGCTGATCGAAGACGTGGAAGACCTGCGTGGCGATGTGTTCCGGCGCTTCCATGCCAGGGTGAGGGGGGACGAGGCGCTGCGCGACGATTTCTTTGCCCTCGTGCGCGACCGCGGCCGCTCGCAGCTGCGCAAATGGCTCGAGGCCGCCTGGGCCAAGCGGGTGGAGGTCGAGGCGGCCGCGGCCGCGGGCACGCTCGAATCCAGTGTGCCGGCCGCCGCCGACTGCTGGCCGGAGTTCGCCGGCCTGGATCACCCGGCGCAGCGGCTGAGAGCGCCCGTCGTGCATGGCTTGCTGGCAGAGCTGGCGCAGGTGCTGGGGGGGCAGGCCGGCGCCATCCCGCGCAAGCAGGGCGGGTTGCTCGAGCAGGCGCTCGCGCTGCCGGATGCCACGCGCGCGCTGCAGGCGGCGCGCGATGCGCTGCTGACCAAAGGGCAACTGCGCAAGAAACTGGAGGCACCGGGCCTGGCGGAGGCAGTGGCGTTTCTCGATGACATCCAGCGTGCGGTGGAGCAGCAGGAGGCGCATGTCGAGCACGCCCGCATGGCGCGGCTCGCACGCGTGCTGCTCGGCGAGTACGAGCGGCTGAAGCGCCAGCGCGGCCTGGCCGACATGGCCGACCTGGAGCGCTGTGCGCTCTGGCTGCTGCGCGATGCGAGCCTGGCCGGCTGGGTGCAGGAGCGGCTGGACCAGCGCGTGCGCCACGTGCTGATCGATGAATTCCAGGACACCAGCCCGCTGCAGTGGCGCGCCCTGCATGGCTGGCTCTCGGCCTATGCCGGCGCGGGCGGCGGCATGAGCGGGCAGCGGCCGCCGTCGGTGTTCATCGTCGGCGATCCGAAGCAGAGCATCTACCGTTTCCGCGGCGCCGAGCCTCGCGTGTTCGCCGCGGCGCGCGAGTTTGTCGCCCAGGCGCTGCACGGCACCGTGCTCGAGTGCGACCACACGCGTCGCAATGCACCGCAGGTGCTGACGGCAGTGAATGCGGTGTTCGAGCAGGCGGCTGCAGCGGGCGAGTTCGTCGGCTTTCGCACGCACACGACCGGGGCCGCTGCCGCCGAGGGGCCGGCGGGCGTGCGGGCGCTGGCCCGCATCGAGCGACCGCCGCGCGAGGCCGCCGCGGAGGCCGAGCCCCTGTGGCGCGACAGCCTGACCACGCCGCGCCATGAGCCTGAGCAGGGCCTGCGCCAGCAGGAGGCCGAGCAGGTGGCAACGGCCGTGCAGGCGCTGATGCAGCAGGGCTTCGCGGCGGGTGAGATCTTCGTGCTGGCCCGCAAGCGAGCCGCGCTGCGCGAGGCCGCCCTGGCGCTGCAGGGCCGCGGCATCGCGCACGTGGCGCCCGAAGACAACGCGCTGATGGCCGCGCCGGAGGTGCGGGACCTCGTCGCGGTGCTCGATGTGCTGGCCTCGCCGGGCCACAACCTGTCGTTGGCCCACGCCTTGCGCAGCCCGCTGTTCGGCGCCAGCGACGACGACCTGCTCGATCTGTCGCAGCGTGCCCAGGCCGCGGGCTCGCGCTGGTGGGTCGCGCTGCAGGCGGCCGAGGGCCTGTCGCCGGCATTGCAGCGCGCTGCGACGCTGCTGCAGCGCTGGTCGGCCGAGATGGAGCGCCTGCCGCCGCACGACTTGCTGGATCGCATCGTGGCCGAGGGTGAACTGCTGCCGCGCATGCTGGCCTGCGTGCCTGCGGCGCGCCGGCAGGCGGCGCTGGAGGCGGTGCATGCGCTGCTCAACCTAGCGCTGCAGCTCGATGGCGCGCGCTATGCCAGCGTCTACGGCTTCGTGCGGGCCTTGAAGCGGCGGGCCTTGACGATGTCGGCCGGCGCGGTGCCTGATGCGGTGCAACTGCTGACCGTGCACGGCGCCAAGGGCCTGGAAGCCAGGGCGGTGATCCTGATGGACTGCGATGCGCCGTCGCCCAGGGCCGACACCGCGACGCTGCTGGTGGATTGGCCGGTCGAGCAGGAGGCGCCGCTGCGCTGCGCGTTCGTCGTCAGCGAGGCGCGGTGCCCGGCTTCGCTGAAGCCCTTGCTTGAGCGGGAGCAGGCCGCCCGCGAACGCGAGGAGATCAACGGCCTGTATGTCGCGCTGACCCGCGCCCGCGAGTTGCTGGTGCTGTCGGCCGTGGCACCCTACCAGGGCGGCAACGAGGGCTCGTGGTGGGCCCGCGTGCTCCCCCAAGCCGAGCCGTGGGAGCCGGCAGCGGTGCCGGCGGGTGCCGCGGCCGGCGTGGAAACGGTGGTGTACCGGGCCCTGCCGGCATGGCAGCGGCCGGCGTCACCCGCGCTGGATCCGTCCGCCACGACGACCCAAGATTCCCGGCAGGCGCGCATCGGCCAGGCACTGCACCGCGTGCTCGAGTGGGCGACGGCATCAGGCGCGCCGGCGCTGGGGCCGCTCGTCGCTGCCGCCTGCTCGTCGTTCGGGCTGGGCAGCGATGCGCACGAGCCGGTGGCGGCCGCGGCCCGCAAGGTGCTCGACAGTCCGGTGGCGCGGCGCTTCTTCCAGGCCGAGGCGCTGGCCTGGGCCGGCAATGAGGTCACGGTGGTGGATGGCGAGGCGGTGCTGCGCATCGACCGACTGGTGGCGCTCGACGAGAACGGCTGCCGCACGTGGTGGGTTCTCGACTACAAGCTGCAGCAGGCGCCGCAATCGGTGCCGGCCTACCGTGAGCAGCTGGCGCGCTACCAGGCCGTGTTGCGGCGCCTGCAGCCGGGTGATCAGGTCCGCGCGGCGTTCATCACCGCCGCGGGTGAAGTGATCGAAGCGGCTTGACCCCCCTCCAATGGGGGTATGCCGGGTCAGCACGCGCCGTAACTGGATGTACGGAAGCGTTAATTACTCCCCTTTCTCCTCGCTCTTCGACGCTTGAAACGCACCCGGCTCGCGGTCCAATCGCAAACAGATTTCCATCACGACACATGGTCGCTGCATCTCCAGTCACGCCGCCTCAGAAGACGCCTGCCGCGCGCCGGCTGGGTCGCTTCGAGCTGCTGAAACTGCTGGGCAAGAGCACGCGCAGCATGGTTTGGCTCGTCAACGACACCCGCAACCAGCAGGAGCTGTTGCTGGTGCTGCCGCGCACCCAGCCCGCCGACCCGCAGGCGTTGGACCAATGGCAGCAGGGGGTGCGCAAGGCGGCGCGGCTGAACCACCCGCACATGGCGCACGTGGTCGAGATCGGCGAGCAGGAGCGCTGGCCCTTCGTGGCCTACGACCGCGCCAACGGGGTGACGCTGGCCGAGCGTCTCGCGCCGCAGGGTACGCCTGCGGCCGACGTCGCGCGCTGGATGATCCATGCGCTCGATGGTCTGGCCTTCGCGCATGAAGCCGGGGTGACGCATCGCGATCTGCAGACGCACATGCTGCTGCTCAGCGAGCAGGGTACGGTGCGTGTGATGGGCTTCGAAGTCGCGCTCGACGACCCGGCGGATGCCGAGGTGCCGACGATCGCGCGCAATCTCTCGGTCGACCCGTCGCAGCTGCGCCAGCAGCGCGACGCTGCCGTGCGCGACGTGCTCGCGCTCGGCGTGGTGATGCATCACCTGCTGGTCGGCCAGCCAGCCTTCGAGGAGCCGGATGTCGGCCGTGTGATCGAACGCCTGCCGCCGCAGGGCCAGGAGTTCGTGCGCCTGCCGTGGAGCATGCCGCGGCCGGTGCCGGAGCCGCTGCGCGCGATCGTCAACCGCAGCACCGATCGCCAGGAGCGGCACCGCTACCGCAATGCCCGCACGTTCGCGCATGCGCTGTCGGGCTGGCTCGACAGCGAAGCGCAGCAGGGCGGCGGCCCACAGGCCTTGCTGCTCGACCGCGTGCGCACGCTGGGGCCGCTACCGGCTTCGCGGGGCGGCAACATCCGCGCCGCGCGCCTGATGCGCATGGAGCGCGAGCGGACCAACGAACTCGCCGAACTGGTGCTGCGCGATTTGGCGCTGGCCTTCGAGCTGCTGCGCCTGGTGAACACCGCCAAGGTGCGCGGCACGCAGGTGGCCGGCAACGGCCCGGTGCTCACGGTGCGGCGCGCGATCGCGATGATCGGGCTCGAGGGCGTGCAGCGCGCGGTGCAGGGCCTGCGTCCCTGGCCCGGGCCGTTGAACGAGCAGGGCGCCAAGGACCTGGAGCAGCTGATCGAGCGGGCCAAGCGGGCGGGGCGCGTGGCGCAATCGCTGCGGCCGGCCGGCTACGACGCCGAAGTCGTCTACCTCGTGACCCTGCTGCAGAACCTCGGCCGGCTCGTCGTGCAGTACCACTTCGCCGACGAGGCGGCACAGATCCGCCGCCTGACCCTTCCCGAGCCCTCGGCCAAGCCGGGTGAGCCCGACGAACCCGGCATGAGCGAGGAGACCGCGGCCTTTGCGGTGCTCGGCGCCGACATCGAAACCCTGGGCGCCGCGGTCGCGCGCCATTGGGGCATGGACGACAACGTGCTGCACATGATCCGCCGGCTGCCGATGAACGCGCCGGTGCGTTCCGCCGATACCGACGAAGACATGCTGCGCGCGGTGGCCAGCGCGGGCAACGAAGCGGTGGATGCCTTGTCGCTGCCGGCACCGCAGGTCAACCCGGCGCTCAACCGTGTCGTGCAGCGCTATGGCCGCATGCTCAGCATCACGCTGCGCGATATTCAAGAGGCGGTGCAGGCCGCCTTGTACGACAACGGCGGCGACGAATTGGTCGAAGGCCGTGAGGTCGATCGCGAAGATTCGAGGCGCGGAACTCAAGAACTCTCCACGGAAGACGAAGAGACGGCAACAGGGGGGTGATTTCATGACCGTGGCCACAGCCCGCACCGGAGGAGGCACCTCCGGTCGGCTCGGACGCTTTGAACTGCGGCGGGTGCTCGGCAAGGGCGCCCAGGCGACCGTCTGGCTGGCCTTCGATCCGCGCCTGGAACGCGAGGTCGCGGTCAAGCTGCTGCGCGTCGAGGCCGACAGCGCCTCGGTGAATCAATGGCTGCACGAGGCGCGTGCCGTCAGCCGCATGACCCATCCGCACATCGTGCCGCTGTTCGAGGCGGACGAGCACCAGGGGCATCCGTACCTGGTGTTCGAGTACGTGCAGGGCCAGACGCTGGCCGAATACCTGCGCAGCAAGGGCGCGCTCGGCGCGCGCGACGCGGCGGGGCTGCTCGTGGGCGTGCTCGATGCGCTGCGCGCCGCGCACGGCATGGGCATCGTCCACCGCGACCTCAAGCCTTCGAACATCCTCGTCGACGCCGACGGCCGGGCCCGCGTGATGGACTTCGGCATCGCCGCGCGCATCACCGACACCGGCGATGGCGCGATCGTCGGCACGCCCGGATACATGTCGCCGGAGGCGGCGCGCGGCGGCAAGCCGGCGCCCTCGATGGACATCTTCGCCGCCGGCATGATGCTGGGGGAGATGCTCGCCGGTCGGCCGCTGCTGCGCGAGCGCGACCCGTACCGCTCGATCCAACGCGTGCAGGAAGAGGACATCGCGCTGCCCGACGACATCGGCTCGCGGGTGGACGATGGCATGCGCGCGATCGTGATGCGCGCCATCGCGCGCGAGCCCGCGCAGCGCTATGCCACCGCCTCGGCGCTGCTCGAGGCGCTGCACAAGTGGATGGATCCGGACACCATCGTGTCGGCCGACCCGGCCGCGGCGGCGTCCAACGGGGCAGGGACGCTGGAGTTCCTGCTGCGCCGGATGCGGCACAAGAGCGACTTCCCGGCGATGTCGGATTCGATCAGCCGCATCCAGCGGGTGGCCACCTCCGAGAACGAATCGCTCAACAGCCTGTCCAACGAGATCCTGAAGGACGTGGCGCTGACCAACAAGCTGCTGCGCATGGTCAACACCGCCTTCTACAGCCAGGCGGGCGGAGGCACCATCAGCACCGTGTCGCGGGCGGTGGCGCTGGTCGGCTTTGCCGGCATTCGCAACATGGCGCTCTCGCTGGTGCTGCTGGAGCACATGCAGGACAAGGGCCGCGCCAACCAGCTGAAGGAAGAGTTCCTGCGCTCCCTGATGGCGGGCTCGCTGGCCGGCGAGCTCTGCCCGGTGGCGCGCGACAGCGAGGAAGCCTTCATCGGCTCGATGTTCCAGAACCTCGGCCGGCTGCTGACGGAGTACTACTTTCCGGAGGAGGCGCAGCAGATCCGCGAGCAGATGCGCCCCGCGCGGCCGGATGCACCGATGCCCTCGGAAGACAAAGTCTCCACCCACGTGCTCGGCATGAGCTTCGAGGAGCTGGGTGTCGGCATCGCCAAATCGTGGGGCCTGCCCGAGAACCTGCAGAAGACGATGCGCAAGCCCAGCGGTGAGCCGCCGAGCAAGCCGATCGATCGCGGGCCGGAACGCCTGCGGTGGATCGGCCATGTGGCCAACACCGTCACCGACGCGATGCTGAACACGCCGCCGGAGCGGCTCCCGGAACGCATCGACGACATCGCGGCACGCTATTCCAAGGCGCTCGGGCTGAGCGAGAAAGACCTGCGCGGCGCCGCCGAAGCGGCGCAGCAGAAGCTCTCGCAGCTGGCCAGCGCGATGAACCTGCAGATCGCGCCCAATGCGCCGGCCCGCCGGCTGCTGTCGTCAAGGACGCCGGAGCCGGATCACGACACCTTGTCGCCGCTTCAACTGCAGCCGACGCTGCCGCCCGGGGCCGTGCCCGCCGCGGCTGCAGCGGCCGACGAGGACGCGAAGACGATCGTGCTGCCGCCGCGGCCGGAGAAGGTGGCCGAGATCCTGGCAGCCGGCATCCAGGACATCACCAATACGCTGGTCGAGGATTTCAAGCTCAACGAGGTGCTGCGCATGATCCTCGAGACCATGTTTCGCGCGCTCGGCTTTCGCCGCATCGTCTTCTGCCTGCGCGATCCGAAGGCCGACATGCTGACCGGCCGCTTCGGCCTCGGCCAGGGCGTTGAGGCGGTGAGCCCGATCTTCAAGGTACCGCTGAAGGTGGGGCCCGGCATGGCGCCCGACCTCTTCGTCGCCATCTGCCTCAAAGGCGCCGACACGCTGATCTCCGATGCCACCGCCGGCAACATCTCGAGCCGGCTGCCCGCGTGGTACCGCGAGAAGATCAATGCGCCGGCCTTCCTGATGCTGCCGCTGATGATGAAGAATGCGCCTTTCGCACTCATCTACGCCGACATGGCGCAGCCCGGCGGCCTGGCGCTCGGCGAAAAGGAGCTGTCGCTGCTGCGCACGCTGCGCAACCAGGCCGTGATGGCCTTCAAGCAGGCTGCGTGATCGGCGGGGCGAGCGCCTCGCTCACGCCGAGCTCGCCCATGCGGCGGCAGTAGGCCTCCAGCCGCGCGGTGTCGCAGTGCACCTCGAGCGAGCGCACCTTGCCCCACGCCAGCTGGAATACATGCACGCCCTGGTTGCTGCCGCGCTCGCCGTTGGGCAGCGTGAAGCGGTCGCGCCAGCTCACGGCGGCGCGGGTATCCCAGGGCCAGCCGCCGACGACGATGGCGTCGATCTCGAAGCGCAGGTCGGGCAGCAGGCGTTTCAGCCGCTCGTACCACCGCGTCGTGCTCTGAAGGCTGCGGCGCTCGCCGGCCAGCGCGTGATGGCCGTACATTGCATGCCGGTGTTGCGCCGCGAACTGCGCCACGATGCCGCTGTAGTCGCCTGCGTTGATCGCCTCGAAGGCCTTCTTCAGCTTGCGCCGGACGATGGCGTGGTACATGGCGGCTCCTTGATCTTAACGAGAGAAAGATTGACGACCCGAATGTTCAGCCCCCATCCTGCTTGTGTCAAGATGTAGTCCCATGCCGACGACGCGCAGCAAACCCCGTCCCTATCACCATGGCAATCTCCGCGCGGCCCTGCTTTCGGCCGCCGAGCGCCTGCTCGCCAAGCGTGGCGTCGAGGCGCTGACGCTGCGCGAGGTCGCCAAGAGCGCCAAGGTCTCGCATGGCGCTCCGTACCACCACTTCAAAGGCAAAGACGCGCTGCTGGCGGCGGTTGCCGAGCGCGGCTTCGCGGCGTTGGCCGAAGACATGCTGGCGGTCAGCGGCGATACGCCGGTGGACCGGTTGCGCGCCATCGGCGAGGCTTACGTCGGATTCGCGCGGCGCCACCCGGCGCGCTTCAGGTTGATGTTCGGTCCGCTGCTGGCCCTGAAACGCGAGTATCCCGGGCTGCAGCAGGCTGCCGAAAGCTCGTTCCAGGTGCTGCTCGACGCGGCGATCGAGGTGTCACCGACCGATGGGCTCCAACTCGCGCTGATCGGGTGGAGCATGTCGCATGGCCTGTCGCACCTGGGCATCGACGGCGTATTCGACAGCCTGCCGCTGCCCAAGGAGGCCACCACCGACCTCGAGACCCGGCTCACGATGCATCTGTTCCAGCGCATGGGCCTCGTGAAGACCCAGCCCGAAGCCTCAAGCTTGGCGGAAAGCGGCCGATAACGAAGCCAGCGCCTGGCTTCCCGCATGCAACTCGTGCACGATCCCCTCACCGTCCTGGTCGTCGACGACCAGTCGAGCGTGCGTGCGGCAATTGCCGGCCAGCTCGATTCGCTGGGGCACCGCGTGCTCGAAGCGGGCGACGCCGACTGGGCGCTCGACCAATTCCATCGCCACCGGCCCGACGTGGTGCTGCTCGACGTCGTGATGCCGGGCGAAGACGGCTATGCCGTGGCCCGGCGGCTGCGCCAGGCCGAAGCGGGCGGCTGGACGCCGATCATCTTCCTGTCGGTCCATGGCGAGGAGCAGAACATCTGGCGCGGCATCCAGAGCGGCGGCGACGATTACCTGGCGAAGCCCGTCTCCGACGTGGTGCTGGAGGCCAAGCTGCGCGCGATGCAGCGGCTCAAGGCCATCCAGCGCCGGCTCGAGGCGGTGTCGGCCGAGTTGCGGCTGGCCAACGAGCAATTGCGTCACCAGACCGAGCACGACGAACTCACCGGCCTGCTCAACCGGCGCGGCTTCGACCGCCTGCTGCACGGCGAGGTGTTGGCCGGCTTCCGCGAGCAGCAGCCGCTGACGCTGGTGCTGTGCGACATCGACATGTTCAAGCCCTACAACGACGAACTGGGACATGTGGAAGGCGACCGCTGCCTTGGCCGCATCGCGCAGATCCTGCGCGAGGCCTGCCTGCGACCGCGTGATCGTGCCGCCCGCTATGGCGGCGAGGAGTTCGCGCTGGTGCTGCCCAACACGCCGAAATCCGGTGCGATGACGCTGGCGCGCGCATTGCGCCGCATGGTCAACGGCGTCGGCATTCCGCATCCGCGCTCGACCGTCGCAAGCCACGTGACGCTGAGCGGCGGCATCACCACCTGCATCCCCGACGCGGGCACCACCGCCGAGACGATGGTCATCCGCGCCGACCAGGCCCTGTATGCCGCCAAGGCTCAGGGCCGGGACAGATTCTTCAGCTTCGAGATGCAGCTGGATACCGAGGAGCAGCGGCTGCTCTGACAGCATCGACAATCCGACGCTGGAATGGCTGTTCACATTGCCGGTACCGGAACCGACGAGCGCCGTGCTGATGTTGCTGGGGAGCCTGGGGTTGGCGGCAGGTTTGCGCCGAAGCCGCGGGAGGGCTGAATGAGGTTGACGAGCCTTACCCTCCCTATTGCGGAAGATAGTCCTAGGTAAATCAATAACTTAGGATGTACCTTCTTTGCAAGGTGCCCCGTTCAGGTGACACAGTGTCAGTGTAACGGACCGTCCAGAATCTGCAATGGTCTTTTTTCGCTTGAGCCTTGATGACTGCTGAACACAATGGGCGGATCAAGGAGGCTGAGAGATGCATCAGGGGGAACGGTTCATCACGGGGATGGCCTGGGCAATGTTGCTCGGAATCATCCTCTTGTGTTCACAAGAGCCCTTCGCGGATTGGCTGCACTCTCTCCCATACCAGGACAAGCCTGAAGCTCAAGCCGCGTGGGTTCAAGCAGTCGGCTCGGTGCTCGCGATATTCGCTGCCGTAGCGATTGCGGCTTGGCAACATTGGGCAGATCGGAGAAACCAAGAGCTTGCGCAGCGAAATGAAGATCTTCGTCTCGCGGATATCATGCGCCACCTTGTTCAAACCAGT
>Ga0070662_100002061_pt1 | contig 12325 bp, 10 predicted proteins | sample KBSC53metaG_FD_65648 | JGI IMG/M metagenome (GOLD analysis project Ga0070662, IMG submission 65648) | Corn rhizosphere microbial communities from Kellogg Biological Station, Michigan, USA - KBS C5-3 metaG | ecosystem: Host-associated > Plants > Roots > Rhizosphere > Soil ...
ATGGGGATGCCTGCAGATATTGATGCCTTTAAAGCTTTGTGCAGCAAATATAATCTTCAGTTGATTGAAGATGCTGCATGTGCTGTGGGATCAGCCTATAAAGGGAAAAAGATCGGTTCGCATTCAGAGCTTGTTTGTTTTTCTTTTCATCCAAGAAAAGTTATCTCAACGGGTGATGGAGGAATGATAACAACAAACCGTAAAGATTATTATGAGAGACTGAAGTTGTTGAGACAGCATGGAATGTCTATCAACGATAGAGTCCGCCATGAAGCAATAAAAATAATGTTTGAAGATCATGTTGAAGTAGGATATAATTATAGAATGACCGATATCCAGGCTGCAGTTGGTATAAAGCAATTGGAAAAGTTAGATTGGTTGGTGGCAGAAAGAAGAAGAATTGCCTCGATATACAACAATGCTTTTAAGCAATTTGATTTTATACAATTACCTATCGAACGCGAAGGATATTTTAGTAACTACCAATCTTATGCTGTTTATTTAAAAAAAACATGTCCGGTTGATAGAAATACTGTAATGCAAAAGTTGCTCGAGAATGGTATTGCCAGCAGGAGAGGAGTTATGAATACACATCGCGAAACTGCTTATAAAAATTCATCAGTAAATGTATGTTTACCTGTTTCCGAAGATTTGCAGGACAGTTCCATTCTCTTGCCTTTGTATGTTCCAATGACAGAAAAAGATATACAATATGTAATTGACAGTTTTTTGGAAATAGTAAGAAGAAAGCAAAACTTAAGAACTGATTCTGAAGTTGAGATGGCGAAGGATTTATTATAGTATAAGAATAATTAAAGATGAGAAAAAAACTTCCGTATCAGGGGGGGCTTACAAAACTTCTATGTCAAAAGAAAGCAGCATGGCATAAAAAACAATTTCAAAAAAATGTTTTACAGAAAGATAATTTTGATCGTGCACAATTGAAGGAAATCAATTTTGAAATAATAAGTTTTTCAGGTGCGAAAGGTTTTGAAGACCAGGTTCTGTCAATATATTCTTTTCTTTATTACGCAGGAGTACCGATCAAATGGACTTTATATTCAGACAAATCATACACACAAGAACAGAAAGATATTTTGAAGAAGAAATTTTCTTTCGTTTCAATTACTGATTGGGATGTTAACAACTATTGCAGTAATAGTAAAATATTGAACGATTATTTGAAAATCTGTGGTTTGGCAAAAAAATTAACAGCTATTATTAGCCATCCATACTTTCAACAAACAATTTACCTGGATTCTGATATCATCCTTTACAAAAACATTTCATTTTATTTAAGTTCGGGTTTATTAAATAAAGGGTTATGGTATGCATCTGATACTTTAGGCAATGTGAACGATTATTTCAATTCGACGAAAGAGTCACTATATCCATTAAATTCAGGTTTACTGATCTTGAATGATACTTTTAACGCAGATGATATTTTTTACTATTTCGAAAATTTGAATGGCAAGTACGAATATTTTTCAGAACAATCTTCATTTGAATTTGCGTTCAGAAGACAAGATGCCAACATCCTCGATCCGAGACAATTCATTAATGATCCTTGTGATCAATTCGACTTCAATATAAAATACGACCCGCACAATATAGCAATGCGCCATTATACTAATCCGGTGAGGCATAAAATGTGGCAAAAAGGATGGCAATGGCATTTTAAAGCATAAAGATTTCTGCAAATACAAGACTACCACAAGTAAAACCAATGGAAATAGTTTTCACAGAGATAAAGACACAAAGTTTAAAACTTATTGAAACGGTACAGAAGCAAAGTCCTCTCCTTGCAAGGTTTTTCAGCGGGCAAGTAGTGATACAATTCCTCAATTTACTTAATGGCTTTTTGCTTCTCAGATGGTTGAGCATTGAAAATGTTGCGATATTCAGCATGCTGTTTGGGATTCAAACTTTAATGAATAGCATGAGCGATTTGGGATTTAGCGGAAGTATTATTGCATTAACGGGCAACAGGTATTCACACAAAAAAATATTGGGCGGTTATATATCAAGTGCTAAACAATTGCGTCGTATCTTTTTTTTAATTATTATTCTTATAATGGCTGGTCTTGCTCCCTTTTTACTAAAGAATAATTTTGAAAATAACACTTTTGCCTGGTTAGGTTTTATACCTGTCGTAGCTTCAGTGTATTGGCAAGCTGATTGCAGTATTTATGCGTCGCCGCTTATTATTCATAAGCAGTTAAAGGCTTACTATAAACCGCAAATACTCACTTCTGTTCTGCGCATCCTTATTAATTACATCTTGTATCTCACAAATGTAATAAGCGCTTTATCGGTGCTGATAATAAATGCATTGGTAATTCTATATATGGGGAAACAGAATAAAAAAAATGCAAGTAATTATTTTGAAGAGAATATTAAGGCCAAAGAAACAAAAAGGGAAATGTTGCGTTACCTGGCACCGATAATGCCAAGCAATATTTTCAATTCTTTTTTCGGGCAGATTCAAATTTTTATTATCGCTTATTTCGGTTCGATAACCAATATTGCTGAAGTGGGCGCTTTGGGAAGATTATCTCAACTTTTTCTCCTATTATCAGCGTTTAATATGATGATAGTTGAACCTGCAATCGCAAAAACAGATCATAATTCTCTTTTTAAAAAATACATCTTTATTGCAATAGCAGCATTGTTCATTTCTTTTTTTATTACCTGGAGTGCATACAGTTTTCCTGATATATACTTGTGGGTTTTAGGCAATAAATATTCGCATCTTGACAAGCAACTGGTTTGGTTGATTGCAGCAGCTGGAGTAAATTTTTTATCAACCACTATTTGGACAATGAGCAGCGCACGCAAGTGGGTTTTCTGGTGGGGAACAGCATTTTATATTACAACAGTAATCTTGTGCCAATTGTGCGGAATTCTTACTTTCAATCTTGCGACAACCACAGGCGTTTTGCAATTATCTCTGTTGACAGCCATAGGAATTTTAATTGTACAGTTAAGCATTACAATAGTAGGTTTCCAAAAGGAAAAACGTTTGCATCAGAATCTTTCATTTCAAAAGATTTAAATTATTATGCAAATACTTTATCAGTTATTTTTTGCATTTGAAAGAAGACTTAATGCACAGTGTGTAAAAAGAACGAAAGCACTTTTCAAATTTTGTGGTAAAGATGTTTTTATTGATGCCACTTGCCATATATTAATTCCTCAACAAATGGAGATTGGAGATAATAGTTCCATTTCGTCTTACACAACTATTTATGCAGCATTCGGAGTAAAAATTGGAAAGAACTGTCTCATTTCAAGTAACTGTGGTATTTCTTCAATTAATCATATTCAAAATTCTTTGAACCGCCGTAGAGATGATAGTAAAGGATTATTTTGTAAATCTGTAATCATTGGTGATAATGTTTGGATAGGAATGAATGCATGCATTCTACCCGGTGTTGAAATCGGCAACAATTCTATCATTGGTTCAGGAAGTGTAGTTACAAGAAACGTTCCATCCAACGAAGTCTGGGCAGGCAATCCTGCTCGCTGCATAAAAAAATTAACTGTCATTAATGCTACTTGAAAGAATTATTTCCCTTGCTAATAAAAAAAACGAATTACTTTTTTTAGCGATGGTGCGATCTCTGAGGGAGACAGGATGCAACTTACCCGTTTGGGTAATACCTTATGATAATAACTTATTCGAGTTGCCCGAAAATTGTACATGGTGGATAATGCCTGAAATTATAAATTGGGTGGACAAAAACAAACTTTGGCCTGCATACAAAAAAGTTCAATGTTTTACTGTTGAAAATTATCAATTCGTGGACAGTGATGTAATTTTTTTGAAAGACCCTGCTTTAGTGTTGAAGACATTTAATAGCTTTATCAGTTCCTGCACTCATTGGAATAATCCGCAACATACATACACTGCAGAGACATTAGAATTTTTTAAAAAAAAATCTACCACCTGGCAAAAATTAGTATTTAATAGCGGTCAATGGGCTTGCGACAAAAAATTATACGATACGGAGGAACTGATTTATTTCTGTGAAAACTTTTATACAGACACCCTTTTTAGAAAAACTAATTTATATAAAGATCAGGCTGCTATCAATCTTTTGGTAAACTATAAAAATGTTCCAATCACAAATCTTACTTTGCCTCCCGTTAATATGGAATCTACATGGGCAGGTGATTATTTGAGTAATTATTCATTTGATCGTTTTGAAGCAAATGATAAACCTTACCTGATCCACTGGGCAGGTATAAGTATTGAAGATGATAAATACATCAACAATTATTTTTTTAAGTTCCTTTCTGAAGAAGAAAAATTACAGTTCTCATTATTGAAACCAAGGAAAAAAACTTCTGCTGATTTGCTTAAAGAAAAATTGAGGGAAACGTATAACCTGATTAAAATTTTTTGAATAACCTTATCATGCATGTTGCTGTCTGTAATTATACCTACATGTAATCGCAATGAATTATTAGAGAAGTGCCTCAAATTGCTTGATCCGAAAAATCAAACGATCAACCTTAATAATTATGAAGTAATCATATCAGATGACAGCAAGAAAAACGTGGCGAAAAAATTAATTGAAGAAAAATATAAGTGGGCGAAATGGGTTGAAGGTTTCAAAAAAGGGCCGGCTGCAAACAGAAATAACGGAGCAAAACATGCGAGAGGAGAATGGTTTATTTTTATTGACGATGATTGTTTGCCTGATCGTCACTTACTGCAACTGTATAAAAGTGCAATTGAAAAATATAGAGAAACTCTTGCTTTTGAAGGATGTGTTTTACCCAATGATTGGAATTTATTAAAAAAAGATTTGGCAGAATGTCCTGTAAATACCAATGGTAATTGTTTCTGGAGCGCAAATATTTGTATAAAGAAATCACTGTTTGAAGAGATAAATGGTTTCAATGAAGAATATCTTATTGCTGCACAGGAGGATCAACAGATGAAAATTGATATAGAGAACGCTACAAAAAAGCAGATCAGATTTTTAAAAGAATGCATAGTGATTCATCCGGTGAGATTTCCAACATTATATGCACAGCTAAAAAGAATTCCTGCTGCTTCAAAAAATTATTCGATTTATGCAGTAAAAAATAAAAATGTATTGAGCTATCAAACCGTGTGGAAATTTATGGAGGAGCAAACTAAATTTCATGCAAGAAGTGCCTTTCACTGTATTAAAGCAGGTAAAATAAAAAGCTTTATAGTTTCCTGCATGTGGCTGTGCTATGGAGTTCCGTTGAACGTTATAAATTTTTCAAGAGTTAGTAGAAAAATTGATTGCAGTGTTCAAAAAGGTTACTTGTAATTTTTATTTTTGATTTAGGAAACAATGAAGATTAAGTTTCCAAAATTTTTGCCTTAACCTTTCCCTTTTTCTAATAACAAAATCTTTGTGAAAATATTATTTCTCAACTCAACAATACCCAATTATGTCACAGACGGATTGTTTCACGGTTTAAGAAGCATACCCGGTATAACTGTTGTTGATGTGCCACGGCTTGATTATATGTATTGCGATGCATCAATGCAGGCACTCGCCAAAACCGGAAGCAAGGGAAATACTTTATATAAACTGTTGCAGGATGTGCCGGAAATAAAGGGGAATAGAACATTCTGGTATGAAAATATCAATGAGTATGATTTAATAATAGTGAGTGATATTTTTCATCAATGCGATCTTTTTCATTCTATTTATAACAAATTACATCGTTCAAAAAAAAGTAAGTTATGCATTGTGGATGGTTATGACGATGTTGCGATGTTCCCGTTCTTTAATATTTCTTATAATTTAAGAATAAGACCCTGGTCTTATTTATACAAAACAAGAAGAGTTCAGTATTTTAAAAGAGAATATCAAAATGCCGCAAGTTTATTTGGTTTCTCCAAAGAAAGGTTTCCTTTTTATAATAAAATTTTTTCCCGATTTTTTAAGAGACCAGGTACGGTTTATCCTATATCAATGTCTATTCCGCAAATTCATATTAAATACATACCCTTCAAAAATAAAGTGAATGATTTTGTAGCATATAATGTTGATAAAGATCTCAATGATTTGTTTGATGATCGCCGGATAGCAGAATTAGGGAAGTGGCAACCTGCTTTTAATGACCAGTTCGAATACTTTTCAAACGTAGAAAAATCAAAATTCGGTATTACTTCAAAGAGAGCAGGATGGGATTGTCTCAGGCATTATGAATATGCGGCAAAAGGAACTATTTTATGTTTTAAAAATCTTGCGAACAAGGATCTTTTATGCGCTCCCTTTGAATTAGATGAAACAAACTGTATTCCTTATTTTAATAAAGAAGACTTGCTAAGAAAGATCAGAAGTAAATCTATTATGGAACTTGAATCAATTCAAGAGCAGCAATATAAATGGATAGAAAAATATACTACAAAAAAAGTTGCGTTGAGATTTCTTGATAATCTACTTTCAAACTGATATACCATTTACTTTCTACTTTAAATGAAAATTGCCTTTTTGTGCGGATCTCTTGAGCCTGGTTTTGATGGAGTGGGCGATTATGTACGCATGCTTGCTTCAGAAGTAATAGTGCAAGGTCATCAGGCTGTTATAGTGGCGATCAATGATACTCATCTGAAAAAAGAATATTGCGGCATACAAAAAGCACGAAATATTGAAGTAGCAGTTTTACGTATTCCTTTCTCTTTTTCTGTGAGACAACGCTTTAACCGTACACGGAAGTGGATAGACTCTTTTGCTCCGGATTGGATTAGTATTCAGTTTGTTCCATATGCGTTTCATTCAAAAGGCTTGCCTTTCATGTCCACGCTTTATTTAAAAAATATTATCAGAAAAAGACGGGTGCATATAATGTTTCATGAAATGTGGGTAGATGAAAAGAATGGTGGAGTAAAACTGATGTTTACATCAATTTTGCAAAGATTTTTAATAAAGAAAATGTTGCATTCACTCATGCCTTCGGTGATTCACACACATACTCCGTTTTACCTGTTCAGGTTGAAAAATCTGGGATTCGCTTCATCAAAACCGCTTCCTTTATTTTCAAACATTTGTTTCGTAGATAGAAACCAAAAACAAGCTCAGGATATCTTCAGGATTGGAATTTTTAGCCAGGTTGAAAACAGTAAATCAATTATATCATTTCTTGGTGCTATTGGACGACAGGTTATTGAAAGAAAAATGCAATTGGAAGTATTATTGATTGGTGGAAGGAAATCAAAGATGATAGACTTAGGAAATACGATTGAACAACTGGAAAATTGTAGGATAAGATATACTGGTTTTCTCACAACAGAAGCATTATCAGCAGCACTCCAGCGTTGTACTTTAGGTTTAACGTCTGTGCCAAGGCATTTACTCGGAAAAAGTGGTAGTGTAACAGCTTTTTTAGCTCATGCGGTTCCTATAGCGGCTCCGCATGTTCAAAAATATTATAGCTCTGCAGAGATTGGTTTTTTTAATTCCGAATTGCGTTCATCAGTAATATTAGATCCCGAATTAAATCAACTGTGCCGTTCAAAGCAAGTTTTATTTAAAGCAAGGGAAGATATAAGGCTTGATAAAATTTCAAAAACCTTCTTGTCAGATTTAAGAAATATTGAAACCCAATTTTCAAATTAAACTATAATAGATACCAATGGCTTTTAAAATCTTGTTTCTTTCCCATAGATTTTTTCCGGACTTTGGTGGTATCGAAACAGTTTCGGAGATTTTAGCCACTAATTTTTCTAAGGCAGGGCATGAAGTTCATTTAGTAACATGGTCAACCGATTCTGCAAATAAGATTTTTCCGTTTGAAGTGATACGAAATCCGAATAAACGTACACTTTTTCAACAGCATTTATGGGCTGATTTGATATTTGAAAATAACCCTTGTCTTCGTTTATCATGGCCTGCGTTATTTTTGCGCCGCCCCTCAGTAGTAGCTCTTCATACGTGGATAGAAACTCCAAATAGTGGCTTTGCATTGCAGGATAAATTAAAATATTGGTGGCTAAAAAGAGCAAAACGGGTTATTGCCTGCAGTGATGCAATTCGAAAGCGATGTTGGCCCGCATCAACAATAATCAGAAATCCATATCTGGAAACTAAATTCAGAATTCTGCTCAATATTCCAAGAACGCTGGACTTTGTTTTTGTAGGTCGTTTAGTTTCTGACAAAGGAGTCGATATAGCAATCCGTGCATTTTATAATGTGATAAAAGCGAAAGATAAACGAACTCAGAACGATACAAATCTTTGGTTCACAATTGTGGGAGAAGGTCCTGAACGAAAAACCCTTGAGACTATGGTTAGTAATCTTCATCTTGAAAAAAATATTGTCTTTACCGGCGCTATTCAGGGTGATGAATTAGTTGAATGTCTTAACCGCCATCGCTTCATATTGGTACCATCCACTTGGGAAGAACCGTTTGGTATTGTTGCCCTCGAAGGAATGGCTTGCGGGTGTTTACCTATCGTGTCAAATGGAGGTGGTTTACCCGATGCTGTTGGAAAGGCAGGAATTGTTTTTAATCGAGGCGAAATAGATGATCTTACTGATTGCATTACGGGGATATTAAATAATGTTACACTTGAAAAAAAGATCAGAGAGGCTGCTTCCGAGCACCTTAAAACGCATTATTCGGAAACGGTTGCAACGCAATACTTATCAGTAATAGAAAGCGCTATAAAACCGAAATATTATAAAGACCAGAGTTATGTATTTAATGGAATGTAAAGCCGGGATATTGACAATGACTGATGAAGTTTTTGTAAAACGCACTCTTTAGTTTTTTAAAAATCATGGCATGTCGCCAAATCATTCTTTATCTATAGATGCAGCGAGGTTGATTCTTTCCCATCCCACCGGGAATGCCAATGTAAGGGCGGTTGCCAAAGGTTTTATGGAGGCAAATTTTCTATATGAATTTCAAACATCAATAGCGTCCTTTCCCGGTGATTTTTGGGATATGTTAGCTTCGACAGCTTTATTAAATGAAATAAGACGACGATCATTTGACCCCTTGCTACAGCCAGTTACCAAAATATATCCCTGGCGTGAAATTGGCCGGCTGATTTCATCAAAGGCAGGAATTAAAAAATTCACCAGGCACGAAACAGGTTTTTTTTCTATTGATGCGGTATATCGAAACCTTGATAAATATGTAGCTTCTAAATTAAAGTGTTCTACTAAAAATGGTGTAAAGGCGATTTATGCTTATGAAGATGGAGCAAGATGTACATTTAAAGAAGCAAAAAAGTTGGGTCTTAATTGTTTTTATGATCTTCCTATTGGATATTGGCGGGCAGCAAAACAGCTTTTGGAAGGAGAGAAGGAGCGGTGGTCAGATTGGGTATCGACGTTAACAGGCTTCGAAGATTCAGAAATCAAACTAAGTTATAAAGATGAAGAATTATCGCAGGCAGATCGGATTTTTGTTGCCAGCACCTTTACAGCTAAAACTTTAAAAGAATTTCCTGGCGTCCTGGCACCTGTTGATGTTATTCCTTATGGCTTTCCTAAAGTAAACACCATTCGCAGCTATTCAAATGTTAGAAGTAAATTGCTAAAGCTTCTTTTCGTGGGTAGCCTGTCGCAGCGAAAAGGAATAGCTGATCTTTTTTCAGCCGTTGAACCTTTTCAAAATCATATACAATTAACCTTGGTTGGTAGAAAGGTAACTGAGAAATGTGTGGCATTGGAAAAAGAGTTAGCTAAACATACCTGGTTCCCGAGTTTACCCCATGAGCAAGTGCTGCAACTTATGCGGGAACACGATGTTCTGGTTTTCCCAACTCTTTTTGAAGGTTTTGGCCTTGTGATTACCGAAGCAATGTCACAAGGAACTCCTGTCATTACCACCGAAAGATGTGCGGGACCTGATCTTATTGAGCACGAAAATAATGGCTGGCTCATTAGAGCGGGATCTATAAACGACTTACAAACTACCATTGAAAAGATTGTTCGTAATCCTCAACAGATTTGTAAAGCAGGCAAAGAAGCAATGGAGACGGCAAAAAAGAGACCGTGGTCCGTATACGCAAATCAATTAGTGGAATCGGTTAGTCGGCATATGGGAATACCCATTTAAAGAATTCTCTAAATTTATCTATTGTGATTGGCAAAATAGGTAGGGTTCAAAATAGGTCTAAGCTTATTTTTCAAAAACATTGGGCTTGGTCCCGAACAACAAATGATGATCAGATATTGGTTCTTAAAAAAGGAATTTGGATATATTTTTTTCTGCTGATTTTTGAGGGATCGCTTCGCAAATGGTTTCTCCCTTTTTTGGCAACACCTTTACTGATCGTCCGTGATCCCATAGCTCTGTTGTTGTTACTCAGATCGTGGCAATATCGGCTCTTACCCCCCAATTTTTATGTTTTTACTTTTCAGATAATTGGTGTTCTCGGTATTTATACAGCCTTTTTTTTCGGTCATGGTAATCTTTGGGTTGCACTTTTTGGAGCACGAATATTCATGATTCATTTTCCAATGATATTTGTCATAGGCCAAATCTTTAATAGAGATGATGTAGTTCAGATGGGAAGGATGATTTTGTTAATCTCTATTCCAATGACTTTTCTGATTGCTTTACAATATTATAGTCCTCAATCCGCATGGGTGAATAGAGGTGTTGCGGGAGATATGAATGGAGCCGGCTTTTCCGGTGTTGGGAATTTTTATCGCCCTCCTGCAACTTTCTCATTTACCAATGGCACTACTCTTTTTTTTAGTCTTGTCGGTTGTTATGTTCTTTATTTTTGGTTTCATCAAAAGGAAATAAATAAGTTGGTACTTATATTTAGTACATTGAGCCTTATAGCAGCGGTTCCTTTGTCCCTAAGTCGTGGATTATCGTTGCAGATTGGGCTTTCCTTTTTATTTGTAATTATTGCTATTTCAAGAAAACCTCAATATACGGGGAAAATTATTGCTGCAATTATCAGCGCTGTAATAATAATATTAGTTTTCAGCAAACTAAGTTTTTTTGAAACCTCTCTTACAAATCTAACGGGTCGTTTTGAACTTGCAAGTCAAGCGGAAGGCAATATAGAGAACATTTTGAATAATCGTTTTATAGGAGGTTTAATTGCATCCCTTAAAGAATCTTTCCGGGTGCCTTTTTTTGGATATGGGTTAGGGATGGGTACAAATGCCGGAGGATTTATCTTAAGCGGAAACCACGATTTTTTGATATCAGAATTGGAATGGGCAAGAATAATAGGTGAATTGGGACCACTAATGGGACTTATTATAATTTTTTTGCGCCTCTTACTTGGAATAAAAATTACATTGGGCTGTTATAAGAAATTAACACAGGATGATTTTCTTCCCTGGATGCTTTTGAGTTTTGGTCTTTTTAGTATTACACAAGGCGGATGGGCGCAGCCTACATCTCTTGGCTTTAGTATATTTATTGTTGGCTTAACACTTGCATCAACGAAACCTATAAATTCCCACGAATAACACTTTCTCAATATCACACAATGTCAAAGGAAATTCAGATAATCTTAATTGGTAATTATTCTGCTGATAGGCTGGAAAGCATGGATCGTTTTGCACATATGTTGCTCACGGAATTTAAAAGGGCTGGCATTAAAACCGAGTTTTGGCAACCGAAAGTTTTTTTTGGTGTGTATGCTAAATCGACAATTTCTGGTTTTGGTAAGTGGTTAGGGTATATTGATAAATGGATAATCAATCCTTTTATTTTGCATCGATATGTTCATAAGAAAATCTCACGGAGCGATAATGTTTACTTTCATGTATGTGATCATTCAAATTCACCTTATCTGAAGTATTTGCCCCCAAATCAAAGTGGTGTAACATGTCATGATGTAATAGCTATACGCGGGGCATTAGGTTATGCAGATGCTTGTAACCCGGCATCAATATTTGGAAAAATACTTCAAAAGTGGATCCGGTATTATTTAACCCGGGCAAAATTTGTAGCCTCTGTTTCAGTCTTCACTTTAAATCAGTTAAAGGCACTAAAAATAAAAGAAACAAACAATGGTTATTTCCATTGGAAAGTAATTCACAATTCATTTAATGCCGATTTCAAACCAATGACAAAAGAAGAAGTTGAAATTTTGTTGACGAAAACAAGAAAGAAATTTAATAAACCCTTTTTGTTGCATGTAGGTTCAAGACTTATGCGAAAAAATCGAAAATTATTATTAGATATGATTGCTCTGCTAGGCTTTCGATGGGATGGAAATATTTGTTATGCCGGAGAACCGATAGATGAAGAGCTTTCAAACTATGCAAGATCACTTGGTCTGGAAGAAAGAATTATTTCTATTGAAAAACCGGATCATCTTACTTTAGTTGCGTTGTATAATGC
>Ga0070662_100002063_pt1 | contig 12316 bp, 7 predicted proteins | sample KBSC53metaG_FD_65648 | JGI IMG/M metagenome (GOLD analysis project Ga0070662, IMG submission 65648) | Corn rhizosphere microbial communities from Kellogg Biological Station, Michigan, USA - KBS C5-3 metaG | ecosystem: Host-associated > Plants > Roots > Rhizosphere > Soil ...
CCGTACATCGGAAAGGCAGCGACGATTCTCGCCGCGCCAATCTCGGCGACGCGCGTGCCGAGATTGCGCGTCACCCAATCGGGAGAGGCTATCGGGCCCGGCGGTGACCCCGCCCAGTGCTGATCGTAAAGCACTGCCATGATCTGATCGGCGGGTTGCAGCAGCAGTGCACCCGGGTACGCAGCCGTGTCGCCGGCCGGTACTGCGATGACGACGCTGGTTACTCCGCGCGCGCGAACCGAATCGGCAATGGCTCGCGTCACAGTGAGCAAAGGATCCAGATCGCGAGGCGTCATGCCCTCGAAGTCCATCACGATGCTGTGGTAGCTGCCCGAGTCCACGAGTGCTGCGATCGCGCCGGCGGTGCTGGCGGCGACTTGCGGGCTTTCACCGATGCCGCGAATGATCTCCGGATGAAAGCGGCTGCCGAGGTACGATGTGATGAGCGCGGTCTTTCGTGGCGCGACTTCCGGCAGCGAGCCGATACTGTCCGCGTAAAGGAGCAGGGGACGAAAGCTCACCGTGTCGAGCGCGATCCACCCGGTGATGACTCGCTCCAGCTTCGACCCGTGAGCAATCGCCGACATATCGCTGCGGCGGTCCCAGGGTCCGGTGAATCCCCAATACGTTGCCTGTCCGCGCGGCTGCGATGGAAGGTGAGCGCAGGCGGCAACCAGGGCGAGCGCGGCGGCGCGCGCAATGCACGAGCGGTTCAGATGCACAGTGATGCGTACGTGCGAACCCTTGTGTCAGGGTGACCAACGCAGCAAACTCCGGCGCCATGAAACATCTCTCAACCTACTTCGCAATGGCCGCGCTCGCACCAGCCGCACTTGGCGCGCAAAACTCGGCGGATCTCGTTCTCACCAACGGCCGCATCTATACGGTCGACAATGCGCGACCGGTTGCCTCGGCGATGGCCGTGCGCGGAAATCGAATCCTGTTCGTTGGCTCGGATGCCGAGGCTCGGGCGCTGGCTCGGTCCTCTGCAACCATGATCGATCTTCATGGCGCCACCGTCCTTCCAGGATTCACGGATGCCCACGCGCATCTGCTCGGCCTCGGTACGACTCTCCAGCGGGTGAACCTCGCGGGCTCGACATCGTACGAGGATGTCGTTGCCCGGGTGCGCGAGTGGGCGAAGAATGTCCCCAGCGGGCAGTGGATACTCGGTCGCGGCTGGGATCAGAACCGCTGGCCGCACAAGGAATTCCCCACCCATGATGCGCTTACGCGCGCGTTTCCAAACAACCCGGTCGTTCTCACGCGCATCGATGGTCACGCACTGCTCGCCAATGCGCGCGCAATGCAGCTTGCGGGCGTCACCGAAGCGACTCCCGATCCCTCCGGCGGACGAATCATTCGCACCGCGACACGCGCGCCGGCCGGCGTTTTCGTCGACAACGCGGAGAGTCTGATCACCCGTGCGATTCCGGCCGCCACGCGGGCTGACAAGAGAAAAGCGATTCTCGGCGCGATCGCCGAAGCGAACCGGTGGGGCCTTACCGGAGTGCACGACGCCGGTGAGGATGCGGAAACGGTAAGTGTGTTCGAGGAGCTGGCGCGCGCCGGGAATTACAACCTGCGCAACTACGTGATGCTGAGCGACCCCGGAGAGCCGGGGTCTGCCGGAGCGCAGCGGAATCCCTACATCCAGCGCGGACCGCAGAGCGCTCTTTATGATGGCCATCTCTGGATCCGCGCCATCAAGCTTTACGCCGATGGCGCGCTGGGATCACGTGGCGCGGCGCTTCTCGCACCCTACAGCGACGAGCCGTCGAACTCCGGGCTGCTCGTGTCGCGGCCCGAGCACATTCGCGCCTGGGCGGACCTCGCACTGCCCCGCGGCTGGCAGGTCAACGTCCACGCCATCGGCGATCGGGGCAACCGTATCGTGCTCGACGCTTTCGATTCTGCCCTCAGAAAGTTCCCCAAAGCCGATCACCGTTTCCGCATCGAGCACGCTCAGGTGCTCAGTCCGACCGACATTCCGCGCTTCGCGCGACTCGGCGTCATTCCGTCGATGCAGGCGACGCATCAGACGAGCGACATGCGCTGGGCCCAGGATCGCGTCGGGCCGGAGCGGATTCGCGGCGCCTACGCCTGGCGCTCTCTCCTCAACACTGGAGTGATTGTTCCCAACGGCACCGACTTTCCGGTCGAGGAGGTCAACCCGCTGCTCACTTTTCACGCAGCCGTAACCCGCCAGGATCCAACCAATTGGCCAGCGGCCGGGTGGTTTCCGGAACAGAAAATGACACGGGAAGAAGCTCTTCAGTCGATGACCATCTGGCCTGCTTATGCCGGATTCCAGGAATCGATGCTCGGCTCGCTGACGCCCGGGAAGTATGCAGACTTCGTCGTGCTCGACCGCGACATCATGAAGGTGCCCGACACACAAATCCTGGGCGCTCGCGTAACTTCCACCTGGATCGGCGGGAAGCGAGTTTACGAAGCGAAGTAACGCGGCACATCGCTTGCCCTTTCATCGAGATTCTCTTTTCACTTCGGCTCGACATACATGCTCTGCCGTTTACACGGCTTATCGATATTGCTCGTCGCGATTCTCGCGTGCGGGCGTGACGACACTGCTTCCGCCCATCCGCGGAAAGGAACGGACGACGGCGACAGTTTTCCTCCACGGCCGGCCGTAGTCGCCGCCGTCACCACACCCTACAAGGTGGTTCCTGTTGCGGGCGGAGGCACGATCACGGGAACGGTCGACTTCGACGGTACTCCGCCCGTCCCCCAGGTGATTCGTCCGTCCGTCGACGCCAACGTGTGTGGGAACTCGATTGTCGCGAAGAACGTCACTCTGGCAGGGACGCGGGTGGCTGGTGCGGTGGTCTGGCTGACAGACATTCGAAGCGGAAAGTCATTCCCCCTCGAGCGTCGCGTCGAGCTCACCAACGACGACTGCACTTTGGATCCATATATCCAGGCGATGACTACGTCGGGCACGCTCAACGTCAGCAACGACGATCGAGCGCTCCATACGAACAAATTCATCAACGTCGGGACGGGTCAGGTAGTCGGCGTGGCGCCGTTCAACGACGACGGTGAGGTCGTCCCGGTCGATCGGTTCAAGGAAGCGATGGAGGTGGAAGTGATCTGCGAGCAGCATCCGTGGACGCACGCGTGGATCGCGGTTCTGGACCATCCCTATTTCGCGCAGACCGCTGCCAACGGCACCTTCGCCATCGGTGAAGTGCCCGCGGGCAAGTATCACGTCCGTGCGTGGCACCCCGCACTCGGCGTGGTTGACGACAGCGTTACCGTGACGGCGGGCCAGGCAGTGAACATTGGCTTCCGGATCAGACAGGCGGCGCCTTCGACGCCAACAGCTCCAACTGCGAACCAGCAACGCGCGGCTGACTCGGCGCGTGCAGCGGCAAACCCGCCCGCCGTTCCGGTTCTTCCAGCCGGTTCCAGCACGAACCCGCTCGCACCAGAACCTCCACCGGATACGACGCCGACAGCATCAAGCACCGCACCGACGACTCCGCCTCAACGGCGCTAGCCGACCAGCGCGTCTCCAGGCCTGAACTGGCCGCGATAGAGCCGCGAGTAAACTCCCTCGGCGGCGAGCAGATCCTGGTGGCTGCCTTCCTCGACGATCACCCCGCGGTCGATGACGACGAGGCGATCCGCGCGGAGCACCGTACTGAGACGGTGCGCGATGATGAGCGTCGAGCGCGCCCGCAGCAGATCTTCCATTGCGCGCTCGACCAGCCGCTCACTCTCGCTATCGAGGCTGGAGGTGGCCTCGTCGAGAATCACCAGCGCCGGATCCTTGAGGAAGACGCGCGCAATTGCAATGCGCTGGCGCTGACCACCTGAGAGCTTGACACCACGCTCGCCGACGCGAGTATCGAATCCATCTGGCAGCCGTTCGATGAATTCGACGGCGTGCGCGGCCTTCGCCGCGGCGCGGATAGCTTCTTCGGTCGGACGTGAGCCGTCGGCTCCGATTCCGGCGTATGCGATGTTCTCGCGTATGGTTCCGCTGAAAAGCGTCGGCTCCTGCGGCACGATGCCGATCGCCCCGCGCAGATCGGCGAGCGAAAGATCACGGATGTCAAAACCGTCGAATGTGATTCGCCCGGATGTCACATCCCAGAAACGCGGGAGCAGGGAAGCAATAGTCGTCTTCCCCGCGCCACTCGGTCCTACCAGCGCCACCACTTCTCCGGCGCCGATGCGCAGCGACACGTCCTGCAGGACTTCCGGCAATGACGGACTGTACCGGAATGCCACTTTGTCCATCACCACCTCCCCCCGCAAAGGACGCGGCAGGTTGAGCGCGTGCGGCGGATCTTTGACAGCGGATTCGGACGCGAGCAAGTCGAAGACTCTGCGCGCAGCCCCCACCGCCTCCTGATACGCGCCAAAAAGAGAGGCGAGGGATCCGACGGCGCCGGCAACGTAGAGGGCGTATAGCAGAAAAGACACGAGAGCGCCGGCGGTGAGACTGCCCGCCAGTACCTGCCGGCCGCCCTGCCACAGCACGGCAACGACTGCTCCAAATCCGGAGAAGGTGAGTATCCCGAAGAACGCCCCGCGAATCCGCGCGCGGCGCATCGCGGCTGCGACCACGTCGACGAGATGCGACCGATAGCGTCGGACCTCTTCGCCCTCGGCGGTATAACTCTGGACTGTCCGAATCTGCGAGAACGCTTCGTCTGCCGTTCCGGTCGCCTCGGCGATCCGATCCTGTACTCCGGTGCTTGCTCTCCGCAGCGCCCGCCCGAAGACGATCGCCGCACCAACGACTATCGGCACCACGGCCAGCGTCGTCGCCGTCAGCGCTGCATCGGTGAGCGTGAGGAGCACGATGCCGCCGATGAGGAAGAGCGTTTGGCGGGCGAACTCGGAGAGATTGTAACTGAGAACCGTCTGCAGGACGGTCGTGTCAGCGGAAAGACGGCTCGTCAGCTCACCGGTGCGTCGTTCGGTGAAAAAACCGGGCGACAATCGGATCAGGTGAGCGAAGAGATCCTCGCGCACCTGAGCGATCACCAGCTCGGAGGTCGAGGTAAGGAAATAGACCTGAACGAAATTCAGCAGCGCCTGGATCGCGAACAGAATGAGCAGGCCGATAGCGATGCGATTCAGGAGGCTCGCGTCGGCGGAGATGAACGCCGCGTCGAGCAGGTGGCGGACGATCTGCGGGAAAGCGAGAGCAATTGCGGCGCTTGCCAGCAGACAAGTGAAAGCGAGCAGCAGCCGCCAGATGTACGGACGGACCCGCGGAATCAATCTTCCCAGCGGCCGCGGCGACGAGACAGCGGGTTGACTGCGAGGCGTTGGACGCTGCGCCGAGACCGCGAAGGGCGGTGGTGAGCTCACTACGCCAGCACCTTGCGATCAACCACCATCGCCACGAAGAGCAAGGCGAGGTAGAGAAGCGAAAACTTGTACACGCGCCATGCCGGCGCTGTCCATTCCGGCGTGAGCATAATCTGGATCACCCCGCCGAGCAGGATTCCACCGAGGATGACGGCAGAGACGAAGTAGATGATGCCGAACGCGCCGAAGGTGAAGGGAAGGAGCGTAAATGCAATCAGAATGACGTTGTACCAGAGCATCTGCCGCATCGTTTCGCGCTCGCCCCAGACGAGCGGTGCCATCGGGATACCCGCGCGACCGTAGTCACGCTGCTTCAGCAATGCCAGCGCCCAGAAGTGCGGTGGAGTCCAGTAGAAAATGATCAGAAACAGGTAGACGGCGGTGAGATCGATGGACCCTGTCATCGCTGCCCAGCCCACTAGCGGAGGAAATGCGCCAGCTGCACCTCCGATGACGATATTCTGCGGAGTCGTTCGCTTGAGCCAACGGGTATACACGAACACATAGAAATAGAATCCAGCCAACGCGAGCACCGCAGTGAGAACGTTGGTAAAACGCGCCAGCAGGAAAGTGGCCGCGGTGGCGAGCGCAACCCCGAAGGCAAGCACCGCCTTGGGCGCCATGCGCCCACTCGGTATTGGACGCAGCCGCGTGCGCGACATCTGGGTGTCGATATCGCGATCCAGATACATGTTCACCGCGTTCGCTCCGCCAGCCATCAGGTAGCCGCCGGCCAGAACAACGAGAACTGTGAGCCAGGTCGGACTACCAGCCACGAACATCGGCGCGATCGTCGTCACGAGCAGCAGCGAGATGATGCGCGGCTTGGTGAGTGTCACCATATCACGCAGCAGCGACGAGTGCGGCCGTTCGACGATTGTGTCGGTCACGTGCTTACACCTTCGGGTGTCGCAAACTCACCGCGCGAAGGGGACTCGTAGACGATTCTCTCGATGTCACTGGTCGCCGCGCCGCCGGTGGCGAGCGCAGTCAGTGTCACAACTCCGATCCAGACCGCCGCTCCAATCGCCTGATGCAGTGACCTGAGCGCAGCGGGCAGATGCAGCTCGACCATCGCTGCGGCGACGACCACCTGCAGCACGACGAGTGAAAGTGAGCTCCACGCCGCCAATCGGACGGCGCGTGTTTCACCGCGTCGTCGAACGCCCAGCGCTATTCCGATCAGATGGCCAAGCAGCAGGAACGCGATAATTCGATGAGTAACCTGGATCTCGAGTGGAGAGCCGCTGATTGCGACGCTCTTACACCACGGGAAACCCTGGCAGGCGACCGCCGCGCCAGGAGTGTTGGCCGTCAGCGCTCCGAACAGGAGCGCGAGGAAGGTGATTCCGGCGGCGGCTCGGCCCGAGCGAGCGGTGCGATGGTATCTGGCCGGAATCGAGCGCGCGCCAAAGCCACCGGCGCGGACAACGACGACAACAAGCACGGCGAGCAGCCCCATCGCGATGGCGAGGTGAGTCACGACGACGATTGTATCGAGTGACAGCTTTACCGTTACCGCGCCAAAAATCGCTGCGACAACGACGAGCAGCAGAGCAAGCAATGCGGGTCTCAGGGCACCGCCCGGTCCACTGACGCCCGGTTGAGACCGCTGACGATAGGCAATCACAACAAGCGCTATGATCGCGATGGACAGCGCAGCCGCACCGTAGCGGTGAGAGATTTCGACGAGCAGCGAAGGCGCACCATGCACCGGAGTAAAGGAGCCGTAGCAATCCGGCCAGTGATCGCCGCAGCCCATCCCCGATCCCGTGATCCGAACTATCGCCCCGAAAACGATCTGGGCAAAACCAATCAGCAACGCGGCGTACGCAACGCCTCGAATCGACTTCATTCGGTCCCCGCCGCAGGCGCAGGTGTTACTGGCATGGGCATCGAGTGCTGCATATGCGAGTGATCCATCGCGCGGCTCGTGTCGCGCGCCTCAATTCGCTTCCACGTTGCCCCAAGCACGAGCGCCAGCACGATGACGGGCAGGAACGCCCACATTATTTCGGTGCGGCGGTTGGGAACCGACGCCTGACTGGCGCTGCCGGCGCGCCGGGCGGCGAAAGTGGACCGCAGAATCTCGAATTGTGCGACGACGCAGGCGATCGCTGCGATCCAGAAGATTGTCTCAGCCAGTGGCTGATTCATTTGCACTATAGTTGGGCGATGCTGCGCATAAAAATGCGCCGATGGGATGCGCCGGATATTTTGACGCGCACTAAAGCTACTCCCGAGCCGAGCCGCTTTGCACTACCGTAAAGGATGGCCGATCCGCTTCTGAAAGAAGCTCCATCCGTATCCGCTGCGACGCCGATCGATTCGACGTTCGCGAATGCGTCTTCGCTTCCACGTCGTCTCGGACTATGGAGCGCGGTAGCCGTTCTGGTTGGCTCGACGATCGGCTCCGGAATCTTCCGCTCTCCCGCGGGAATCGCCGACAAGCTTCCCGGTCCGCTGCCGCTGCTCGCGATCTGGCTAACCGGAGGGGCCTTCGTTCTTTGCGGAGCGCTGACACTGGCGGAAGTCGCGGGCGCATTTCCGAGAACCGGCGGCGTATACGTTTTCATCCGCGAATCGTGGGGCCGCCTGCCGGCGTTTCTCTTTGGGTGGTCGGAGCTCGTGATCATTCGCGCCGCGGCGCTCGGCGCAATCGCCACGACATTTTCGGAATACCTGGTGCGCGTTTCGGGGCACGATCCTCAACAGCTGCCTTACAAACAGTACGTCCACTACATCGCGGCAGTCGCGATTGTGCTGACCGCTACCTTCAACTACGTCGGCATCAGATGGGGCTCGCTGGTGCAGAACATCACCACGCTTGCCAAAACCGGCGCTTTGCTGCTGATCACCGTGCTCGCCCTGGCGATCGGTCTGCCCCAGACGGGTGGTCATTACACGCCGGCAATTCCCGAAGGGAGCTTCACGTTCGGCGCCTTTGGGCTGGCGCTCGTCTCGGTGCTCTGGGTTTACGATGGCTGGGCAGATGTGAGCTTCGTGGGGGGCGAAGTAAAGGATCCGGAGCGCAATCTTCCCCGCGTTTTGATCTACGGCACGCTCATCATCATCGCGCTCTACCTGCTCGCCAACCTGGCTTATCTCGCTGTGCTTCCTGTCGAACAGATCCGCCACTCCCGGCTCGTTGCCGCTGATGTCGCCGATAAACTGATCGGAGCGGCAGGAGTGGCGTTCGTGTCGGTGGCGGTGATGATTTCTACATTCGGCACGCTGAACGGGTCGGTGATGACCGGCTCGCGGATTCTCTTCACCATGGCAGCCGACGGGCTCCTCTTCAAGCCGGTCGCCATCGTTGATCGCCGGTTCCAGACGCCCGCCGTCGCGATCTGGCTCAGCGCCACTCTCGGCGTGCTTTTCGTGCTGGTTGGCACTTTCGAACGACTTGCCGACACCTTTGTAACTGCAATCGTGCCCTTTTACGCGCTGGCGGTTGCCTCGATCTTCGTTCTCCGTCGGCGCGCCGATTACAATCCGCCATTCAAAGTTCCGGGTTATCCCGTAGTGCCGGCGATATTCATCGTTGCCACCATCCTCCTCCTTGGCAACGCGATCGTCGACCCGGCCAGCCGCCTTCCAACACTGGCCGTAATCGGCGTAATCCTGCTGGGAATTCCTGTTTTCTTCCTCACAAAAACAGCTCGAACGGCAAACGACAGGTAGGAAACGGCGAGCGTTCGACGCGTTGCCAAGCGGTGACAAGATTCTCTTGCCTCACCGGAGTTCTGACCACTAAGTTTTGGCTTCCCTCCCACCACTTTTTTCCAGAGACAACATGCTCAAGACACGTCTATTTATGACTGTCGCTGCGGCCTTGGCACTGGTGACTGGAGCTTCCGCTCGTCTCCACGGCCAGGGTATCACGTCCGGAGCTGTCAGCGGCACAGTTACTGATCCCGCCGGCGCGCCCGTCGAAGGCGCCCAGATTCAGCTGCGGAATACGAAAACCGGCGCCAGCGCCGGCGCGACGACGCGGGCCAACGGTCAATACAGTATTCAAGGCGTCGAACCAGATCCCGGCTACTCGGTCACCGTCCGCCGCATCGGATTCGAGCCGCAGACCACCCCCAACATCGTCGTCAGCCTCGGCCAGACTACGCGCGCCGACTTCCAGCTGAAGCAGCAGAGCACCGTCCTCGAGACGGTGACGGTTTCGGCGGAAGCGACTCCTGTGATCAACCCGAGCAAGACCGGCACTGGGACCACCGTCGGTGATTCGGCTCTTCGCCGCCTCCCCACCCTCAATCGCAATTTCTCGGACTTCGTGACCCTCGTGCCCCAGGTGTCCACGTCGACAGGTGTCGGCCTCTCGGGCGGCGGCGTCAACATCCGTCAGAATGCGATTCAAATCGATGGCGCTGCGTCGGGTGATCTCTTCGGGCTCGGCACCACCGGCCAGCCGGGCGCCCAGGCAAACGCGAAGTCGATTCCGCTCGATGCAGTGAAGGAGTACCAGGTACTTCTTTCTCCTTTCGATGTACGTCAGGGCAACTTTGGCGGAATGTTGATCAACGCCGTGACCAAGACCGGCACCAACGAATTCCACGGCGCCGCGTACGGATACACTCGCAACGAGAACCTTACCCGCAGCCAGCCATATCTCGCCGAATTCAAGCAGCAGCAGTATGGATTCTCGCTCGGTGGGCCGATTCTCAAGGATCGTTTCTTCTTCTTCCTGAATCCGGAATGGCAGAAGCTCGATACCCCGGCAACTGGTGCGTACATCGGTTCTTCGGACCCTGTCGCACTAGCCCCCGACGTCACTCGCTTCGCAGAAATACTGAAGACCTACGGCCTCGAAAACCCGGGCACCGGTGAGCAGGTGATCAAACACAATCCCCTCACCAATTTCTTTGGCCGCGTCGACGCTTACCTGCCCGCATATACCCGCCTGGTGATGCGCTATAACTACGCGGGTGCGGACAACACGAACTTCAGCCGCAGCTCGAGCACTTCGTCGAGCCCGCTCTTCAACCTCACCTCGAACGGTTATCTCTTCAGCTCGACGACCCATTCCTCCGTTGCGGAGCTTCTCACCAACCTACCCAACGGCGTCTTCAACGAGTTCCTGATCAACCTCACCAACATTCACGATTTCAGAACGGTCCCTGTGACGTTCCCGCAGGTTACAACCCGTGGGTTCCCGACTGCCTCCGGTACGCAGGGGGCTCTCGCAATGGTCGCCGGAACCGAAGCGTCGTCGCAGGGAAACAAGCTCGATCAGCGGATGTTCGAGATTACCGAGAATCTGACCATTCCATTCGGAGCTTCGCACCACGTGACCTTTGGGACGAAGAACCTCTTCTACCGGCCGGTCAACCTGTTCGGTCAGAATTCGATGGGCAGCTGGACGTTTGCCGACACCACTCAGCTCAAGCTCGGCAATCCTGTCAGCTACTCGGTAAGCGCGCCATCGCCGACTGATCCGGCAAACGGACTCGCGACGTTCCGCGCCAACATGTATTCGTTCTACGTTCAGGATGCGTGGCAGCGCTCGGACCGGTTGCTCATCTCCTTAGGCCTCCGTGTCGAGAAGCCTTCCTTCCTCGACACTCCACCAGAGAACCCGCAGGTCCTTCAGGCGTACGGCCGCAGCACTGCAGCAGTCCCAAGCCGTCGCACCTGGTCACCTCGCTTCTCCTTCAACTGGGATGCGACCGGCGATCAGCGTAACCAGGTCCGTGGCGGATTCGGCTACTTCACTGGAACGCCGCCGTTCGTGTATCTGTCGAACGCGTTCGGTAATTCCGGCCTGAGCGGATATGCGTCGCTTACCTGCGGCGGGAACGCCGGCAACCAGGGCAACAACACGACCTCCAACATTCCACCCGCATTCAACGACGCGAACATCGCTAATCCTCCGACTTCGTGCGCGCCGTTCACTCCGGCAGGTGGTGGTGCTACCCGGCCAGGTCAGACGACCGCGGCCAGCTCGAACATCGCCACGATCGATCCGAACTTCCGCTTCCCCCAGTATCAGAAGATCACGCTCGGATACGACCACCGCTTCGCAAACGGTCTCGTCAGCACGCTCGAGGGGTTGTACACCAAGGCGATGTCGAATCCGTTCTACACCAACCTCGCCCTCGCCGGACCGCAAGGCCGCGATCGTAATGGTCGCGTGCTGTACGGTATCCTGACCGCGAGCGGCGGCACTGCGGCGTTCAAGCCCGGCGGACGGCAGCAGGTGATCGACGTCACCGATGTGCACGGCGACTACACCTACAGCCTCACCGGTCAGTTGCAGAAGACGTTCTTCGACAACTTCCAGGGCTCGCTTGCCTACAGCTACATGCAGGTGCGCGACGTTGCTGCCACGACGAGCAGCACTCAGGGATCCAACTATCGCTATCAGCGTGACTGGGCCGGCTACCTCGAGGACCGCAGCCTCACCCGCGGCAAGGAAGACATGCCGCACCGCATCGTTGCCACCGGTACCTGGAGATTCAGGACGTTGACCGACGTATCGGTCATCTACGTCGGAAACTCCGGCGCCCCGTATGATTACGTGTACGCCGCCGGCAGCACTTCCGGTTCCGGCGATGCCAACGCCGATGGTCAGTCGCAGAACGATCTCGTCTATGTTCCGAAGAACGCGCACGACCCGAACGAGATTCTGTTCACGGGGTTCAACGCAACGCCTGGATCAGCGGCGTATCTTGATGCTCAGGCCCAAGCCGACGCCTTCGATCGTTTCATCGATCGCGTGCCTTGCCTGAGAGAATCACGCGGCGAGCTCCTCAGCCGCAACGCCTGCCGCAATCCGTGGCAGAACGACGTCGATGTCAGCATCGGTCAGAATCTTCGGGCGTTCGGTCGCCAGAATCTCCAGCTGCGCCTCGACATCATCAACTTCATGAACCTGCTCAACCCGAGATGGGGCTGGCAGAACTTCTCGGATCAGAACAACACCTGCGGCCCGATCTGCAGCGCCACGACCCTGCTG
>Ga0070662_100002070_pt1 | contig 12299 bp, 12 predicted proteins | sample KBSC53metaG_FD_65648 | JGI IMG/M metagenome (GOLD analysis project Ga0070662, IMG submission 65648) | Corn rhizosphere microbial communities from Kellogg Biological Station, Michigan, USA - KBS C5-3 metaG | ecosystem: Host-associated > Plants > Roots > Rhizosphere > Soil ...
AAACGATGAGTGGATACATATTCAGTCCTGCATAATCGACGTTACCGTCGTCAGCCTGTTTTGCTGCAAAAAACGGATCAGTATCAAATACCGCTTTTAGAAATGGATTGGGTGTTTCGCCGTAGATCAACAAAACAGGTAGTTGCTGCTGCACGTCAAAAGTGAAGTAGAACTGATTATCGAATGTTACCGGGTTATCCTGCAATTCAATTTCGGCACGCTGCCAGCCGCTTTGCAATCCTGAAAAAGACAACGTATCATTTTGTACCGATCGTGGGTTAACTGTAAAGCTGCCCAGCGCTTTTTGTTGTTTATTGATTAACAATTTCAGCGGAATCCGCTCAGCTTTTTCTCCGGCATAATTGTGCAGGCGAACCACTAGCTTTTCGCTTTCATTGGGGCGATGTACTGCTGTGAGCAACCAAACTGAATCTACTGCCACATTAGGCAATTCACTGGCTTTTAGTTGAATCAGGTTATAATGAATTCCCTCATCAGCTTTCACCGCCTTCCTATCGGTCATATTCTTCTGAAAGTCGGATATCACGTAAGCTGAGCGGATAGCCCCTTGCTGGGTATTCAGCAAACCTTGCTGACGACTAAGGATCTCTTGTAAGGCCCGGCTTTGCGGACTGATCTTTACCGCGTCAACCCCATCATTAAATTCATCCCTGCTTAATAAGCGCTGATGTTTGCCTTCAAAACCCTGCGTAAGGAGTTGGAAGCGATCATTGATACTATAAGCCGAAGCAATCTCTTTTGCGCGGCGTTTAGCTTCGTCCAGCAAAGTACCTTCCTTATTGAGGGTTTGCATGGAGTATGAATTATCTATAAAAATGCTCACCACCTGTTGCTTTCCGGCATTGGTTGCATTTTTGCCAGGAATAAAAGGACGGGCGAAGGCAAATATTAAAAATAATAAAGCCAGTAAACGGCAAGCAAGGATCAACCACTCTTTCAGGTTTTGCCGGGACGCCTGCTGCTCCTGTATCTCCTTTAAAAACTGAACATTACTAAAATATACCTTTTGATACCTGCGGAAATTGAAAAGATGGACAATAACAGGGATAGCCAGCGATATTAATGCAAACAGAAAAGCAGGATATAGAAAATGCATTTATAGATTCTGAACCGGAATTGAGCGAATTTATCGAATTAATCGGAATTCTGTTAATTTCTTAACTCTGTAAGTTGTGACTCAGACAAACAAACGTTGCCGTTTCATTATTTATTTTAAAAATACATTATGAAATGGCATATCGGTTGTTCGGGTTTTCATTATAAAGATTGGCGGGGTAAATTTTATCCGGAAAAGCTGGCGATGAAAAACTGGTTCGATTATTACGCCAGTTTTTTTGACACTGTAGAGCTGAACGTCACTTTTTACCGCTTCCCGCAATTGTCATTTCTACAGGGCTGGTATCAGAAATGCCCGGAGCATTTCCGTTTTTCGGTAAAGGCACCTAAAGCTATCACACACTATAAACAATTCCATGATTCAGCCCGGATGATCACCGATTTTTATGAAACTATCAATAATGGTCTTCAGGAAAAGCTTGGACCGGTGTTATTTCAGCTACCACCTCGTTTGGGCTATGACGAAGAACGTTTAGAGCGTATCATAAATAGTCTGAATCCGTCATTTAATAACGTCGTTGAGTTTCGCCATGAATCCTGGTGGCGAGATGACGTTTACAAGGCCCTTGCAGATCATAACATAGCATTCTGCGGAATGAGTCATCCGTCACTACCAGATGATGTGATTATAAATACCTCAAGTATGTATTATCGTTTTCACGGTGTACCCAATCTTTATCGCTCACCTTATTCAAAGGAATTTCTGCGGAGAGTGGTCGATGCAGTCAAAAGCAATAACGAGGTTAAAACAGGCTGGTTTTATTTCAACAATGATTTTGACGCAGTTGGCGTCAGGAATGCTGAAGACATGATCGGGTTAATTGTCTGATTCGTCTGTTTCCTGCTGTTTTCTGTGATGCTTTTTGTTCTTTTTCTTAGTCTTCTTTTCTTCGGTATGCTTCTTTGACTTTTTCTTTGAAGTAGTTTCCTTCTTTTCAGATTTTGAAGAAGATCTAGAAGAAGATTTTGTAACAGCAGCTGTACTAGCTGCTTTGGTAGTAATTGTTTTATTATCCGTCGAATCTCTACTGAGTTGTTTTACGGTAAAGTTATTGCCACGCAAACCGTATTCCAGTATACGCTTTTGACCGGCCGGCTTTGCATCCTTACCATTCCCGTCAAAGATTGGGAACTCGCGCATAAACTTACCTTCTTTGATATAAAAATTGTCGTCACCACGATAGCCCTTGCGTTGCGAACTGGTGAGTCTTGGGAAATCTAGCTTATTTGCTCTGCCGTTATTAAACTCAAAGGCGTAAATAGTGGCATAGTTGGACGTATCTTTTGCTTTGGCTTGTATCAATATCTCAGGATTACCATCCAGGTCCATATCTGAGTTGTATACATCAACTATAGAACCGTCCAGATCGCCTGTGGTGGTTGTGTATTTTTTGCCTGAAGAATCAGAATGTAGTATCAGATAAGAACCAGTAGTAGCTGACCCTCTGCCCCAGCTCAGCACATCATAATCCTCACCAGGTGAAACTTCGATCAATTTATGAAAGCGAAAAGGATCAACATAATCCGGTTTCTTCGCCAGAGCAGCAGGTGCCGCCATTTTCTGTTCTTGCTGGTTACAAGCCGATGCCGCTATAAGGCATCCGATCAAGGCAAATAAATAAAACTTGTGTTTCATCAAAATCATTTAGTGAATTTGTAAGTTAGTGAATATTCCCCAATCAATCATTCGCTAATTCACCAATTCACTAATTAATTATACAATGCATCAGGTGACAATTCACCTTTAGGTCTGCCCGGTATGGTGATATACACTTTCAGCGCGCTCACCGAGCCAATATCGAAATATTTTAGCGTAAACTTATGATAACCTTTTTGTAATGCCACGGCGCCTCCTTGCTCGGCTAGCGGGTGCTTGCCATCATTGTTTACAATCGGCTGATCGTCAATGACTAATACTGAGCCATCGTCCGAACGCGTCGAAAACTGATAAAGACCATCTGCATCAATACGCAGAAAACCATTGTATATTACGCCAAAGCCCGGATTATTCTTTTTCAATATAGCCGGATTAAAGCTTTTTGTAATACCACTATCAATCACTGCTGCTTTCGACAAATCGTTGGTATTATCAAAAGTACCCTGCATGTACTGATATTTTAACCCTTGCGATGTGCCCTGGTAAGCTACCGGAGCTAATAAACCCTTATTGTATACCATCGTATGCGTTACCTGGCTTCGTTTGCCTGTCGGGGTAATTACAATAGTCTTCAACTCACGATATTGATCCTGCGGTACGTTATAGTTCATTGGGTTATGGTATTCTATATCAGTCTCACCTGGCATGAAACCATCAATAGTGTAATATATTTTGGCACCAGTTACCGGGGATTTCAAAGCCACATTTAAATTACTACCAAACATTATTGTATCCTGTGAGGTGTTTATTGCCAAAGGAACGCGATAGTTATAATTATTTTTATCCAGATAAGCTAACTGACCCGGCAAACGAACTTCTGAGAAGTCTTTAAAGTTCTTATTAGCCAAAGGTGTCCATGCCACCTCTGATAAAGCCAGCAAACGCGGGTAAAGCATATATTCAACTTTGGGTTCAGTTGGAATATATTCTGTCCATAAATTAGCCTGTACACCCATAATGAACTTCTGCTGATCAGGTGTTAAAACCGCTGGAGTTGGGTTATAGTTATATGTAGCTGATAGTGGCGTATAACCTCCAATACTCAGCGGTTCACCACCACGGCTTTGTGCGTGATCCAGGTATAAACCGCCGCTGCTCGGGGTCATGATCACATCGTGGCTTTGACGTGCTGCTGCGATCCCCCCCGCTTCTCCACGCCAGCTCATTACCGTCGCGTTAGGAGATAAACCACCCTCTAATATCTCATCCCAGCCGATAATGCTGCGGCCTTTTGAGTTCACAAATTTTTCAATCCGCTGAATGAAATAGCTTTGCAATTCTTCTTCATTCTTTAGCTTTAATTTCCTGATTAATTTCTGGCAAAATGCCGATTGTTTCCAGGCATCTTTTGGTACCTCATCCCCGCCAATATGAATGTATTTGCTTGGGAAGAGTTCCATCACTTCGGTTAATACATCCTCGAGGAAATCAAAGGTTTTATCCGATGGGCAATACACATCCTTAACCACACCCCAGGTTTCGTATGTTTTATAAGTTTTACTCGGATCGCAGCTTAATTCAGGATATGCGGCTAAAGCAGCCATTGAATGACCCGGCATTTCAATCTCGGGAATGACAGTGATGTATCTGTCAGCTGCATATTTTACCACCTCGCGTATTTGATCCTGGGTATAGAAGCCTCCGTATGGTGTGTTATCGAATTGTTGCGGCGTACGATCATGATAATTGCCGATAACGGTTTGTGCACGTTGGCTGCCTATTTCTGTCAAACGGGGATATTTCTTTATTTCGATGCGCCATCCTTGGTCGTCGGTTAAGTGCCAATGAAAATTGTTCAGCTTATAATAAGCCATCATATCGATGGTTTTTTTAACAAATTCGACAGAAAAAAAATGACGGCATACGTCTAACATAAAGCCTCTATAGCCAAAGCGCGGATAATCTTCAATCTGCGCACAAGGTAGTTTAATAGTTGCTCCATGATCTACTGGAATTAATTGCAACAAAGTTTGTATCCCGTAGAATAACCCAGCTCCTTTACCAGCAACAATGATCTGTTGGGAAGTAATTGTTAAACGATAGCCCTGATCAGGTAATCCTTCTGTGCCTTTTTCTGTAAAAACAATGCCGTTGGCTACGCTCCCGCCTGTATTTAATTTCGCCTCGTTGCGAAGACCCAGTTTGCTGTGCAGATATTCAGTGAAAAAACTCACAGCTTTGTTATTCAGGCTATCAGCCAGTAATGAGGTTTGCTGACTTAAAACGAACTCGCCAGACGCTTTTTTAACAGAAACCGGGGCAGGAACGATACCCATGTAAGGGTCATTATCCTGGGCATTGGCATTTAAACCGAAACAAAGTAAAAAAATGGAGATAGACAGTGCAATATTTTTATACATAATCATTTATACGGAAATATAAGGCGGTGAAGTTAAAAGATTTTGTAAAATACTGTAAGTAATACATGTAAAAAAGTGGATATGGATGGGGTTGATTGTATTAGTTGGATTGGTTGTAATAGTTGTTGTAAGTGTTTGATTGTTGTAAAGTTGTCCGGAGTAGATGATGAGTCAGGGTGTTCCGCGGAACAGTGAACACTTTTGGTACAGGCGGAGCGATGTGGAACACGCGCAATAGTTAATTAATTTAACTCTGACAACTATTATAACTACTATAACCATTATAACATCCTCAACCCGTACAACTAAACAAAAAAGCCACTCGCTTTTACACGAATGGCTCCAATTTATTTCTTTGCAGGTTTGGGTTCTGCTGCCGCGGCTGCCTCTACTTTCTTTTTGAGTTTATGCGGCCGCCTTTTGCCGTATGAACCTATTGCAATTTTTCCTTTTCTTGATTTTTGATCGCCTTTTCCCATGGTATTATGATGTTTATGAACTGATAATCAATAATACGCATTTTTTGTTTGAAAATAGCGATTAGTTAATTAGTTAACCAGTGATTAGTTTGCTTTTCACCTGATTAACTAATCACCGGTTAACTGATCACCATCAAGCAGTTACTTCATGTTCTTTCGACGCCAAATAACGTTCAGCGTCAATGGCAGCCATACAGCCTGTTCCGGCAGCTGTAACCGCCTGGCGATAAACGTGATCCTGTGCATCACCGCAGGCGAAAACACCTTCAATGTTTGTCCTGGTAGATCCTGGTTCGGTTTTGATATAACCGGTTTCGTCCATATCGATCCAGTCTTTGAATATCTCGGTATTTGGGTGGTGGCCGATAGCCACGAAGAACCCGGTCACATCCAAAGTTGTTTCTGCAGTGGTTTTATTATTAAATACTTTGACACCGGTAACCACTTGTCCATCACCTACAACCTCTTTAGCCTCAGTATTATAGATCACTTCAATATTGTGCGTATTCAAAACTCTGTGCATCATTGCTTTTGATGCGCGGAACTCGTCGCGCCTTACAAGCATATATACTTTGCGGCATAGCTTAGCCAGGTACGTTGCTTCTTCAGCAGCGGTATCACCGGCGCCAACGATAGCTACATCCTGCCCGCGGAAAAAGAACCCATCGCATACAGCGCAGGCCGATACGCCAAACCCGTTGTATTTTTGTTCGGATTCCAAACCCAGCCATTTTGCTGAAGCCCCGGTCGAAATGATTACGGTATCAGCGACGATGGTTTTGGTCTCGTCAACGATCACTTTATGCTGAGGACCTGAAAAATCAACCGAGGTCACATAACCAAAGCGGATATCGGTACCCAGGCGGGATGCCTGTTTTTCGAAGTTTTCCATCATGGCGGGACCTTGTATACCATCCGGATAGCCCGGGTAATTTTCCACTTCAGTAGTTTGGGTAAGCTGACCACCAGCTAATAACCCTGTATATAAAACTGGTTTCAGATCGGCGCGCGCAGCGTAAATAGCAGCAGTGTAACCGGCTGGACCAGAGCCTATGATAAGGCATTTCACATGTTCAATCTCTTGTGACATCAGATTATTTTAAAGGACACAAATCTAACAAAAAAGCGGATTTTATTAGTCAGGCAGCCGTAAAATCAACTACTTACCTGTGTTAGCCTTTAAAACCCGTATGAAATTGCCACCCAGTATTTTATCGATATCAGCTTTAGAATAGTTCAGTTTCAGCAACTCTTCGGTTATTTTGGGATAATTGGTTACATCATCCATGCCTAAAGGATAGGACTCTGCGCCATCAAAGTCAGAACCAATACCGACATGGTCTACCCCGATCAGTTTGACCATATAATCGATGTGTTTGATCAGCAAGCTCAAGGGCGGACGGAGTTGCTCCGATTCAGCTTTATAAATAGCATTCAGCCGGATATTAGCCAGATCATTGTCATGATAAATTTTGGTAAGTGAATCCAACTCGGTATAATGCTTATGCAAAAAGCGGGATACTTTATGCATATAGCTACTATCCACGAAGCCACTATAAAAATTCACGAATGCCACTCCCCCATTTTTGGCGAGGGCCTTTAGCTGTGCATCTTTCATGTTACGCTGATTGGGATTCAAAGCATAAGCGCAGCTGTGTGAAGCGATAACCGGTTTGGTTGAAGTTGCAATAACATCATAAAAGGTCTGCTCACCAACGTGCGATACATCTACCATTACACCCCGTTCATTTAAATGACGGACGATCTGTTTGCCATAATCGGTTAGGCCAATATGTTTTAATGAATCACGGTGGTGCGTCTCATCGCGGGCAGAGGTTGCCCATGAGGTGCTATTATTCCAGGTAAGGGTGAGATAACACATGCCGCGTTTGGCTAACGCATCTATATAGTCCATTCTGTCTTCGATCATATGGCCTCCTTCCACTCCGATCATCGCGGCAAACTTCTTTTGAGCGACCGCCCTTTTTAGTTCTTCCGCATTACGTACCAACACCATTTTACCGGGATTGCGCTTGATCAGGGCATCCAGAGAATCGATCTCCCGGTTAGCGAATTTGAAGGCTGTTCCCTTACCATAATCCTCGCCGCACCAGATGGAAAACACCTGCACGTCCAAACCGCCTTCATTTGCGCGCACGAGGTCAAAATTGCCGGTAGTTTGACGTTTGGACAGATCGAGCCTGGTGATCAGCTCGTTTGAAATAACATCATTGTGGGTGTCCACCAGTATCGCTTTATCATGAATTTCGCGGGCATTTTGGGCGTATACTGCAGTGGTCAGCAATGATGAGAAAAGGAGTAGCAGTTTTTTCATGGATGAAAGGTATGTAATTGAACGTAGAGACACAATACTTTGTGTCTCCTATTATGATTAACGTAATCAACTCAATCCAACTTAATCAACTCAATCAACTACGTCTGTATAACCCCAACATTAAACTGTTTTTCAATTGGCGCATGGTTAGCAGCTTCGACGCCGATCGATATTACTTTACGTGTTTCAAGCGGATCAATGATGCCATCGACCCAAAGCCGGGCTGCTGCGTAGTATGGCGTAGTTTGGGAGTTATAACGATCGGTAATTTGTTTTAGTAATTCTTCTTCTTTCTTTGCGTCGATCTCCTCGCCTTTTGCTTTCATCGCCGACTCCTGTATTTGTAGTAAAGTTTTAGCTGCTTGCGCCCCCCCCATCACCGCAATTTTCGCTGATGGCCATGCATAGATCAACCGCGGGTCATAGGCTTTACCACACATAGCATAATTGCCCGCACCGTATGAATTACCCACAATAAATGTAAACTTGGGCACCACTGAATTAGCCACCGCATTTACCATTTTTGCGCCGTCTTTGATAATCCCTCCCTGCTCTGACCGACTGCCTACCATAAAGCCCGTCACATCCTGCAGGAATACAAGCGGGATCCGCTTTTGATTGCAGTTCATGATAAATCTGGTGGCTTTATCCGCCGAATCCGAATAGATCACCCCGCCAAACTGCATCTCACCTTTTTTGGACTTTATTACCTTACGCTGATTGGCCACGATACCTACCGCCCAACCATCTACTCTACCTAAACCACAAATAATCGACTGCCCGTACCCTTCCTTATATTCCTCAAAATCAGAATTATCCAAAAGCCTGGCAATTATTTCCTTCATATCATAAGGCTTCTCGCGGTTGTCAGGCAAAATGCCATAGATATCTTTTTCATTCTGTTTCGGGGCAGCTGGCTCTACCCTGTCAAACCCTGCTTTGACATAGTCGCCTACCATGCTCATGATGTTGCGGATCGAGTCGAGACAGGCTTGGTCGTTGGGTTGTTTATAATCTGTAACACCTGAGATTTCGCAATGCGTGGTGGCACCGCCGAGGGTTTCATTGTCCACATCTTCACCAATGGCTGATTTTACAAGATAAGATCCTGCCAGGAAAACGGAACCCGTACCATCTACGATCATTGCCTCATCACTCATAATAGGAAGATAGGCACCTCCTGCCACACATGACCCCATAATAGCCGCAATTTGGATAATACCCGAGCTGCTCATGATTGCATTATTGCGGAAGATGCGTCCAAAATGCTCTTTATCGGGGAAAATCTCATCCTGCAGTGGCAAGTACACTCCTGCCGAATCAACCAGGTAAATGATTGGTAAGCGGTTTTCAATAGATATTTCCTGGGCACGCAGGTTCTTTTTTGCCGTGATTGGAAACCATGCACCCGCCTTTACTGTAGCGTCATTCGCGACAATCACACACTGACGCCCCGATACGTAACCAATACCACAAACCACTCCACCGGATGGGCACCCCCCATGTTCCGCATACATATCATCGCCCACAAAAGCACCGATCTCCAACCAGGGTTTGTCTTTATCAATCAGGTAAGATACCCGTTCACGGGCAAGCATTTTGCCTTTTTCTTTTTGTTTGGCCGCCGCTTTTTCTCCGCCACCGACATGTACTTTCTTCAACCGTACTTGCAGATCATAAGCTAGCTGTTTATTTATATCTTCATTTTTATTGAATTCGATGTCCATGTTTTTCAGAGATTAGTTAATTAGAGATTGGAGATCAGTTGGATTGTGGTAAAGGTAATAATTGAAACAATTATAAAACCTAATCTCTAATCTTCAATCACTAATCTCTAACTCCCGGTCTTTTCTTAACCGGCGAGATAGATTTAACTATAGTAGCTCCCTTCACGGGATTTTTAACCGGTTTCATCTGCGACAACGAGTTTTGATACGCTTCATCCAGCAATTGCTTCATATGCCATTCGGGAAAATCTTCTCTATCCTTCACTTTGATATAGCGGTATTGACTTCCATCGCCCAAAAGCATGTGTCCGGGATCATCGATATCCACGCCACGATTAAAGCCAAAATTCACATGATCAGCAAAAACAGCGATGCTGCAAAACACATCACCGGCCCTATCTGTGGGTGACCATCCAAACGCGACCGCATTGTAGTTATCATAGATCAGTTCATTGGTATCGGGATACAGGTCCCATACAAATTCGCGCAGCCACAAAGCTGCTGCCTTTACCTTATCGGGATAAGGTAAAAGAAATTTCACCAGGTCATTAACTTCTTCTTTGGGCATGATTTTAGTGATAATATGTTTTTAAATTTAGGGACTTAATTCGCACAAAACCAATTATCATTATCCATGCCTGTTAAAATCAAAAGAATATATGAACCTTACGCAAAGGATGACGGTTACCGCATACTGGTAGACCGCCTTTGGCCGCGAGGTATAAAGAAAGAAAACTCACACATCGATAAATGGCTCAAAGAAATCGCGCCATCAACCGAATTACGCAAAGAGTTTAATCACATGGTTGACAAATGGGAGAAATTCAAGATTGCGTACCATAGCGAACTAAAGAATTCAACTGCTGTGGACGAGCTTTTGGATTATATAAAAAACCACAAGACCATTACCCTGCTGTATGCCGCAAAAGATGAAGAGCATAACCATGCCCTCGTTCTGCAGGATTTTATAAAGAAGGCGAGTTAAAAAGAGCCGACAACGGGATTCGAACCTGCGACCTACGCGTTACGAGTGCTAAACTCGACCTCTATAACAACTTCATAAATAAGGAGTTACGTAGAAAAAAACAACCCGCATGGTAAACAACCGGTAAACACTTTTTATTTTACTTAATTAGCGAATTTTTGGTTAACTAAATGATAAACAATACCTTACAACGAATGCGAGCTACTCATGCGCAGTGAGTAGGTCAGATGTTTATACTTAGATTTCGCATTTACCAACTCCGATTCAACCCTTCTCCGGATTGAAACTATTTGTTTAAATCTGTAATATTTATAACTATTCTGTCAGTTACCCAATCGGGATCACTTGGATCGATTTGTATGATTGTGGATAACTTTTTTTAAAATGGCTTTATTACTGACAGTAATATTTGTTATCTTTGGTCATCGTTCTTTGACAGTGTTTTGGCTGTTTGTCTAAATAGAGTTCAACTGATAGCCTTTTGGCAACCCTTTCGAGGGTCCTTTGCCGGAAAGAGAGTGTTCATACGCCAGTTCGCGTACAAGTGACCATGTTGTGAAACCACAATTAAACCAGGTAGAGAAACCGCAGATCACTCATTCAGACCGGTTTGAGTAATGATAGGCAAGATATTAAGAGTGTTTAAAGAGAACATCGACTACGTATTTAGTAACAGACAAGATTGAATGGCAAGGACAATATTGTCCTGTTAACTTAATTATTTAGTTATGGCCAGAAAAAAACAATGCCAAAACACGGATCGGTTGATATCAAGTATCAACGAGATCATTGAGAGCCGGTGTTCTCTATCGGGGAGGGATGAGACCCTCATAAATGCAGTTGATAAACTTGAGCTGCTAAAGAAAAAGAAAGGCAAAACGAACAAGGAAATACTGGAGACAGGTATCGAAGCCCTTGAATTAATTGCCGTATACTTTAAAAGCTAAACAGACGTAACTGATCCCGAGCACTACTTAATTTCTCTTTATTTAACATGATTTATCATGGATTTAGGTTCAACAATAAAAAATTTAAGAAAACAGCGCAAGCAGACTCAGCATGAGTTTGCTGGGCGCTGCGGTATTACCCAAACTTACCTGTCGCAAATAGAAAACAATCTTAAAGAACCTAACATAAGCATCTTGGATGATATTAGTAAAGAGTTAAAACTACCTTTACCTGTGTTATTTTTCCTTTCAATGACTGAATCGGATGTTCCGGAACAAAAGCGACAAGATTTTATGAAACTGGCACCTGCTCTAAAATCCTTTGTCGATGGACTCTTCGCAGTTTAAAAAGATGCAGCTGAAAAAGCTGGCTGCTGATATTGGATGTCGCACAATCGAAATAAGAACGCTTTTAAATGATTTGGATGTGCATTACAGATCATGGGACGAATTGAAAATAAACAAAAAAAACGGTGATTTTAAGAGGTATCAAGACGGCACTCTCAAAAAGAGAACAATCAGTCCACCGGATGAACGCTTAGCTAAGTTACAAACGAATTTAACGAGTCGAATACTTGCAAAGATTCCTTTACCACTGAATGTTCACGGCGGGGTCAAAGGTAAAAGCAATGTAACTAATGCCGTGTTGCACAAGGGAAAGAAATATGTCTT
>Ga0070662_100002071_pt1 | contig 12297 bp, 10 predicted proteins | sample KBSC53metaG_FD_65648 | JGI IMG/M metagenome (GOLD analysis project Ga0070662, IMG submission 65648) | Corn rhizosphere microbial communities from Kellogg Biological Station, Michigan, USA - KBS C5-3 metaG | ecosystem: Host-associated > Plants > Roots > Rhizosphere > Soil ...
TCACCCGGCTGACGCGCTGGCCTTCCAGGTGCGGAGCAATGCCCCGGCGGGTGGTTTCGACTTCCGGCAATTCAGGCATGGCGTTCTCGAATCAATGCGCGCCGAGGTCGCGGATCGTCTGTTTGAGGGTTTCGAAATCGTAGTCCGACAGGCCCACGTAATCGAGAATCAGCGGGCCGATGCTGTTCCACTCGTGGTCTTCGGTCTGGTTGCCCAGCACCCGATAAGACGCACAGATGTGCTCGGCCATCTTCAGGATCGCCAGCAGATTCTTCATCTGGCTGTTGCGCGAGGATTCGTCGCTGAAGATCGCCAGCGCATTGTGGTGATTGGCGATCGCCGTGCTGACGTGTTCCGGCAGGCGCCACGACTTGGCGGTGTAGTAGCCGACCACGGCGTGGTTGGTATTGAACTCGGCGTTCTCGGTGTCCACCACCCGGCATTCGGCGCTGGCATTGGCGTAAGCCTTTTCCAGTACCGACATGTAGTTGGGGAAGCGCTGCAGCATCAACGGCACGCCGCAGTCGTGGAACAGCCCCAAGGCATAAGCTTCGTCGCCGGCCTGGGTGCCGATGCGCTTGGCCAGGGTCAGGCAGGTCATCGCCACGTCCTGGGCGGTGTCCCAGAAACGGTTGAGGGTGACGATGGTGTCATCGTTCATCTCGCCCTTGATCGACTGCGCGTTGATCAGGTTGATGATCGAACGGCTGCCCAACAGATTCACCGCACGCTGGATCGAAGTGATCTTGTTGCTCAGGCCGTAATACGGCGAGTTGACGATTTTCAGCAGAGAACCGGACAGGCCGGGATCCTGGGCGATCAGCTTGGCGATCACCTCCAGGTCCGGGTCGGGCATGTACTGCTCCATCTGCAGATCCACCATGATCTGCGGCTGCGCGGGCACGCTGATGCCTTGCAGGGATTGTTGAATCTGTTCGGTGGTCAGCTCTTGGGACATAAGTACACACTCTGGGACAGGCGGCGATTCTAACCTCTAAAAACCGCAGGACGACACACCAGTGGGCAATTGTCAGGAACTTTCATTCATGCTCAGGCTTCGGACTTTGTAAGGCCGACCGGACAATCAAGCACCGGCTCGGCGGTAATTTCCCGCAGACTCAGGAGCTTATCGATGGCTACTTCCCTCACTGGCAAACGCGTCGCCATTTTAGTAACAGACGGTTTCGAACAGGTCGAATTGACCGGCCCCAAGCAAGCACTGGAGCAGGCCGGCGCCCAGGTCGACATCCTTTCGGCCGAGGCCGGCAAGGTCAAAGGCTGGAACCACGACAAACCGGCGGATGACTTCAAGGTCGATCAGACCTTTCAAGGCGCCAGCAGCGAGCAGTACGACGCGATCGTCCTGCCGGGCGGGGTGCAGAACTCCGACACCATCCGCATCGATCAGGATGCCCAGCACCTGGTCAAGACCGGCGCCTCCGCCGGCAAACCGATCGCGGTGATCTGCCATGGCGGCTGGCTGCTGATTTCCGCCGGGCTGGTCAACGGCAAAACCATGACCAGTTTCAAGACACTCAAGGATGATCTGGTGAATGCCGGGGCCAACTGGGTGGATAAAGAAGTGGTCAAAGACGGCCACCTGATCAGCAGCCGTCAGCCGGATGATATTCCGGCGTTCAACAAGGAGTTGATCGACGCGCTGTCGGCCTGATCTGTGGGCTTGTGAGTTTATGTGGTGAGGAGATTTATCCCCGATGGACAGCGCAGCTGTCCCAGATCGACTTACGCGGTCAGTCAGAAAACTGCGTTGGGGTTTGCGGCTGCTACGCAGCCGATCGGGGATAAATCCCCTCGCCACAGATAAATTCCTTCATCACTGATTCCCCTTGCCACATGTCCACTCACCAGCCAATCGGGCCGAGCAACACGGTATACTCCCGCTCTTTTTTCCGGAGCGACGTCATGTCCCTGCCTAGCCTGCGCCTCAAAGCCAACGCCGACCGTCGCCTGCGCAACGGCCACTTGTGGGTCTACAGCAACGAAATCGATGTGGCCGCCACGCCACTGCACGGCTTCAAGGCCGGCGATCAGGCGATCCTCGAAGCCGCGGGCGGCAAGCCGCTGGGCATCGTCGCGATGAGCCCGAACAACCTGATCTGCGCGCGCCTGCTGTCGCGTGACATCAAACTGGCACTGGACAAGTCGCTGCTGGTACACCGCCTGAACGTGGCCCTGTCGCTGCGCGAGCGCCTGTTCGACAAGCCGTTCTACCGCCTGGTCTACGGCGACTCCGACCTGCTGCCGGGTCTGGTGGTCGACCGTTTCGGCGACATCCTCGTGGTGCAGATCGCCTCGGCGACCATGGAAGCGCATAAAGATGACGTGATCGCTGCACTGACCCAAGTGCTCAAGCCAAGCGGCATCCTGTTCAAGAACGACTCCGCCGCCCGTGACGCCGAAGGCCTACACCGCTACGTCGAAACCGTGTTCGGTCTGGTGCCGGAGTGGGTGGCCCTGGAAGAGAACGGCGTGAAATTCGAAGCACCGGTCATTGGCGGCCAGAAAACCGGCTGGTTCTACGACCACCGCATGAACCGCGCCCGCCTCGCCCCCTACGCCAAAGGCAAACGCGTACTCGACCTCTATAGCTACATCGGTGGCTGGGGCGTGCAGGCTGCCGCGTTCGGTGCCAGCGAAGTGTTCTGCGTCGACGCGTCGGGCTTCGCCCTCGACGGCGTCGAGCGTAACGCCGCGCTGAACGGCTTCGCCGACAAGATGACTTGCATCGAAGGCGACGTCTTCGAAGCGTTGAAGGAACTCAAGGCGAGTGAAGAACGTTTCGACGTGATCGTTGCCGACCCGCCAGCGTTCATCAAGCGCAAGAAAGACATGAAGAACGGTGAAGGCGCCTACCGTCGTCTGAACGAGCAAGCCATGCGCCTGCTGACAAAGGACGGCATTCTGGTCAGCGCTTCGTGCTCCATGCACCTGCCAGAGGACGATCTGCAAAACATCCTGCTGACCAGCGCCCGTCACCTGGACCGCAACATCCAGATGCTCGAGCGCGGCGGTCAGGGCCCGGACCACCCGGTACACCCGGCCATCGCCGAGACTCGCTACATCAAGAGCATCACCTGCCGCCTGCTGCCTAACAGCTGATCGGCCCATGAAACGGGGAGCCTGCGGGCTTCCCGTTGGCTTTACGGCGATGCAATGTCGTCGAATTTTTTCCTCTTTCCTACAACTAACTTCCTACATGCATGCAGGACATTTCCCTGCGCATTACATTTCAACATCTAATACTTACAAGTTTGCCCTTGCAGCACGCCCACTCCGACAAAATTAATAGAAATTTCCTACCCAAGTATCACTTGCCAATAATTCATTACAACCTATTATTAAGTTGTCACCACGACGGTGACATTCACTCTCAATGAACAAGGAGTTCATACTTATGAAAGCAATTACTCTGGAAACCAACCAAATCGCAAACTTGGCCTTCCTGGTTGCGCCTAAAGCCCGCTAAGTGAGCCAGAACGCTGGGGAGTGCCGGCACCCCAGCGTTCTTCCGACCCGTTCCAGAGCGATGAACACAACATGCATATCAATCCCTATTTATTCATATTGCCGCGCACGCCCGGACAAATAGTCTGGAACTATAAAGACCACACCCAACATGAACTTGACCTGACTTACTCTTGTCGACTTGCACAACTTATCAATAACCCGGAACAGTTCGACAGACGCAACATAATAGACTCACAACTTCTGAACGCGGGCATATTAACCGTTGCAAAAATAGACAGTCCGCCATGGGGCTGGGATGAATTGTCGAAGATTTATCATATTGGCACCCAGAACATTCCCTGCGAACAGACACCCCAGAATATTCACGAGTGGTCCAGGCAATACCTGAACCATTGCAGCGCCGTGCTGACCACACCGGCACCCGCGCAAGATCGCCCGATCCATCAAGACAAACCACTGATCACCCTGCCCGCCTCTGCGGCCCTGACCGTCGCCAGCCTGGGCAATGTCCTGCGCCTGAGAAAAACCTGCCGCTCCTTTACTGGCGAAGCGATCACGCTCAATGACGTCGGCACGTTGATGTATCTCTCGCTGGGTTTTCTCCGTCATCGCGACGATAACCGCGACGAGAGCATCGCCGAAGGACTCGGCGCCCGTCGCAGCAGTCCTTCAGGTGGCGGGTTGAATGCCTGTGAAGGATTTCTTCTGGCACGCAATATCGAGGGCCTGGAACCGGGCATTTACGCCTATCACCCTGCAGAACATGCACTCAGCCGGGTCAATCCATTGCCCGAACCCGCGCTCGGCCATTTGCTGGCGGGTCAGCACTTCATCAATAACCTGCCACTGGGTCTGTTCATCACCGCTCGTTTCGACAAGCTCTGGTGGAAGTATGAACACTCACGCGCCTATCGCATGGCGTTTGTCGAGGCGGGTCATCTGTCGCAAACCTTTCAACTGGTGGCCACAGCGCTGGGCCTGGGAACGTGGCTGACCGGGGCATTCGCCGACCGCCAGGTCGAAGCCCTGCTCAAACTCGAAGGCAGCGCTGAACAACCGTTGTTCTTTGTCGGCTGCGGCGCCAGCGACGGTCAGGCGATGTGTCAGGAAATGCGCGACCTGTTGCAGGAGACTCGCAAATGAGCGCATCAACCGTGGATCAGCCCGAAGCGCCAGAGTCCTGGGCGCTTCGATTCACCCTCGGCGACTGGAACAACCACGCTTCGGTACGCACCAGCCGGCACGACTACCAGTTGCCGGCAGACCTGCAGTTGCAACTGCAAACCCGCTTCTGGTTTCCGCCGGCATTCCTGCCGTATCTGTCCCACCCGGCGATCGAAGCCGCAGGCAGCAAGGTCATGCATCGGCTGGCTGCCAACCACCTGGTGCACTTTCTCGACTACACCACGCTGCTGGAACACCGCATCGTCAACCGCGCCGTGGAAACCATTGTCCACGGTGAGTTGCCCGCGCACATTCCGTCAAGGATGAAAACCGCCGCGCTGCAGCTCTATACCGACGAGGGTTATCACGCATTGTTCTCCCATCATCTGGCCGAACAGATCGCCGAACTGCATGGTTTCACCGGTCGTCCACAGATGCCGCTGCGCATCACCCGCCTGACCGGTCAGATCGCCCGAACGCCGGAGAGCAAACGCCCGCTGGCATGGTTTCTGCTCGGCTTCGTCTCCGAAACCATCATTGCCCGGGAGTTGCTGGATGTGTGTCGGGAAACGCTGGTCAGCAGCGTGAACGACATGCTGCGCGACCACCTCGCTGATGAAGCGCGCCACAGCCGTTTTTTTTCCGAGGTCTTTCACTACCTCTGGTTGACCCTGAACAGCCGCCAGCGCGCCTTCGCGGCCAGAACCTTGCTGGAGACCCTGGCGACCTTCTTCGAAGTCGACGAGCAATGGCTGCACCAAAGCCTGCGCCGCGCCGGCATTGGCGAAGGTGCGATCAAGGAAATCCTCGACAGCCTGACCAACGAACAGGCCAGCCGCCAGCGTGCCCGATCCGGAGCGACGGCTACGCTTGCTGCACTCGAAAAAGCCGGATTCTTCGCGCTACCCAACAACCGCAAACTTTTCGCCAAGGCAGGACTGATCGATGCTTGAAGGAAGAACGGTGGTAACGACCCGACAACGACGCGGGGCGATCAGCCTGCTTTTGGCCATGGTGCTGCTGGGGGTGTTTCCGCTGGACGTCCTGCTGCCGTCGTTCCCGGCGCTGGCTGAACACTTCGCCAGCACCCCGACTGACATCGCCCTGTCGATCAGCCTGTTCGCGGTGGGTATTGCCTTTGCCCAACTGTTGATCGGGCCGTTGTCCGACGTCATCGGGCGCAAGGGGTTACTGCTCGCCGGCATGGCTGTCTCGATCCTCGGCGCCATCGGCTGCGTAATGACCAGCGACTACACATTGTTCATGACTTTTCGCATCGTGCAGGCCATCGGTTGTGGCTGTTTCGTCCTGTCACAGGCGCTGGTGCAGGATCTGTTCGAGGGCGCAGAGCGCGATCGCCTGCGGATCCTGATGGTGACCGCCACCGGGATCTTCATCTCCATATCACCGCTGGCCGGAACCTTTCTGCAGGCGACCCTGGGCTGGCGTGGCAGCTTCTGGCTGTTCATCGCACTGGCGGCGGTGGTGTTGCTCAAGGCCTGGCTGTTTCTGGACGGCGGTCGGCCAGTCGCCAAGGGCACACCGCTCAACTTTCTCAGCGCCTATCGACGGGTGCTGGGGGATTTCGAGTTCGTCGGCTACTGGCTGATTTCGGCTTTCGCGTTCGCCTGCCACTTCTCGTTCATCGTCATTTCGCCGTTGATCTTCATGGATCAGTTGCAGCTCTCAGCCTACGACTTCTCGCTGATCCTGCTGATCTACGGTGCGGCGTATGTGACCGGCGGGATTGCCGCCACGCTGTTGAGCCGGCGAATCAGCTCTGCGCAACAGATCGTGGCCGGGTTGAGCCTGATTCTGCTGGCAGGGCTGGTGATGCTATTACTGTCGCAGTACTTCGCACTCTCGCCCGTCACGGTATTGATCCCGATGCTGATCTGCACCGCCGGCACCACCATTGCACGCCCGGCCGCCACCTCACGCGCCATGGGCCTGTTCCCGGAGAACGCCGGTACTTCGGCCTCGGCCGGTAGCACGATCATCTTCATTTGCGGCGGGTTGATCAGTGCGCTGATCAGCCTGAGTCCAGGCAACCTGCAGGCCACCCTCGGCTACTGTTTTGTCCTGCTCAGTTGCATCGCGCTGGCGCTGAACAAGCGGATCAGCCATCGCGCCAGCATTATCGAGAACGGCGCGGTCACGCCCTTCGGCAGCGATTGAGCCTGCCGGTCGTCATGCCATACGCACCGTCGGCACTGGAACAACACTTTGCGCCATTCCCTCCAGACGCCAGCGGTGTAGAATCGGCTGATTCATCGCCATTCATCCCCCGGCGGGTTTATGAGCTCAGGCTGAGGCAAGCGGCGATCCCGCAAAGTCATCGGCAACATCCAGGACACACGGCCATTTCTGAGTGTTCCAGACGTCAATAGAAGCTCACTCCCTTTTGATACCTGATTAGCCGCCCGGAGTGCTCCATGCCAGATTACCGCTCGAAAACATCCACCCACGGCCGCAACATGGCCGGCGCCCGCGCATTGTGGCGCGCCACCGGGATGAAAGATGACGACTTCAAGAAGCCGATCATCGCCATTGCCAACTCCTTCACCCAGTTCGTGCCGGGCCACGTGCACCTCAAAGACCTCGGTCAACTGGTTGCCCGGGAAATCGAACGCGCCGGTGGCGTAGCGAAAGAATTCAACACCATCGCCGTGGATGACGGCATCGCCATGGGTCACGACGGCATGCTCTATTCGCTGCCGAGCCGCGAGATCATCGCCGACTCTGTCGAATACATGGTCAACGCCCACTGTGCCGACGCCATCGTCTGCATCTCCAACTGCGACAAGATCACCCCGGGCATGTTGATGGCCGCTTTGCGCCTGAACATTCCGGTGATCTTCGTTTCCGGCGGCCCGATGGAAGCCGGCAAGACCAAACTCGCTTCCCACGGCCTCGACCTCGTCGACGCCATGGTGATCGCCGCCGACTCCAGCGCTTCTGACGAGAAGGTTGCCGAGTACGAGCGCAGCGCCTGCCCGACCTGCGGTTCGTGCTCCGGCATGTTCACCGCCAATTCGATGAACTGCCTGACTGAAGCCCTGGGCCTGGCATTGCCGGGCAACGGTTCGACCCTCGCGACCCACAGCGACCGCGAGCAGCTGTTCCTGCAGGCCGGCCGCACCATCGTCGAACTGTGCAAGCGTTACTACGGCGAGAACGACGAGTCCGTGCTGCCGCGCAACATCGCCAACTTCAAGGCGTTCGAGAACGCAATGATGCTCGACATCGCCATGGGCGGTTCGACTAACACCATCCTGCACCTGCTGGCTGCCGCCCAGGAAGCCGAGATCGATTTCGACCTGCGCGACATCGACCGTCTCTCGCGCAGCGTGCCGCAACTGTGCAAAGTGGCGCCGAACATCCAAAAGTACCACATGGAAGACGTGCACCGCGCTGGCGGCATCTTCAGCATTCTCGGTTCGCTGGCCCGTGGCGGCCTGCTGCACACCGACCTGCCGACCGTGCACAGCCGCAGCATGGAAGAAGCCATCGCCAAGTGGGACATCACCCAGACCACTGACGAAGCCGTGCATCACTTCTTCAAGGCCGGCCCGGCCGGCATCCCGACCCAGACCGCGTTCAGCCAGTCGACCCGTTGGGAAACCCTGGATGACGACCGTGAAAACGGCTGTATCCGCAGCTTCGAACACGCCTATTCGAAAGAAGGCGGCCTGGCCGTGCTGTACGGCAACATCGCTCTCGACGGTTGCGTGGTGAAAACCGCCGGCGTCGACGAGTCGATCCACGTCTTCGAAGGCAACGCGAAGATCTTCGAAAGCCAGGACAGCGCCGTGCGCGGCATCCTCGCCGACGAAGTGAAGGAAGGCGACATCGTCATCATTCGCTACGAAGGCCCGAAAGGCGGCCCGGGCATGCAGGAAATGCTCTACCCGACCTCGTACCTGAAGTCCAAAGGTCTGGGCAAAGCCTGTGCGTTGCTCACCGACGGTCGTTTCTCTGGCGGTACTTCCGGCCTGTCGATCGGCCACGCTTCGCCAGAGGCTGCGGCCGGTGGCGCGATCGGTCTGGTGCAGGACGGCGACAAAGTGCTGATCGACATCCCGAACCGCTCGATCAACCTGTTGGTCAGCGATGAAGAACTGGCTGCGCGCCGGGTCGAGCAGGACAAGAAAGGCTGGAAACCGGTCGAGCAGCGTCCACGCAAAGTGACCACCGCCCTGAAGGCCTACGCCCTGCTGGCGACCAGCGCCGACAAGGGTGCGGTGCGTAACAAGGCGATGCTCGACGGGCTGTAAGCGTCAATCGCAAAAACAAAAATGCCCCGCCAAAGTGCGGGGCATTTTTTTGCCTGATCCAAAAACAATGAAGATCAAAACTGTGGGAGCGGGCTTGCTCGCGAAAGCGTTCTACCGGTCAAAAAATCTCCCGCCTGACACTCCCTCTTCGCGAGCAAGCCCGCTCCCACAAGGGACTGTCAGTGATTCTGGAATCTGAGTTCCAACAGGGATTGGGGGCTTACTGGATTTCTTCAGGCTTGACGATCGCCCAGTTTTTGTCCGCCGTCACCGGCAACCCTTCCTTGGCCTGCGCCGCTGCGTGTTTGGCCATCATGCCGTTGAGCTGGGTCATGTATTTGTCCTTGCGGTTGACCCACAAGTGAATGCCGCCCTTGGCCACATCCACATCGTGGAACAGCATGTAGCCGTCGCTGCTCGGGGTGTCGCCGCCCACCAGTACCGGTTTTTTCCACTCATCAATGTAGGTCAGGATCGCCGCGTGTTTGCCGGCCATCCAGGTCGCCGGGGTCCACAGGTACGGGGTCAGTTCGAGGCCGAGGTTGGCTTTCTCGTCATACTTGCCCGCGGTGATCTGCTTGCGCGCGGTGGTCAGTTCGCCAGTCTTCGGATCCTTGAGCAACAGCGACACGCCGATCACGTTCTGCGGTTTGACGTTGTAGCCGTACTTCGGATCAGCCGCGACCATGCGCACCAGTTCTTCGGAAGCGGCGGTCATCACGTAGACCTCGATGCCGTTCTCCATCAGCTTGTTGTACAGCTCTTGCTGGCCGGTGAAGATCTTCGGCGGGTTGACGTCGAGTTTCTTCACCACATCGCCTTCGTAGTAAGTGGCCGGCACCGGTTTGCCCGACGCCATCAGCTCATCGACGTAGCCCTTGAGTTCCTTGAGAGTGAAGCCGGAGAACACCTGCGCTACCCACGGGTAGCAGACCATGTCGTCGACTTCGCACAGGCGATAGTAGTAACTGAACAGGCTTTCCTTATGGTCAGCGGTGTCCTTGAACGGCATCAGTTTCAGGGAGGGATCGAGCTTGTCGCGGGTGATCAGGCCCTTGTTTTCCATGAACGGCAGCAAAGACTCTTCAAGGTCGTATCGGTAGCTGGTGTTGTCCATGTCGAACACCGCGTAGTTACCCTTGTTGGCGTTGGCCGCGATCATCGCGTCGAGTGCCTTGGCCTGATCCGCCGGCCAGTGCTTCAGGTCGGTGGCGAATGCGTGAGCGGCCAAGCCCAATCCAAGAACCACAGCGAGCATTTTCGGTGCGAACTTCATCGGCGTTTTCTCCCTGACTGAAAGACATCGACGCTAACAAATAAGTGTGACAGTCCTCGTCTGTCAGCGACCGCTTACGTCTCCTCAACGCCAGTTGCATTGCCGAGAGCGACAAGCGCTTATTCCAAAAACGACGGACAACCTGCGATTTCGGTATTAATTCATTGGAAATCAAACTGTTAGGCTTGCCGGTTCGCAGTTGCCCAAGAATGCGACTGGCACAAGTCTTATCGGAGTCTTCATGAATCTGCCGCTGATCCTCAATCTGCTGGTGTTCCTCGCCCTGCTCTTCGGTCTGGCGCAAACCCGCCACACGACGTGGAGCCTGGCGAAAAAAGTCCTGCTCGCGCTGGTGCTCGGCGTAGCCTTCGGTGTTGCCCTGCACACTGTTTACGGTGCCGGCAACCCGGTACTGAAAGCCTCGATTGGCTGGTTCGATCTGGTCGGCAACGGCTACGTGCAGCTGCTGCAAATGATCGTGATCCCGCTGGTGTTCGCCTCGATCCTCAGCGCGGTTGCGCGTCTGCACAACGCCTCGTCGCTGGGCAAGATCAGTTTCCTGACCATCGGCACCCTGCTGTTCACCACCGCGATTGCGGCGCTGATCGGTATCGGCCTGACCAACCTGTTCGGCCTCACCGCCGAAGGCCTGGTCGCCGGCACGCAGGAAATGGCCCGCCTGCAAACCATCCAGACCGACTACGCCGGCAAGGTCGCCGACCTGAATGTGCCGCAGCTGCTGCTGTCGTTCATTCCGCAGAACCCGTTCGCCGATCTGGCGCGGGCCAAGCCGACCTCGATCATCAGCGTGGTGATCTTCGCCGCGTTCCTCGGGGTCGCGGCGCTGCAACTGCTCAAGGATGATGCCGAGAAAGGTCAGAAAGTGATCAACGCCATCGACACCCTGCAAGCCTGGGTGATGCGTCTGGTGCGTCTGGTGATGAAGCTGACCCCGTACGGCGTGCTGGCGCTGATGACCAAAGTGGTCGCCGGTTCCAACCTGCAGGACATCATCAAGCTCGGCAGTTTCGTCGTGGTCTCGTACCTCGGCCTGGGCCTGATGTTTGTGGTGCATGGCCTGCTGGTGTCGGCGGCCGGGATCAACCCGCTGCGCTTCTTCCGCAAGATCTGGCCGGTGCTGACGTTCGCGTTCACCAGCCGCTCCAGCGCGGCGAGCATTCCGTTGAGCATCGAAGCGCAGACCCGTCGTCTGGGCATTCCGCAGTCGATCGCCAGTTTCGCCGCCTCGTTCGGTGCGACCATCGGCCAGAACGGTTGCGCCGGTCTGTACCCGGCGATGTTGGCGGTGATGGTTGCGCCAACGGTCGGCATCAACCCGCTGGATCCGCTGTGGATCGCGACGCTGGTGGCGATTGTCACTCTGAGCTCGGCCGGTGTGGCCGGTGTGGGCGGCGGCGCGACGTTCGCGGCACTGATCGTGCTGCCGGCGATGGGCTTGCCGGTGTCACTGGTGGCGCTGCTGATTTCGGTGGAGCCGCTGATCGACATGGGTCGTACGGCGTTGAACGTGAGTGGTTCGATCACCGCGGGTGCGATCACCAGCCAAGTGATGCAGCAGACCGATAAAGCACTGCTGGATGCGGATGAGCATGCGGAGCTTGCTCAGGCTTAAATTCTTCTTTGCCTGACCTGCCCTCTTCGCGAGCAAGCCCGCTCCCACATTGGATCTGTGATCGACACAAATCCAATGTGGGAGCGGGCTTGCTCGCGAAGCTCTTAAGCCTTTTCCCAGACCTCGAAGTTGTACGCAGGCTTGTCGCCCTCAGCCGGATTCGGCACGTTCGACACCAGCTTCCACTGGTTCAGGTCAAACTCCGGAAACCACGCATCGCCTTCCGGGCTCAGCGCCACTCGGGTCAGATACAAACGATCCGCCTGCGCCAGCCCTTGTGCATACAACTGCGCGCCGCCAATCAGCATCAACTCATCGACGCCCTGCGCTTTCGCCCATTCCTCGGCGCGAATCACGGCGGCTTCCAGCGACGGATACACCTCCGCCCCTTCCAGCAGCAGATCCGGCTGACGGCTGACCACGATGTTCAAGCGGCCCGGCAGCGGACGGCCGAGGGA
>Ga0070662_100002080_pt1 | contig 12274 bp, 9 predicted proteins | sample KBSC53metaG_FD_65648 | JGI IMG/M metagenome (GOLD analysis project Ga0070662, IMG submission 65648) | Corn rhizosphere microbial communities from Kellogg Biological Station, Michigan, USA - KBS C5-3 metaG | ecosystem: Host-associated > Plants > Roots > Rhizosphere > Soil ...
GCGTCGCTTCGATGAAGTCGACGCCGTAATTGTTGTGCTCTTCAAGCCCGGTGGCGATGGCAAAGATATTGGGATCGAAGATGATGTCTTCCGGCGGGAAGTTCAGCCGGTTCACCAGGATATCGTAGGCGCGCTTGCAGATCTCGGTCTTGCGCGCAAAGGTGTCGGCCTGACCCGTCTCGTCGAACGCCATTACCACCACGGCGGCGCCGTGGCGTTTTGCGATCGTCGCCTCGTGGATGAATTTCTCCTCACCCTCTTTCATCGAGATCGAGTTCACCACCGGCTTGCCCTGGATGCATTTCAGGCCGGCCTCGATCACATGGAATTTCGAGGAGTCGACCATGACCGGCACACGGGCGATGTCCGGCTCGGAGGCGACGAGATTGAGGAACGTCACCATCGCTGCTTCGGAATCGAGCAGGCCTTCGTCCATGTTGACGTCGATCACCTGCGCGCCGTTCTCGACCTGGTCGCGCGCGACCGCCAGCGCAGCGTTGTAATCGCCCGCCGTGATTAGCTTGCGGAATTTGGCAGAGCCGGTGACGTTGGTGCGCTCGCCGACGTTGACGAACGGTATCTCGTTGGTGAGCGTGAAGGCTTCGAGTCCAGAGAGGCGCAGGCGCGGCTCAATCTCCGGAAGCGCGCGCGGGACCTTGTCCTTCACGGCCTCCGCGATGGCGCGGATGTGCGCGGGCGTCGTGCCGCAGCAGCCGCCAACGATGTTGACGAGCCCGCTCGCCGCGAACTCGCCGAGCAGCTCGGCCATGTATTCGGGGCTCTCGTCATAGAGCCCGAACTCGTTCGGCAGGCCGGCATTCGGGTAGGCGCAGATGAGCGTGTCGGCGACGCGACCGATCTCCGCGACGTGCGCGCGCATTTCCTTGGCGCCGAGCGCGCAGTTCAGTCCCACCGAGAACGGCGCTGCATGGCGGATCGAATTCCAGAACGCCGCGGGTGTCTGCCCGGAAAGTAGCCGCCCCGAGAGGTCGGTGATCGTGCCCGATATCATGATCGGCACAGCGACACCGCGCGCCTCCGTCTCGTCGAGGATCGCGTGGATCGCCGCCTTGGCGTTGAGCGTGTCGAAGATCGTCTCGATCAACAGCAGGTCCGCGCCGCCGTCGAGCAAGCCGCGCACCTGCTCGGCATAGGCCTCGCGCAGCTGGTCGAACGTGATGGCGCGGAAGCCGGGATTGGAGACATCGGGCGAGATCGACGCGGTGCGGTTGGTCGGACCGATGGCGCCCGCGACGAAGCGCTTGCGCCCGTCCTCGTTCTCCGCCGTGATCGCCGCGGCACGCACCAAACGCGCGCCCTCGTAGTTGAGCTCATACGCGATGTCCTGCATGCCGTAGTCGGCCTGCGCGATCGACGTCGAGGAGAACGTATTGGTCGAGACGATGTCGGCGCCGGCGCGGAAGTAGGCGAGGTGAATGTCGCGCACCGCCTTCGGCTGGCTCAGATTCAACAGATCGTTGTTGCCGCGCACTTCGCGATTCCACGCGTCGAAGCGCGCGCCCCGATAGCCGGCCTCGTCGAGCTTGTAGGCCTGGATCATCGTGCCCATCGCGCCATCGAGCACGAGGATGCGCTTGGCGGCTTCGGTGCGCAGAGTCTTCTCAACGCTCATTACGCGGCTTCCTTCACGGCGGAACGCAGTCCGAGCAAATGGCAGATCGCGTAGACGAGATCGGCGCGGTTCATGGTGTAGAAGTGGAAGTCGGAGACGCCGCGGTCGACGAGGTCGAGCACCTGTTCGGCCGCGATCGCGGCCGCGATCAGCTTGCGCGTCGCCGGATCGTCATCCAGTCCTTCGAAGCGCGCCGCGAGCCAGTCGGGCACCGACGCACCCGTGCGCTGCGCGAAAGCTTTCGCCTGCTTGAAGTTCTGCACCGGCAGGATGCCCGGCGTGATCGGCACATCGATGCCGTGCGCCCGCACGCGGTCGAGATAGCGGAAATAAAGATCATTCTCGAAGAAGAACTGCGTGATCGCACGCGTTGCGCCCGCGTCCACCTTCTGCCGCAGCATGTCGATGTCCGCCTCGACCGAGGGCGAGTCCGGATGCTTCTCCGGATAGGCCGAAACCGACACTTCCGCGCCCGTGAGGCGTTTGATGCCGGATATGAGGTGAGCCGCATTGCGGTAGCCGCCCGGGTGGGGCGCATAGCGTTCGCCGACGCCCCCCGCCGGATCGCCGCGCAGCGCCACGATGTGGCGCACGCCCGCCTCATGATAGGCGCGGATCACGCTGTCGACTTCATCGCAAGTTGCGCTCACGCACGTCAGATGCGCCGCCGGCGTCAGCGATGTTTCCGCGAGGATGCGTTTTACCGTCGCGTGGGTGCGCTCGCGCGTCGAGCCGCCCGCGCCGTAGGTGACCGAGACGAAGTTCGGCTGCAGCGGCGCAAGCCGTTCGATCGATTCCCAGAGCGTGTGCTCCATCTCGTCGGTCTTGGGCGGGAAGAACTCGAACGAGACGCGGATGCGCGTGCCCGCGTGACGGCTGGCGCGCACGAACTCTCCGACCATCACGCCACTCCCTGTGCGGACGACACCACCGCGAGCCGCGGATCGCGCGCGAGCCAGAGCGACACGGCAATCTTTCCGTCCGAGCCCGGCTCGGGCGGCAGCGTGCGATGCAGCGCCACGTCGAGGCCGGCGGCGCTCATCCATTGCGAGACCGTCTCGGGCGCGAACCCAAGCCGCAGATGCGCATGCTCCTCGCGCAGGAATTCGAGATCGTGCGGGGCGAAGTCGATGACCAGCAGCCGCCCCTGCGGACGCAGCGTGCGCGCAGCTTCAGCAATCGCGCGTGCGCCGTCGTCGAGAAAATGCAGCACCTGATGCACCAGCACCACATCAAAGGAGTCCTTCGGCACCGGCAGTTCGTAGATGTCGCCCTGGCGCACGCTGCAATGCTTCAGCCCAGCACGCTCGAGCCGCGCGCGCGCCAGCGCCAGCATGTCGAGCGACATGTCGATGCCGAGCCCGCGCTCGATGTCGGGCCCGAACAGTTCGAGCATGCGTCCGGTGCCGGTGCCGAGATCGAGCAGCGAGCGGATCGGCCGGTCGGCGAGCCCGGTCTGGATGGCAGCCTCGACGGCTGCATCGGTGACATGCAGGCGCCGGATGCGGTCCCACTCGGCGGCGTGCTGGCTGAAGTAGGTCTGCGCCGAAGCCGCACGCGCGGCGCGCACAGCGGCAAGCCGCCCGCGGTCGCGCATCACGATTGAGTCGGAAGGATCGAGCCGGCCGACCAGCGTCTGCGCGATGTCCGCAACGCCGCCCCGCTCACCGAGGCGATAGAACGCCCAGCTTCCCTCGCGATAGCGATCAACCAGCCCGGCCTCGGCGAGCAGCTTGAGATGCCGCGAAATACGCGGCTGTGACTGCCGCAGGATTTTCGTGAGGTCGGAAACCGTCAGTTCGGCCTCGGCGAGGAGCGCGAGGATGCGCAAGCGCGTGCCCTCACCTGCGGCGCGCAGCACCGCATGCAGAGATTCAAAGTCGAGGGGCGCCGAACGCATGATGGGACAGTTCCCAACTCTCTCGCATAAACATATAAGGATATCTTTATGTCGCCGAAAAGGCCGATGCAAGGCTGCGACCTGCCTAATCGATAAAAGTCTTAAATCTCTGCGGTCGGCCGCGCCTGATCGAGGACTGCGACGCGGCAATGCCCGCCGCAGAATTTGGCAATCAGATCAATGAGATCATTTGCGCCAGCTTCAACATCGTCCGCCCCGTTCGACTGCACGGTGACCACCGCCCGGCGTGTCTCGGGCCGGATGATCGAGCGGGCATCCTGGCGCCAGTTCCAGCGCCGGCAGAGCACATGGACAGAATCGCCGTAGACCACCTCGCCCGTCTTCGGGGCTTCCGGCTCGCCGCCCTCCTCGGCGTCGGCCATGTCGACGAACGAGTCGCCCTCGCGCGCGTAGCGGAAGGCGAGGGGCGGGGCGACTTGGTCAAGGTCATCCGCCCCGAGCGGCAGCACGTGGGCGAGTGACACCGCATTGTAGAGATCGACGAACGCGTTCACCCGCGCGAGCGAACGGCCCGCGAGCACGTTTTTCACAAGCCGCTCGACCGAGGAGCGATAGCGCGTCTGCTTGATGCCGAAGCCCTTGTAGGCGGCGCGCCACGCCGCGACGCCAGGGATTTGCGACAGCTCCGCGCCGCCCCACGTCGCGCGAGCTTCCGCCTCGCGCGCCGCGATCAATGCATCGAGCGCGGCCGGGCGCTCCGGCGCAATCGTCAATCCTTCGGCGACGACGAACGCGACGCGATAGTCCGGAAATGTTTCGGCGATCTCGGCGATCGAAATGTGCATGAGGTAGCCATGGAAAGGACGCGCAACTTCCCATAGCGTGGCGCGAAGTCAATGCAGGTTGAGAGATGATCGATACCGACATCCGCCCCGGCGAGATCGCCGTCACGCTGCCGGGAGAATTCGACGCCGGCGTTTACTTCATCGGCCGTATTCGCACGCCCTGGACGAACCGCGTCGAGTGCCCAAAGAACGCGCGCGGCTCGGACGCGATTTGCACGATCGAGTTGGACCCGCGCTACGCGACAGGCTTGGCGGGTGTATCGGCGTGCACCCACCTGATCGTTCTCTATTTCATGGACCGGGCGCGGCGCGATCTTATGATGCAGGCGCCCCGGCACCACAGCGACCTGCGCGGAACATTCTCCGTCCGCTCGCCGGTGCGGCCGAATCCGATTGCGATGAGCGTGGTGAAGCTTCTGCACGTCGATGGCACGAGGCTGTCGGTGATCGGCCTCGATTGCCTCGACGGCACGCCGCTGATCGACATCAAGCCGTATTTCGCTTCGGTCGATTCCGTGCCGGAAGCGATGGTTGGACAAGCAAAGCCGAACACGTGATTGCGCCTCGCCTCTAACGATGAGTCGTCGATCCATGCGCCGCTTCCTGATAGGCCTGCTCGGAGTGCCGGTTGGTTATCTCGTGTTCGCGTTCGTGGGCTACTGGACCATCCAGCTTCTTTCCAGCAACGCCTTCGATCGATCACTGGAAGCCAGCATGACGGCGGCGTTCGCCATCGGCCCGGCCGGCGCGATTATTGGATTTGTCGCGGGATTGGTCTTCGGCGGCGGGAAGCGTAAGCACTTGGGTGAGACAAACGAGCGAGGGCCATCATGACCATCCGCAAGACCGTCACTCTCGTCGAGGAGATCAACACCGAGTACGGCGCGCCTGCCACCCCGCCGCTGCGGCGTGTCGCGATCGCCGCAGTGTTTGAAAACCCGCTCGCCGGCAAGGCGGCGGGTGCCGACCTCAAACCGCTGATCGATTACTCGGTCGAGCTCGGAGCTTCGCTCACCAAAACGGCGCTGGCGACGCTCGGCGCAAGCCCTAAAGAGCTCCGAGCCTATACCAAGGGAGCGGTGGTCGGCGTCTTCGGCGACCTCGAGGATGGCGCCGCGATGATCCATCCGCGGTTAGGCATGGCAATGCGCCGCGCGATCAAGCGCGGTCGCGTCATCATTCCGGGCCATGCCAAGGTGGGCCCGCCGGGCACGACCATTGATTTGATCTACGGGCCACTCGACGAGGGGTGGGATCTCGATGCCTTCGATTCCACCCCGGTGCGGATCCACGACGCGCCGCGGCCAAACGAGATCGTGCTGTGGGTCGGCTATGCCACGGGCCCGCGCGTCAACGCCCGCTGCAAGGGTCCGGATCAGAAGGAGGTCGATGCGCTCGTCGCGTCCTTCGCCAAAGGTTAGCGAAGCAAGCGTGGCGCGCCTTACGCGATGAGATAGATCGGACTGGTCCAGGCCTGGTTGCCGTCCGCCTGCGCGACACGCAGGTACACCGGCAGGTCCGCGCCGCCGGGAAAGTGCACGATGTGTTCGAGCTTGAGCAAGCGGCTCCAGTCATTCTCGGGCAAACGATGGACGCTGAGCTGCCGGCCGAGCCCGCCGGCGTCGAACGTGATCGTCTGGTCCGCGAGCTTTGCAAGGTCGACCTTGCCCGAGACGATGTTTGTCTCGATGTTGAGCGTTCCGCCACCGGCGTCGTCGAGCCACAGATCGACGCCGGCAAGGTTGCCGGTGGTCACTGACGTCCATGTCAGCGTGCCCGGCTCGCTCTCGGTGACCTTGCGCTCGGGATTGAGGAAGTTGACCGGGGCGAAGCGCGCGATGCGGTTTCCCGAGACCGTGAGCTTTCCGTTCCATAGCGTCTCGCGGCCGCGCCCTCGATATTCGGCACCCTGCCAAAGCACGCGCACGCGCCGGCCGAGATCGGCAGCCGTGTAATTGCGAAATGTCGCCGCGACGTCTTTGCCGTGCAGCACGTCGACGCGCTCGATTGGAGCCGTGCCGATGACTTCGGCGGCAAGCCGCAGCGACACGCGACCCGGGCGCACGATGTCGCCCATCATCACCGACGTGACCTTCATCTCCTGGGCCGGCCCAAGCAGCGGATCGTCGGAGAAGCACGTCACCGGCTCATCGGTCGTGCCGCGCACATCGATGAAGATGCGCGCGCTCGTCGTCCCGTAGTGGCGCCGCTGGCGCAGCGCCTTGAACAGCGCGTCGCGCGTCAGCTCCGGCATGAAGTAGCAGGTGAGGCCGCCGACCGCGCCGAAGCTCGATGCGCCGGGCCGCGTCGCGCCCGGCCGTCCCTTGTGATCGTCGCTGTGGCACACGACGCCGACGCGAAAGCCCTTCTCGAAGGCATCGTGCAGCAGCCACTCGAACGTGCCCCAGGTCGAATGGACCTCGACGGCGCGTTCGAGCCGGCCGTCATGCGCGTACTTCACGTCCGCATAACGCCCGCCGACATGGGCGATGACGATCGCGTCCTCGCCCTCCAGGGCGCGGAACAGCGCATCCGCCGTATAGATCGCGTCGGTGGATGTTTGGCCCTGCACCAAGATGTGCGAGGAGCGGCGGATCGGCCGGCCCTCGTGCCGGTAGAAGACGTTGCGGTCGCCGCCCATGCCGGTGTTGCCGGACCACTCGTAGCCGGGCAAGCAGACGAATTTGCCGGGCTTGTCGAATTCCGCCGTGAGCTCGTTCAGCTTTTTCCAGAACGCGTCGGTGATCTGAAAGTCGTTGCCCTGGTGTCCGACAATGTCGATGAACGCTTTGTCGCGCGCGTAGCGGAAATAGTCCTCGGCCGAGCCCATGCCGATGGTCTCGCCGCTCTGGCCGTGCAGGTCGCCCCAATAGCGGCGCAGCTGCGCAGTCCTGACGACCCGCATCGGATTGGCGCGCGCTATCTCCGCATCGCCGTCCATCAACCGCAGCACGATATCGCCCTCGGCCTCCGCCACGAGGCCCTCGATCACGCGCGGCCCCTCGCCTTTTTTGATGGCGACCGTTTCGGGCAAGCCGCGCAACGCCTGCGAAGCTGCAAGCTTAAAGGTCTGCGCCGCGTCGGCGGTCGGATTGCCCCACCTGTCCTCGGCGACGATCGCCAGCCGGAACGGCTCACCGACCACTGCCGCCGAAGGCAGGATCGCCTTCCAGCTCGTGACCGGACCTGCGAGCAGATCGAACGCCGGATGCTTCAGCTCGCAGAACTCATACGTGGCGAAGGCGTCGACCGAGGTGCGCAGCTCGACGTTCTTCTCCACGTTGGTCTGCAATCGCCAGCCTGGCGAGCCCTGCCGCCGGTCGCCGAAGCGGATGGTGAGCGTGTCGCCCGCGCGCAGGTAGCCGCGCCCGACGCGGATCAGCAGCGTGTTGCCCCATGGCCGGATGTTGAGCCGATCGAACCAGACCTCGAGCTTCGCGCCGTTGCTCGGCTCGACACTGGTGAAGTTCTCGGCCTGCGGCTTGTCGAACTGCGGCTTGCTCATGTCGGACGTCGTTCGCCATGAGATCTTCAGCATGCCGGTATCGTCGATGCCGAACGTGCCGGCGGTGTAGACGAGCGTCAGCTCCTGATGCGAGCCGGCGACGAACGGGCCGGCCGGCGACAGGGTGATGGTCCCCATGTGCTCAGGGAGATAGGTGGAGTACGGCATGCGGGTTATTGCGGCTTGACGTTGAGCTCTTTCACCAGCCGCGCATATTTGGCGTAGTCATCGCGCACCAGCTGCGCGAAGGACTCAGCCGTGCCACCGGTCGGCTCCTGCGCCGAGTCGGCAAAGCCTTTGCGCACGCCCGGATCGTTCAGCGCGTTGTTGATCTCGGCGTTGAGCCGCGCGGTGATCGTCGGCGGCGTGCCGGCGGGCGCAAACACCCCGAGCCACTGGTCGAGCACCAGCCCCGTCGCGCCGGCCTCCTCATAGGTTGGGATTTCGGGCAGGCTCGGCGAGCGCGCCTTGGTCGACTGTGCGAGCAGCTTGAGCGTGCCCGCCTTGTAGTGCGGGATCAGCGGCGTCGAGCCGAGCGATCCGAGCTTGATGTGGCCGCCGACGAGGTCATTGATGGCCTGTGCGCCCCCGCGATACGGTACCTGTTCCATTTTCACGCCGGCGATCTGCGCAAACCACTGCACCGCCATGTGCTGCGGCGAGCCCACACCGCTGCCCGTCGCGTAACGCAAGCCGGGCTGCCGCTTAGCGAGCGCGGTCAACTCGGCAAGGGTGCTGATACCGAGCGAGGAATGCGCCGCAAGCACGATCGGCTGCCGCGACAGGTGAATGATCGGCACCAGGTCTTTGGTCGGATCGATGTTCGAACTGTAGACGTGCGGATTGCCGGCGACCGAATCGGTCGCGACCAGGATGGTGTAGCCGTCGGGCGGGCTTTTGGCCGCGGTCTCGACGCCAATGGTGCCATTCGCGCCGGTTTTGTTCTCCACATAGACCTGCTGGCCGAACACTCGCGACAGATACTCGCCGATCAGCCGCGCGCCCACGTCCGTTGACCCGCCCGCCGGGAACGGCACGATGAAACGGATGGGCTTGCTCGGATAAGGCTGCGCGTTGGCGCATGTCAGCGCCGAAACAGCCGCGACGGCTGCGAGCACAACACTACCAATCCGGCTGATCATCCCCGCGCTCCATTACTTAGCCCTGATAAGGTAACGAACCCCGCATGACCCAGCAAATCGCCGCATTGCCTCAACGGCAGGGGTATTGAATACTTGGCGGGGCTTTTTCCACGCGACGGGGCTGACGAATGCTCACCATCAAGCATTTGAACGGGCCGCAGGCCGGCACCGAAGTAAGCATTGACCAGAGCAAGGACCGGATCGTCTTCGGGCGGCAGCTCGACTGCGACGTGCAGTTTCCGCCGGAGGAAACGTCAGTCGCGCGGCATCACTTTGCGCTGGTGAGGAAGCCGTCCGGCGCATGGACCGTCGAGCTATTCGGCACGCCCTATGTGGCGATCGACGGGCAGCCCGCCGACAACGGACAGGTCGTGCGCGGCGGCGTCAAGATCGAGCTCGGGCGCATCGGCGGGCCTGCGCTCGGCGTCGGCATTACCGAAGATGCGCGCACCGACAACTATCTCAAGACTGCCGGACAAGCCGAAGCGGCCTCGCCGCGCCAGATCGCCACGAAGGCGAGCGGCATGGCCAACGTCGCGCGCGCTCTCGCGGCAGTCGCGGTGATCGTTGCGGTCGGTGGCGGCGGATTTGCGCTCTACAACTACATTTCAACCAGCCGCACGACGGCACGGCTCGAGTCCGCACAGAAGGAGTTTTCGGAAGCGCTTGCCAAGGAAGCCAACCTGCGCATCGGCGCAGAGGCCCGGACACATCTCAATCGCGCGACATATCATGTCGAATTGCAGGATGCCGACCAGCGCGTGCGCGGCGCCGGAACCGCGTGGGTCGTCGGCCCGAACATGCTCGCGACCAATGCGCATGTAGCCATTCTGCGCGAAGGCATACGGCCACGCGAGCGCATGATCGCGCGTGCGCCTGGACAGAATGGACAGATCTACGAGGTGGTCGAGCACAAACTGCATCCGGGCTACACGCCGTTTCAGGCATTCCTGCAATCCGAGGCAAGGTTCGGCCCCTCCTACCGGGGCGGTGTCGATCGGCTCAGGGGAAACGGATATGACGTCGCCCTCCTGCGCGTGTCCGGCACCTTGCCCGATGCCGACCGGCTCGAGATTGCCACCACGGAGGAGCTGCATGGGCTTGCCGCAGGAACGCCCCTGGCAACTTCCGGTTACCCGGGTGAGCGGCTCACCCAAAGCAGCGGAGGCTCTCTCGGGATCAATCCGCAACAACACCTCGGCGTCATCACCTCCATGACGGACATGTTCCACCTGCCGACGGCAGCGAGCATGCGCCAGTTGGTCCAGCATGACCTGCCGGCCACCGGCGGAGCGAGCGGAAGCCCGATCATTGGACCGAGCGGACGCGTGGTCGCGCTCATGAACGCCATCAATCTCGTTGTGGTGGACGGCGCGCGCACACCGAGTGCCGCGCTGATCAACTACGCGCAACGCGCCGATCTCGTTCGCGACATGCTCGACGGGACGGCCGAACAGAAGCTTGCGGATGCCCGGGCCTATTGGCGCAGCATCGCCGAGAGCTTCATTTCCGGCAACGACATCTTCCCGGACAACATCGTGCGCAGCACACGGCCCGGTGACAACCTCGCGCCGCGCCTCATCGTGGACACGAAGCGCACCATGAACGCAAAGAGCGGCCAGCGTCTGACGCCAAAGGATCAACCGGGTGCCGACGATATATATCTGAACTACGCCGAGATCCCGCTGAAGCTGTCGCCACAGACCGACTATCTCTTCCTCGTGGTTGCGGAAGGCGGGAGCGGCTTCATGCAGCTGCTTGTCGACGGAAACGTCGTGGCGCAGAACAAGCCCACCGCGTATCCATTCATCGCCTGCCGCTTGTTGACGCCCGCACAACAGAACACCGGCAATCCCGAAAAGCCGCGCGGCGGCTGTGTCTTCGACGCGCAGCAACGCGTCGATGGCATGCGCATCCAGGATTCCTCGAACAGTCCGCGCGACGTCGAGTTGGTCGTCTATAACAACAGGTCCGTTACCGACGAGCTGGCGGGCGCCACTCTCACCTACACGATCCGCGTCTACCAATGGGTGACGGCGCGCCAGAGCAGCCTGCAATAGCGGGCGCACCGCGCGGATGAGCGAGGACCCTTGTGCCGCGCTGGACGCCTGCCTCGCCGATCTTGCCGAGAACAAGCCGGCCGACGCGGTGCTGGCGCAGCTGCGCCCACTGGAGCCGGCGCTGCGCGATGACGCACTCGCGCGTGCGCGCTTCCTGCGCGCCAAGGCTACTGCAACCAATCGGCTCGGCTTTGCCAGCGAGGCGCTCGGCGACCTGCATGAGGCACGCCGCCTCCTCGAAGACAGCAACGAGACCGCAGAGCTTGCCGAAATCTTCCGCGCGATCGCCACCGTGTTTTCCTGGCGCGGCGAAAGCCGCGAGGCGGCGCTTGCGCTGCTTCGGGTCGTCGCCGAGGCCGGCGATGACCGCCGCACGGTCGCGCTCGCGCTGATCGAGGGCGGGCGGCTGCAAATGGAGATCGGCCGGCCCGCGGATGCGCGGGCACTGTTTGGACGCGCGCTGTCGCCCGGCATTGAACTGCCGAAGCGCGAAGTCCAGCGCGCATGGGTCAATCTGTTGCAGTCTTGCGTCGCGGCGGGCCACATCGATGCAGCGCGTGCCCAGCTTGCCAGTGCGGACGAGACTCTCAAGGGCGCGCCTGCGCGGCTGCTCCTGCTGCGTGAACTGGAGAACGCGCGCTGCGCGCTCGCCGCGCGCGATTTCCCGAGCGCGTCAGCCGCGCTCGACCGGGCAGCGCTGCACGCACCTCAGAGCCTCGATGCGTTCGAGCGCGTAGAGATCGCCGAAGCGCAAGCCGAGTTCTCGCTCGCGCGCGGCGATGCCGCCAATGCGACCGCGCTGCTCACGTCTGTGATCGCGCGCTATGCTGACGACGATCTTGCGGCGCGCGAGGTCCGCGCGCGGCTCGTGCAGGCGCGCGCGCTCGAGGCACTGGGCCGGAGTGACGAGGCGGAGCGCACGCTCGGCGCCGCATTGCGGCGCGCGCTTGCGCGCTCGCTTACAGGCTACGCCGACGAGGTCCGCTCGCGGCTGATGGCCGACTACGGCGGGACCGGCCGGATCGCCGAGACGCCGTCGCTCAACGAGGTTGATCCGGCGCAGCGTTTCGTGCGCCAGCGCGCGCTCGGCTCCGGCGCCTTCGGCAAGGTGTTTCGCGCCTACGATCTCGAGCTCGGCATCGAGGTCGCCATCAAGCGCGCGGCGCGCGGCGAAAACTACGATCCCGCTCTCCGCGACCAGTTACTTCAGGCGGCCCGCACCGAAGCG
>Ga0070662_100002097_pt1 | contig 12226 bp, 8 predicted proteins | sample KBSC53metaG_FD_65648 | JGI IMG/M metagenome (GOLD analysis project Ga0070662, IMG submission 65648) | Corn rhizosphere microbial communities from Kellogg Biological Station, Michigan, USA - KBS C5-3 metaG | ecosystem: Host-associated > Plants > Roots > Rhizosphere > Soil ...
ATCCGAATTCGGTCGCACGCTGAACTCGAACGGCGGCGGCACCGACCACGCCTGGGGCGGCGTCCAATTCGTCATGGGCGGCGCGGTGCGCGGTGGAAAGTTGTATGGCGCACCGGGTGCCAGCGGCACGCTGTTTCCGAATCAGACTTTGAACGGCCCCGACTGCCTCGCACGCGGACAAACGATCCCGACTGTGTCGAGTGATCAGTACTCAGCCACGCTCGCCGCGTGGCTCGGGATGCAGTCGTGTGACATTGCCAACGTGTTCCCATTTCTGAAAAATTTTTCCAGTCCGAATCTGGGCTTCGTTTAACAAAAAACCCCTCCCCGCTATCGCCCGCCGCTACGCGCTTTCCGGCGCGTGGCGGCCTTCGGCGTGCGCGCGCTTTTTAACGTTCAAACGAGTGTTTACGACAGGACACGTTCAGGAAAATCAGGAAAATCAATGGCATGATCCTTCTGCACCGCAGCATCAACCGTGCATCAGCGCACACTTTCCGCTAACAAGGAGCACAGCAGCAGCATCGTTTCGACCCCGATTTGTTCAAGTTTTTTTCGCAGATTCTCACTGCGATGAAGTGACGAATTTCGACCTCGCGCATGACCTGCTCCGAGCGTTCGTCATACAGGGAACCGAGAACCAAAAATGGCCGGGGCATCGACGCCCGGGTTTCGCCGAAGTTGGTTTCTGGTGTTCTTTGAATTTCCCTCCCCCGGGCTGATCTGACCCAAAAACCGGCTTCCTTCTCAAGCGTGGCGGACTTCCAGGCCACGCCGATCAAGGAGGCTCGATGAGCTCAACCAGGACTTTGTCCAGCAAGGCCGGCGGCAGTCCGGCAACGAGTGGGAAGCTCTTCAGCGCAGACTTCCGCCTTGGTGCGGTCGCCTACGCGGTCACCCTGACCAAGCTGCTGCACGGGCTGCTTGCCGCGCTGCCCTGCCTCGTCACTCTGATGGTGCTGAAGGGGACGCACGAGGAAGCACGCTATCTGTTGCATCCACGCCTGATGGCCATGCTGTTCGGCGCGATCACGGTGCTCGTGTTCCAGTCGTTCGGCATCTACTCCGAGGAAATCTTCTCCAAGCGCCTGCTCGTGCGCAAGACCTTCTTCGCCTTGAGCGCGACCTTCGGTCTCGTGCTCGTGGCGCAGAACCTCACCCTCAACGCGTTCCCGATTCCGGGGCAATACCTCGTCGCCTGGTTCGCCGCGACGGTGCTGCTGTTCCTGCTCGCGCGCGCCGCGATACTCGGCGTGAACGATCATTTCATGGCACGCGGCAAATACCTGCAACGCGCGGTGATCTACGGCTGCAACGAGAACGGCCTGCGCGTCGCCGAACACATCGAACAGAACGAAGATATCCGCGCCGGCGTCGTCGGCTTCATCGATGACGAACCCTCGCATGCAGCGCTGCTCGACAACCAGGCGTTGAACCTGATCGGCGATACCGATCGGCTCGAGGGCATGGTGCGCGACGAACGTGTCGAGCAGGTCATCGTCGCTCTGCCTGCAAGCGAGGAAGAGCGCATCAAGGAGGTCGTCGATCGCTTCAAGCGCATGCCGGTGGACGTGCTGCTCGCGCCCGACCTCGGCTCGTTCCACCACGCGCAGCCGCGCATCTCGCAGGTCGCCGAGTTGCCGATGGCGAATCTCTCGCAGCGCCCGTTACAAGGGTGGTCGCCGCTGCTCAAGCGCGCCGAGGACATCGTCCTTTCGGCGCTGTGCCTGCTGCTGTTGGCGCCGGTGATGATCGCCGTCGCGATTGCGATCAAGCTCGAGTCGCCGGGCCCGGTGCTGTTCCGGCAGAAGCGCTACGGCTACAACGAGCACCTGATCGAAGTGTTCAAGTTCCGTTCGATGTACCACCACCTGCGCGACGCCAATGCCGCGCAGCAGACCACGCGCGACGATGCGCGCATCACCAAGGTCGGACGCTTCATCCGCAAGACCAGCCTCGACGAGTTGCCGCAGCTGTTCAACGTGTTCCTCGGCAGCATGTCGATGGTCGGCCCGCGCCCGCACGCGAGCGCGACCAAGGCCGCGAACGTGTTGTTCGAGGACGCTGTGGCCGAATACGCCGCGCGCCATCGGGTCAAGCCCGGGATTACCGGGCTCGCTCAGGTAAACGGTTACAGGGGCGAGACCGACACGCTGCACAAGATCCACCGCCGCGTCGAATACGACCTCGAATACATCGAGCGCTGGTCGGTCTGGCTCGATCTCTACATCCTCGTGCGCACGATCCCCGCGATCGTTTCCGCGCGCGCCGCCTACTGAGGACCCTGGCATGCGCAGCGCACTCATCATCCCGAACCGCAACGGCGCCGATCATCTCGCGCGCCTGTTGCCTGCGCTCGCGGCGCAGAGCCTGCAGCCCGATGAGGTGCTGGTCGTCGACAGTGCTTCGAGCGACGGCTCGCCCGCACGCTGGCGCGCATACGGCGCACGCGTCGTCGCGATCGATGCCGCGCGCTTCAATCATGGCGGCACGCGCCGCTGGGCGAGCACGCTGACCCAAGCCGACGTGCTGATCTACATGACCCAGGACGCGGTGCCTGCCGACCGCGACGCGCTGCGCCGTCTTCACGACGCGCTGTTCGCCGCGCCCGACATCGGCGTCGCCTACGGTCGCCAGTTACCGCATCCGGGCGCGAGCCTGCTCAGCGCCGCGGGACGCAGCTTCAACTATCCGCCACAGAGCCGCATCAAGCGCCGCAGCGACGCGCGCGAACTCGGCATCAAGACCTGCTTCAGCTCGGATGCGTTCGCCGCCTACCGGCGTGACGCACTCTTCGCGGTCGGCGGCTTTCCCGAAGACGTGATCGGCAGCGAGGACGCCTGGGTCGCCGCGCGCATGCTGCTCAAAGACTACGCCGTGCACTACGCCGCTGACGCGCAGGTACATCACTCGCACGAGTACACGCCGATCGAGGAAATGCGCCGCTACTTCGACATCGGCACGTTCTACCGGCGTGAGTCGTGGATCGCCGAAGCGTTCGGCCATGCCGGCGGCGAAGGCCTGCGCTTCGTCCGCGACCAGATCGACGCACTCGCTGCCGCCGGCCAGCGCTGGCGCGGCATCGAAGTGGTGTGGCGCAGCGCACTCAAGCTCGCCGGCTACAAGCTCGGCTTCTTCGAATCACATCTGCCATCCGCGCTGAAACGGCGCATCAGCATGTTTCCCCGTTACTGGGAGGAGAACTCCGCATGAACCGCCAATACCTCACCGGCTGCCTTGTTGCGAACCTCGCACTCACGCTCGGTGCGTGCACGACGCCGGGCGCGATCCGCCCACCCGGCGACAGCACAGCCAAGGCCCACGAGATCGACACCAGATCGTCCGACCAACTGCCACCCGCGGTCGTGCGCGTGTACGCGGGCGACAGCTTGCGCATCGTGCGCGATTCGCAACTGCCACTGCGGCCCGAGGAGGTGCCGCTGACCCAGTTCACCGTGCGCAGCGACGGCAGCTTCTCCTATCCCGAAGTCGGCAAGGTCGACGCTGCCGGGCGCACGCCCGAGGAAATCGCCGACGACCTCGGCAAACGCATGACCGGCATCTACAAGGAGCCGAGGGTGACGGTGAACATCGCCGAGTCGCCGGGCAACCGCGTCATGGTCGGCGGTGCGGTGCGCACGCCGAATGCGAGTTTCGATCTCGCCGGGATCGCCACGGCCGAGCAAGCAATCGTCGCCCCGGCGGATTGCTTTCGGGCGCGGATCCGCACCATGTCGCGCTCGTGCGCCTCGACGACAAGCGCCGCTACCAGGTCTATTTCTTCGACTACGCGAACCTGCTCCAACCCGGCGACGGCGGCGGCCGCCAGCCGATCGCGCTGCAGCGCGGCGACATTCTGTTCGTGCCGAAGTCGCGCATCGGCGAACTCGTCGACAGCATGGATCTCTACGTGACCCAGTTGATTCCGTTCTTCCACGGCATCGGCGTCAGCGCGAACTACCAATTGAACAACACCAGCGTGCCCGTGCAGCAGGTGGGAGGTGTGAAATGATCGAGATCCGCAGCTTTCGTGACCTTCTGCGTCTGCTTTTCATCTTCAAGCGCGCATTCGTACTGACCGCGCTGGCCACGATGGTACTGATCGTGCTCGGCGCGCTGTTCCTGCCTTCGCGCTTCACCTCGACCTCGCGCCTGTTCGTCAACCTCGAGAAGGGCGACCAGGTGCGCGTGCCGATGCAGGTGATGCGCGAGCCGAACTTCATCCAGCCTGCGACGTTGCGCGACCCGATCCTCGACGAGGAACAAATCCTGACCAGCGCGCCGGTGATCAACAAGGTCGCCGATGCCTATCGCGCGGACCTCGAACACGCCAGCGACGGCAGCCTGTGGAAACGGATCAAGGCCAAGGTGCGCGTGTTCACCGGCGCGATCAAGGACGGCTTCGACGCGACGCTCGCCTTCGTCGGCATCATCGATCGGCAAACGCCGCAGGAAAAACTCGCCTCCGGTCTCGCCAAAGCGCTCAAGGTCAGCCATGAGTCGGGCGCCGACGTGATGGAACTCGACCTGACCTGGAACGATCCGACCGAGGCGCAGCAGATCCTCAAGCACTGGGTCGACGCCTATTTCGACGCACGCGCGCAGGCTGCCGGCGGCGCCGAGCTGTCGCGCTTCTACGAAAACCAGAGCGAGCAACTCGGCAAGGAAGTGCTCACGCTCAAGCAGGAGCTGCACACCAAGCTCAACGACCTCAACGCGGCCAGCCTGCAGCAGAAGCTCGACAGCACCGCCGATCAGTTGCAGCGCCTGTACAAGGGGCGCCAGGACGCGCTCGCGCAGAAGGTTGCGGTCGAAGCCGCTATCGCCTCGGCGCAGCAGCGCCTGCCGTCGATGCCGGCAGAGATCGTCACCGGCCGCGCGATCAGCCTCAATCCGATCCAGCAGGACATGCAGGCCAAGCTCAACACGATGCAGACCCAGCGCCTCGACCTGTTGCGTACCTACGACGAAAACGCACCCAAGGTGAAGTCGCTCGACGCGGCGATCGCTTCGATGCGCACCGAGATCGACTCGCTGGCCAAGCAGGTGCAGAGCTCGCAGAACCTCGCGCCGAACGCACTCGCGCTCAAGCTCAAGGGCGACATCCAGGACGGCGAAACGCAGCAGGCACACCTCACCGCGCAGCTCGACGCGATCGACAAGCAGATCGCCGCGCTGCAGTCCGACCGCGACCACGTGCTGACGATCGAGCCCGAACTCTCGCGCCTCGGCCTGCAGTTGAACACCGCCGAGAAAGCCTACGGGCTGACCAGCGAGTTCCTCATGCACGCGCGCGTGCAGCGCGACCTCAACGCCAACCGTTTGAGCAACGTCGCCGTAGTCGAGCCGCCAACCTTCGTCGCCGCTCGCGTGTTCCCGAAGACGACGACGATGCTGCTCTTCGCGCTACCGGCCGGCATCGCAGTGGGCTTGTTCGCGGTCTTCCTCTGCCGCCTGCTCGACCAGCGCATCCACGACGGCGGCGGCGTCACCGAGCGTTTCGGCCTGCCGCTGCTCGGCGTGGTCCCCGAACTCAACGGCCGCGCCAAGCAGGGCCTGCCGCTGCGCTCCGCGCTGCACCGCATCTGGCGGCAGTTGCCGAGCGACGACATAGCCACGCGAGGTCTGACCATCGGCATCGCCTCGGCGAATCCCGGCGAAGGCGTGCATTTCATCGCGCTAGGCATCGCCAACTTCGCCCAGGGCCAGGGCTACAACGCGCGCATCACGAGCAAGCGTCGCGCGAATCCGGGCGAAGTCGCCATTGTCGAGGCCTCCGGCGTGCTCAAGGACGATATCGGTTTCGACGAACTGCAATACGCCGACCGCATCGTGGTCGTCGTGCAGGCGCGCGCGACGACGATACCGGTGGTCGAAGAAACGCTGCGTTCGCTTAGCCAGGCATTCGACAATGTCTGCGGCATCGTCCTCAACCGCCGCTACTTCGAGATTCCGCAGTCGTTGATGGACCGCTCCAGCCAACTGCTGCGGCTGACCTCGCCATGAAGATCGTCCTGCTCGCACCGCTGCCGCCCGAGCAGAACGGCATCGCTGACTACGCCGCGAATTTCGCGAGCGCGCTCGAAGGCGAAGGCATCGAAGTATTGCGTCCGTTCGCCGGAATGCCCGTCACCGCGGATCCGGCCGAGATCCGCGCACGCCTGGAAGCGCTGAGCTGGCACGGCGTCGAACTCGCCCACGCCGAACTCGGCGGCGGCCGCGTGCGCGAATTCATCGCGCTCGAACTGCTGCGCCAGCTGAAGCCCTCAATGCCGCTGACCGCGACCGCGCACGATCCCGAACGCCTGATCTGGCGCGCGGCGAAATTGCCGCCTGCGCTCGCGTGGACGCAGCGCCTGCCGCAACCGATGGCCAAGCTCGCCAGCGTGCTCGGCGATCCGGCCACGCTCGCGCAGGAGCGCCGCCTCGCCCACGGCCTCGCCCGCATCGTCGCGCTGACCGACACCGGCGCGCAGGCGCTGTGCGCGCGCATGCAGTTGCCGCACGAACGCGTTGCGGTGATCGCACACGGTCATCCGGTCATCGCGCCGGCGCCGCTGCCCGCGGGAGCACTGCGCCTGCTCTACTTCGGTTTCATCTATCCGGGCAAGGGCATCGAGGATTTGATCGCCGCGTTCGCGCTACTGCGCGCACGCGATGCACGTGCGGCGAGCCTGCGCCTCACCCTGGCCGGTGGCACCGCACCCGAGCTGACCTTCGGCCGCGACGCGAGCTATCTCGATCAGCTGCGCAAACTCATCTGGCGGCATGGCCTCGAGGAAATCGTCGACTGGCAGATCGATATCGACGCATCAGAAATTCCTGCGCTCGTGCAGGCGCACCACGCGATGGTGTTGCCGTACCGCGAGTCGCGCAAGCTACGTCTGCTCGGCCGCGTGCGCGGCACCAGCGGCGCACTCGCCTGGGCGATCGCCTGCGGTCGCGGCGCGATCGCCTCGAGCGCGCGCGCATTCGCCGAGGAAGTCGGCCACGGCAACGGCGTCGTCTTCCGCGAAGGCGATGTCGCCGCGCTCGCCGCCGCGATCACACGCCTGCTCGACGAGCCGTTCCTCGCCGCCGACTGGGCCGCGCACGCGCAGCGGCTGTCGCGGCAACGCACCTGGCCGGTGATCGCGCGCCGTTTCCACGAACTGTTCGAAACCCTCGCCGAGGAGGAATTGCATGCGGCGTGAAACCAACATCCGCCGGACCGTGCTGCTGTTCGCTGCCGGCGCGCTTCTTCTTGTTGCGGCCTGCCAGTCGCAGCCGTTGCCGCCGCTTGCGCTCAAGGCGCCGCGCGCGGTGGTGTGGAACGACTTCCTCGGCGTCAACGCGCAGTTCCACTGGTTTCCGCCGGAAGTATACAAACGCCAGATGCAGGCATTGCACGCGCTCGGCCTGTCGTGGGTACGCCTCGGCCTGCAGTGGGAACTGCTCGAGCCCGAGCCCGGCAAGTTCCGCTACGACGTGCTCGATCCGATCGTGGACGCGATGCGCGACGATGGTTTGCAGCCCGAGGTCTATCTGGTCGGTTCGGCGAGCTTCGCCACGACCGCGCCGGCGAGCGCGCGCGAATTCCGCGACCAGTATCCGCCGCGCGACGACGACGAATATGCGCGCACGCTGGCCGGACTCGCGCAGCGCTATCCGAGCGTCGCCGCTTGGCAGGTGTGGAACGAGCCGAACCTGCCGGGCTTCTGGCGCCCGCACGAGGATCCCGACGGCTATTCGCGCCTGTTCCTCGCCAGCGCGAAAGCACTGCACGCGGCCGTGCCGGACAAACCTGTCGTGCTCGGCGGCTTCGCCTACTTCGGCGAGATGGGCGTGCTCGGCGGTTCGATGATCGATGCGATCGCAGCGCGCGCGCTGGCCGCGCAGGCGAACTCGACGCTGCCGCAGATCGATCCTCCGGTCGTCGCCTATCACCCTTACACGCTCTACCCCGAAGGCAACAAACCGACCTCGCGCGAGTTCCTCGACAAGTCGAACAAGCTCAATGCGCACCTGCGCACACTCGGAGTGAAGCAGATTTGGGCCGACGAGTGGGGTTGGTCGAGCTACGCCGGACCGAAGGAAGAGCAGCCGATCATCGGCAGCGACGGCCAGGCCGATTTCCTCCTGCGCCGGGTCGCGCTGACGAGCGCACTCGACTTCGATCGCGTGTTTCTGTTCACTCTGTCCGACCTCGACCAACGCGCCTCGGTGCGTGATCGCAGCTACGGCCTGCTCGACCTCGCCGCACAGCCGAAGCCGGCGTATCTCGCGCTGCAGCGCTTCCTCGCGATCACCGGCCCGCGCCTCGAACCGGCCGATACGCCCGCATTCACCGATGCGCCTTCGGGCCTGATCGGCATCGCCTGGACGCGCGCCGACGGCCACCGCCTGCTCATGTTCTGGGCCGCGGACGCGGGCGAAGTGAAGCTGACGCAGATTCCTCGCGCGACGCTGCACGACCCACTCGCCGACACGCACAAGGAACTGGTCGCCGCGAACGACGGCGCGCTGCATGTGCCGGTAACGTCTCGCCTCGCGATGTTGGAGTGGACGCCATGAAAGCACCGCGCATGCTCTGGGCGATGCCGTATCTGCCGTGGCCGACGACGAGCGGCGGCAAGCTGCGCCAGTTCCACCTGCTGCGCTGCCTCGCCGATCGCGGCTACCGCATCACCCTGCTCGTGCAATCGAAGACGCTGCTTGACGACGAGGCGCGCAATCAGCTCGCGCCGCTGGTCGAGCGCCTGATCGTGCTGCCACGGCGCCCGCTCAAGCATCCGCGCACGCTGACCAGCGTCCTGTTCTCGCGCTATCCGCTGCTCGTCTGCGTCAACGGTTTCGCGCCCGATCTCGAAGCGCGCTTCGAAGCGCTGCTCGACGAACCCTGGGATATCGTGCAGATCGAGCACAGCTACGCTCTCGAACCGTATATCGCCGCGCTTGCGCGGCGCGGGCAGGCGTTCGTGCTGTCCGAGCACAATCTCGAATCGGGCCTCTCCGCGGCGACCTACCAGCGCCTGCCGCCGCTGCTGCGTCCGCTCGCACGCATCGACCGCGAGCGCTACCGCCGCTGGGAGCGCAACGCGCTCGTCAACGCGACCGAAGTGATCGCGCTGACCGAGGGCGATGCCGAGAGCTTTCGCGCGATCAGCGGGCGCAGGGCGCACCTCGTCGTCAACGGCGCCGACACGCGCGCCGCGCTAGGCCTGCAACCGGATCACGCCAGCCAGCGCGTGCTCTTCGTCGGCAACTTCGAATACGCACCGAACCTCGAAGCGGTGGCGTTCGCGCTCGACGAAATCCTGCCGCGCGTCTGGCAGGCGCTGCCGCAGGCGCGCTTCGCCGTATGCGGCTACAAACTGCCTGCCGAATGGGAACGGCGCTGGCCCGATCCACGCATCGAATGGCGCGGTTTCGTCGCCGACCTGCGCACGGTGCAGCGCGAGTCGAGCGTGTTCCTCGCGCCGCTGCGGCAAGGCGGCGGCTCCAAGCTCAAGGTGCTCGAGGCGCTCGCCGCCGGCCTGCCGCTGGTGTCGACCGCGCAGGGCGTGTCCGGCCTCGGCGTGCACGATCACGAACATTACCTTGCCGGCGAAAGTGCGAATCAACTCGCCACGGCGACGATCGACCTGCTGCAGTCGCGCGAACTTGCGCAGCGCATTGGCGCCGCCGGCCGCCGCTATGTGCGCGAGCACCACTCGTGGGAGCACGCAGCGAATCAACTCGAACAAGTCCACCAAACCCTGAAATCATGCGCATAGGAATCGATTACCGCCCCGTTACCATATCGCCCTACTCCGGCATCGGCCGCCAGGTGCTGGCGATGGAGGAGGTGCTGCGCGCGCGCCCACAGACGACGCTGGAGCTGTTCAGCGCCTGTCCGCCGGGCCATCCGCATCGCGACATCGCGCACTGCCCCGACTCGGCCATCCCGGTGTATCGCCTGCACCGGCCGCTGCCGCGCTGGCGTTTCGAATCGCAGTTTCTGCCGGCCGAAGTCGCCGACCTGGGCCTCGATCTTTACATCGCCACGGCGAACGCCGGCCTGCCGCTCGGACACAAGCCCGCCAACGCGCGCTATGCGCTGCTGCTGCACGACGTGTTCCAGCTCACCCTCGACAACCGCCATCGCTCGTGGATGACTGCGCTCGCCTATCGCAACCTCGACCGCTTCGCGATCGGCCATTCGGTCAAGGTCGCCGACGTGATCTGGACGCCGTCGCGCTACACCGCGAGCGAAGTCGCGCGCCTGTTCCCCGAGCACTCGGCCAAGCTGCGCGTGCTGCCGAATTGCGTGAGCTTCCACAACGGCGCGGCACCGCCGCCCGAGCTCGCCGCAGCGTTGCCGGAAGGCCGCTACTGGCTGCTCGTCGGCACCTGGGAACCGCGCAAGAACACGACGTTCTTCCTCGACTGCCTCGCCAACGCGCGTGCGCATGCGGTCAACGGCACCGAGTTCCCCGAAGTCGTCATCGTCGGTTCGCCCGAGGATCTCGCCGAACGCCACCGGCATACGCCCGGCGTGCGCTTCCTCAATCGCCTCGACGACCATTCGCTGCAGGCGCTGTATGCGCGCGCGGAGTGCTTCTGGCATCCCGCTTATGCGGAAGGATTCGGCTTGCCCGTGGTCGAGGCGCTGCGCAACGGCACGCCGGTCGCGGTCGCGCACGGCAGCGCGCTCGACGAGGTGACGCCGCCCGGCGCGGTGCGTTTCGATCCGGAGGACCACGAGGAAGTCGCCGCGCTGATTCTCGAGCTCGCCGCGAAACCGCCAGCGCGCGACCCCGAACGCTGGCGTGAATGGGCCGAGCACTTCGGTCCCGAGCCGTATGCGCAACGCCTCAACAACTTGCTGCACGAACTTGCCGCATGAAGCTTGAAGCCGTCATTGCGGTCATCTGCGCGGTGGCGTTCGCGGGCTTGCTGCTGTTCCAGACGCCGGGCCAGTTCGTCACGCTGCTGGCCGGCGCGGTCATCCTCATCGCGATCCTGCGCTGGCCGATATTCGGCCTGGTCCTGTTCGGATTCGCCGCGACGTTCGTGCCGTTCATGACCGTGCAGATCGGTCTGCGCACGACCGCGTCGGAGGCAATCCTCGTCTTCATCTGGCTCGGCATCGCCTGGCAGTTCCTGCTCGGCCGCCGCCTGCCCGCATTCGGCCCGACCGAACGCATGGTGATTTACCTGATGCTGTTCAGCGCGCTGCCGTTCATCGTCGGCGAATGGATGATCTACATCGACCCGCATCCGCCGATCACGATCGGCGCTCCCGTCATCAGCAGCAGCAACGCCGGGACTCCGAGCGGCATCGTCAACTGGGCGCGCTGGCTGATCGACGTGTCGTGCATTTTCCTCGTGCCGCTCGTGATCGACAGCGAGCGCAAGCGCGATGCGGTGATCACCGCGCTGCTGCTCGGCAATTTCGCGATGCTCGGGTTGTCGCTGACCCTGTTCCTGCGCAACAACGTCGCCACCGACATCATCCCCGTGCTCGACGCGCTCAAGTACGCGCACCCGGAACTGACCCAGCATCTGTTCAAGGCTTTGCAGGTGCGCCTCGGCACGACCTGGCTGCATCCGAACCTCAGCGCGGGCGAAATCGTCATGTTTTTGCCGCTGGCCATGTACTACGCCGGCGTGCATCGCGGCTGGCGACGCTGGCTCGGCGCCTCGGTCGCGCTGATGGGCCTGGTCGGCATCGTCCTGACCGGCTCGCGCGGCGCGCTGCTCAGCGTCGTCGCGGTCCTCGGCATATTCGCCGTGCTGCGTGTGCCCGGCACGCGCAAAACCCTGATTGCCGCCGCGGTATTCGGCGCGGCGCTGGTCAGCTTCTACCCCGCCGTGCAGTCACGCCTGTCGCAGACGTTCTCGGCGAAGAACGAGAGCACCGAAGTACGCATGCAGGAATACCGCGAATTCCCGCGTGTGATGGCGACGTATCCGTTCGGCATCGGCTTCAAGGTCGATCCGCCGGTGCCGGGCAGCGGCCTGATCGGCATCTCCAACCTCTGGCTCAACTACGTCTACAAGCTCGGCCTGCTCGGCGCGCTGCTGTACTGCGCGGTGCTGTTGCGCTGGTGGCGCGAGGTGCGCCCGCGCGGCACGGTGCGCGTCGTCGATCACGGCAACGGGGTATGGCTGGCGTGCTTCGGCGGCCTCGGCGGCGCGCTGGTCACCGGCCTGTTCGACCATTACTACAGCTTCACCATGGTGCTGATCGCGCTGTTCTGGC
>Ga0070662_100002101_pt1 | contig 12222 bp, 10 predicted proteins | sample KBSC53metaG_FD_65648 | JGI IMG/M metagenome (GOLD analysis project Ga0070662, IMG submission 65648) | Corn rhizosphere microbial communities from Kellogg Biological Station, Michigan, USA - KBS C5-3 metaG | ecosystem: Host-associated > Plants > Roots > Rhizosphere > Soil ...
GCTTCGGGCAGGACCACAGCGGGCTGCTCGGCAACGGCCAGCCGACCAAGCCCTATGTCGAGGGCGCGTGGATGACCAAGCACGACGGCCGCTACTATCTCCAGTACGGAGCGCCGGGGACCGAGTTCAACGCCTACGCCAACGGCACCTATGTCGCAGACAAGCCGCTCGGACCATATCGCTACGCCGACTACAACCCGATTGCGTACAAGCCCGGAGGGTTCGTCCAGGGCGCCGGTCACGGCTCCACTTTCCAGGACAATTACGGGAATTGGTGGAACACCGGGACGCCGTGGATCGGCTACAATTGGACGTTCGAGCGGCGCATCGACATGCTGCCGGCCAAGTTCGAAGCCGACGGCCAGTTCTGGTCGTCGTCGCGGTTCGGCGACTTCCCGCAATTCGTGCCGACGACGAAGGTGTCGGACCCGAACAGCCTGTTCACCGGCTGGATGCTGCTGTCCTATCGCAAGCCGGCGAGCGCGAGCTCGACGATGGGCGAGTTCGCGGCTGACCGCGTCACCGACGAGAATCCGCGCACATTCTGGGTCGCCTCGGCCAACCGGCCGGGGGAAACGCTCACGGTGGATCTGGGCGCGCCCAAGACGGTGCGCGCGGTGCAGGTCAATTTCGCGGACTACAAGTCGGGGCGCTTCGCCGATGCGCCGGACATCTACACCGAGTTCGAGCTGCAGGCTTCGCTCGACGGCAACGCATGGCAGAGGATCGCAGCGACCGAGCCGCCGCGGCGCGACCGGCCCAATGCCTATTTCGAGCTGGCGCAGCCGGTCCGTGCGCGGTTCGTCCGCTATGTCCACGGCCACGTCGGCGCAGCGAACCTCGCGATCAGCGACCTCAGGGTGTTCGGCAGCGCCGGTGGCGCGATGCCGGCGACGCCGGGCGGGGTGGTCGGCCTGCGCCATTCGGACCAGCGCGACGCGACGATCCGGTGGGCGCGCATTCCGGGCGCGGTCGGTTACAACATCCGGTTCGGCATCCGTCCCGACCGGCTGACGCTCACGCACCAGGTCTGGGCCGACGAGCTCGGCAATGGCGCGACGCTGACCAAGGAGCTGCGCTCGCTCAACGCGGGCGTGCCTTATTGGGTGGCGATCGAAGCGTTCAACGAGAGCGGCGTGTCGAAGCTCAGCCGCGTTCGGCCGATCCGCTAGTAAGCCAGCCGCCGGTGAAGCCGGCGCGCTCGAGCCCGCGGCGGATCGCCGGAACGCGGCGCATGTAGCGCCAGACGAAATCGTCGCGGTAGTTGGCGCCCTGGAGCAGGATCGGGCCCTGGTCGATGCCGAGAAAATCCCTGGCGACCCAGCCGGTCTTTGCGTCGACCGAGCCGGTCTCCACCTTGATGTCGGTGTAGCGGAAGCTCGGGTTGAAGCTGTCCTTGAAGCCGTAGCGATCGAGCAGGCGAGGCCATTTGCGCATCGCTTCGAAACACGGCAGCACGATCTCCGGAGCGAACGGAAGCGAGCCGAGCGCCGCGGTTGGGGCGAGGGTGCCGTCGTCGCGGCCGTCGGGTTCGATCAGCGGACCGCGCGCCGAATAGCCGAAGAACATCCGAGTCTCGCCCTTGTACTTCAGCGGCAGGTCTCCCGGGCCGTCGCACGCGGTCAGTCCCCACAACGTCCGCGAATATCCCTCCCAGCCCATGCGGTTGGTCGAGCACCACGCCCAGTTGGTGAAGGTCGCTCGCCGGCTGTTCTCGAAATAGTCGAAGCCGGCGGCGCGCATCGGCGCGTCGAGGATGCCGCGGAAGTCGATGAAGATGTGGCTGTACTGGTGGCCGAACAACGGCGCGAAGCCGATGTGACGAGTCGCGCCCTCGCCGCGCCAGAATTCGGGATAGCGCGACGTCCATTGCTGCCACAGGTCGTCCGGGCCGGGATGCGTCGGCGACCCCAGCGCCAGGATGTTGACGAACATCCCTTCGTTGTAGCCAACCCAGTTGGCCGGGATCAGGCCGCTTTCGGGGTGCCAGCCCATGGAGACCGGCTTGCGCCCGTCGGAGCGGAAAAAATTCCAGTCGGCCCGCTCGTAGAGGCTCTGGGCGAGCTTGCGGATTTCGCGTTCGGCGGGGTCGTCGCGATCATAATATTGGCCGGCGAAAAGCACGCCCATGAGCAGGATCGTCGTGTCGACGCTCGACAGCTCCACGTCCTTGAACCGCGCCCCGGTCTCCATGTCCATGAAATGATAGAAGAAGCCCTTGTGCCCGGTCGTGCCTGAGCGCGCGGGACCTTGCGGCGCCGTCCAGAAAAAGCGCAGCGTCGTCAGCGTGAGGTCGCGCGCCTCTTTCCGCGAACACCAGCCGCGTTCGGCGCCGATCGCGTAGGCGGGCAAGGCGAAGCCGACCGCAGCAATGCTGCAGAAGGATGGTGTCGGCCAGCGATCGGGGACGAGGCCGTTCTTGCGGTTCACGGTGTCCCAGAACCACTGGAAGGTCCGGCGCTCGAGGTCGGCGTAAGCCGGGGGCAGGGCGAGCTTCGGCTGCCCGAGCGCGGCGGTCGGCACGGCCGTGCCCGCGGCGAGCGCGGCCGACGTGGCGAGCATCTGGCGGCGGTCGAGTTCCATCGTCATCCTTCTGTAGTTCCGCGGATGACGAGCTCCGGCTCGTGGAGCTCGTCGCCACCACCCTCGGCGCCGCCAAGCATTTCGAGCAGCCGCTCGGCGGCGCGCTGGCCGAGCTCTGCGATGCGCACGCGGACGGTGGTGATGCCGATGTGCGCCGCGAGCGGGATGTCGTCGAAGCCTGCGACGGCGACTTCGCCGGGGACGTCGAGCCCGGCCCTGCGCAGCGCCTCGAGCGCGCCGATCGCCATATTGTCGTTGGCTGCGAAGATCGCGTCGAACTCGGCGCCTCGGGCGAGCAGCGTCTCGACCGCCCGCGCGCCCGATTCCTCGAAGAAGTCGCCCTGCATGACCTCGACCATCGCGTCGGGCTCGCCGGCGATCCGCTCGACGAACGCCTCGGCGCGCTCCTGCGCGTCGATGTTGCCCTGCGGCCCGGCGATGTGGACGATCCGCCGCCGCCCGAGCGCCAGGAAATGATCGGCGACCGCGCGCGCACCGGCAGCATTGTCGAGGTGGATTCCGGCGCGTTCCGCCGACGGCGCGCGCGTGTTGATGAGCAAAGTCGGAAGGCCCGAGGGCAGCGCGTCGACCAGCTCCTGATCATCGACATGCGGGGCCATCAGCAGCAAGCCGTCGACCCGTCCGCGCATCGCCCGCAGCACCGCGGTGCCGCCTTGCGTGTCTGCGTTGAGGTTGGACAGCAGCAGGAGATAGCCGCGGGCACTCGCCACCTCGTCCATGCCGCGGACGAATTCGGAGAAGAACTCGCCATGAAGGGCGGGCAGCACGACGCCGATCGCGTTGGTCCGGGCGAGGCTGAGGCTGCGGGCTCCGGCATGCGGCACATAGCCAAGCTCGCGCGCCGCCTCGGCGACCTTGGCGCGCGTCTCCTCGCTGACGTTGTCGAGGCCGTTCAGCGCGCGCGATACCGACGCGACCGAAACCTGAGCCCGTCGGGCGACGTCGCGGATGGTCGCGTGAGCCATGGCCTCCTTATCGGCGGCAATTGCGGGAAAAGTCACGTGGTGGCAGATTGCAATTGCTCGGTGCGTCGGTCATGTAACCGGTTACACAAGAGGTCAAGCGGCCGCCGTTGACGGGCATCGCCGGCTTGGCCCGACCGTGCTGTGGAGGGCAAGCATGCTGGATACGCGCATTTCGCGCCGGGCGGCTCTGATCGGCGGGGCCACGGCCGCGGCCTGGCTCGCAAGTCCCGCGCGAGCGCTGATCGAGGCTGCGGGACGGCTCGCCGTGCCCGCGTTTGTCGACGACCTGATCGCGCGCATGACGCTGGAGGAGAAAGCGGGGCAGCTGCAACTCATGGCCTCGGCCTGGGGCGGCGGGATCGCGACCGCGCTCAACCCGCCGGCCGGCGAAGCGAACTTTCCGAAACAGGTGGACGAAGCGCGCCAGGGGCAGCTCACCGGCGTGTTCAACGGCAATGGCGCGCGCATGGCGCGGATCCTCCAGACCGCTGCGGTCAAGGAATCGCGGCTCAAGATCCCGTTGATGTTCGCCGCCGACATCATCCACGGCCACCGGACGATCTTCCCGGTGCCGCTCGCCGAAGTTGCTAGCTTCGAGCCGGACCTGGCGCGCCGCACTGCGGAGGCCGCAGCGTTCGAGGCTTCGGGCGCGGGGATCGACTGGACCTTCTCGCCGATGGTCGACATCGCGCGCGACCAGCGTTGGGGCCGCGGGGTCGAAGGCGGGGGCGAGGACGTCCTGCTCGGCGAGCTGTTCGCGGCCGCCCGCGTGCGCGGGTTCCAGGGCGCGGACCTCAAGTCGACCGAGCACATGCTTGCCTGCATCAAGCATTTCGCGGCCTACGGCGCGGCGGAGTCGGGGCTCGACTACAACAGCGTCGACATGTCCGAGGCGCGGCTGCGCGAAGTGTATCTCCAGCCGTACAAGGCCGGGTTCGACGCCGGCGCGCTGTCGGGGATGGCGTCGTTCAACGACATCAACGGGGTACCCTCCACCGGCAACCGCTGGCTGATGACCGACCTGTTGCGCGGCGAGTGGGGGTTCCAGGGCTTCGTCGTGTCCGATTACACCGGCGACGAGGAGATGATCGCCCACGGCTTCGCCAAGGACGGCCGCGACGCCGCTCGCCTCGCGCTCCTCGCGGGAGTCGACATGAGCATGCAGAGCGGGCTCTATCGCCAGCATCTCCCCGATCTCGTCCGCAAGGGCGAAGTGCCGCAGGCTGTGCTCGACCAGTCGGTGCGCCGAGTGCTCGCGATGAAGGCGATGGTCGGCCTGTTCGACAATCCCTTCCGCCGCATCGACGAGAAGCGCGAGACCGCGCGCTCGATGCTGCCGAAGACGCGCGCGCTCGCCCGGGAGGCCGGGCGCAAGTCGATCGTGTTGCTCAAGAACGACGGCGACCTGCTGCCGCTTCCGCGCTCGGGCAAACGGATCGCGTTGGTCGGCCCATTCGCCAGCGGGCTGCACGACCTGGTCGGCCCGTGGGTGGTCTATGGCGACGATCGCAAGGCGGTCGACCTCGAGACCGGCGTGCGCGCCGCGGTCGCCGACAAGGCGAGCGTGATCGTTGCCCCCGGCTCGGGCGTCGAGGAGCCGCTTGCTGGCGGCATCGCGCAGGCGGTTGCAGCCGCGCGGCAGGCCGATGTCGTGATCCTCGCCATCGGCGAAGGCGCGAACATGTCGGGCGAAGCGCAGTCCCGGACCGAGATCGTCGTGCCCGAACCGCAGCAGACGCTGGCCGAAGCGGTCGCCGCCGTCGGCAAGCCGGTCGTCGTGGTGCTCAAGCATGGCCGCGCGCTCGCCTTGCAGGGCGCGGTCGCCAATGCGCAGGCGATCCTCGCCACCTGGTTCCTCGGCACCGAGACGGGCAATGCCATCGCCGACATCCTGTTCGGCGCCTACGGCCCGTCGGGTCGGCTTCCGGCAAGCTTCCCGCGCGCTTCGGGCCAGGAGCCTTATTATTACGGCCACAAGAGTACCGGGCGGCCCAACCCGCCGGGGCCGCTCGAGCCGTACAAGGCGCACTTCCGCGGAATCCCCAACAGCGCGCTCTATCCGTTCGGGCACGGACTGACTTACGGCAAGATCGCCTATGTCGACCTCAACGTCGCCAACCGCATGGCGATGAACGGGGAGATCGTGATCAGCGCCGGGATCGCCAATCACGGTACCAGAGCGGCGGAAGAAGTCGTCCAGCTCTATATCCACGATCGCACGGCGAGCGCGACGCGGCCGGTGCGGGAGCTGAAGGCGTTCCGCAAGATCGCTCTGGCTCCCGGGGAGTCCAAAACGGTCGAGTTCAGGCTGCGTGCCGCGGACCTGGCGTTCTACGGACTTCAGAACCGGCCCGTGGTCGAGCCCGGCACGTTTGACGTGTGGGTCGCGCCGTCAGCGGAGAGCGACGGCGTCCACGGAAGTTTCGAGCTGGTCGCCTAGCCGCCGCCGCTCGCGGCCGAGCGGGTTCATCAGCATCGCGACACACGACAGAGCGAGGAAGACGAGCGGGACGATCGTCACCATCGTGCGCATCGCCGCGAGGGTTTCGGGGCTCTGGCGCACGTTGGGGACATAGCCGGCCGAAGCGAGGCTCCAGCCGAGGATCGCGGTCGCGATCCCGATCGCAACGCGCTGCAGCAATGCTGCAACCCCGAACACCGTCCCTTCGACGTGGAGCCCGGTGGTTCGCTCGCCATATTCGATCGTGTTGGGAAGCATCGCCCAGAAGATGAAATAGATCCCCACGGCCATCACTTGCATCCCGATGAGGAAGGCCTGCATGACGATCACTCCGCGGACGTCGATCGCCGCGAACAGGATCAGTCCGGCCATTCCGAGGCCGGTCGCCAGCAGCCACAGCGCGCGCAGGCCAATGTAGCGGCCGAGCAGCATCCACAGCGGGATTGCGATCGCGCTCACCAGGCCCATCGAGGCCAACGCGACCTGGCCGGCTTCGGGATCGTCGAGCAGATATTTGAAATAATAGAGGACCGTCTTCCCGAGCACGGTCATGGCAATGATCACCAGCAGCATCGCGCCGTTCAGCGCGAGGAACGCCCGGTTCCTAGCGAGGCTGGCTAGCGCCGCCCCGACGTTGCCGGGCGCTGGCCGCTCCGCCTTGGCGAGCTCCCGATAGGTCGCGCCGACGATGACGAGGATCGCCGCGCCGACGACGGCGAAGACCGCCGCAGCCCCGAGATAGGCCTCGGCCGCGGACGATCCGGTCAGCCATCGGCCCATGGGCAGGGTGGTGAGCGCGACGGTCACCTGTGCGGCGGTCCCGAACATCATGCGCAAGCCCGAGACGAAGGCGCGATCGGTCTCGTCGGCGCTGACCCGTGCGGTCATCGCCAGATAGGGGACGTTGGTCGCTGCATAAGCGGTGCGGAACAGAATCTGGCCAAGGAGAACCACGGCTGCGCCGAGCAGGCCGGGCAGAGCCGGCGGCAGGTAAGCAAGAACGAAGCTCAGTCCCAGCGGCAGTGCTCCGGCAGCAAGCAGCGGGCCGTAGCGCAGGCGGCTCTGCAGCCGGTCGACGAAGATGCCCGCGAGGAAGTTCGCGATCCCGTCCCATACCGAGGCGATCATGTAGATCGTGGCCGCAACCTCGGGCCGCAGCTCAATCGCGTCGGTGTAGTAGAACAACAGGAAGAGCATGACGCTCTGCCAGTAAAGGTTGAAGGCGAAGTCGCCGAAAGCGAACAGCAGCAACCGCGGCCGCGACGGACGCATCACCGGCGGGCGGGCGTCAGCGCCCGCGCTCGGCGATATAGCGGTTGGCCCGCTTGCGCGCCCGCGAACGCTGGGGCGGCGGCGGCGGTGGGGGCGGCTGGGTCAGCCGGACGTTGCGAATGCAATTGTCGAAGCCGATCCAGTCGACCCTCGGTCCGTTGCGGCCGGCGTTGCGGTTGCACAGCTGGATGCGCCACGTCGGCGGGTCCTTCTTGCGGACGAACTTCAGCGAGCGGTTCATCGCATCCTTCTGCCGATCCATGCAGTGCGCATTCCAGCGGCAGACGAAACCGATGTTGAGAACCACCGGATCATAGAGCGGAGCAGACGAGCTTGAACGGGCGTCGCCGCTGCTCGTCAAAGCGAGCGCGAGCACAATTGCGGCGGCGAGCGTCCAGCGCATTGCCCATCTAACTGACAAATGCGCGATTCCGCCGCAAGTGCGCCGGCGTCATGGCGGCAAATCTTTCCGCGCCTGGGTCCACGGACGCGGAACGACTGCGCTACTGTATTGACACTATAACACACTATGGCCTATCCTTTCGCCCAACAGGGAGGATAGACCATGTATTCGCAACAAGAGCTCGACGAGGCGGTTGCCGCAGGCGTGATCAGCGCCGAGGCCGCGGCCGCGCTCCGCGCTCATCTCGAGAGCCAGCGCTCGATCGCCATTCCGGACGAGGAGCAGTTCCGGCTCATCACCGGCTTCAACGACATCTTCGTGTCAATCGCCGCGGCGATCCTGCTGTTCGCGGTCGGCTGGATCGGCCAGTGGATCGGCCAGCACAGCGGGCTGATCATCAGCGACAACGGCGAGACCGGCCCGAGCTTTCTCGGTCCGCTCTTCGTTGCGGCGACGTCCTGGGCACTCGCCTTGTTCTTCACCGGCAAGCGGCGAATGGCGCTCCCTTCGATCCTTTTGCTCCTGGCCTTCGTCGGCGGTGTGCTGACGACCAGCGGCTTCCTGCTCGTTCAGATCATTGGCCCCGGCCGGTTCGACAACACCGACAGCCAGTTGCTTCCAGCGCTTGTCGGCGGAGTGAGCGCTGCAATCGCGGCTGGCGCGGCGTGGCTGCACTGGCGGCGTTTCCATGTGCCGATCACGGTCGCAGCGGGCGCAGCGGCAGTCGCCGGGCTGTTTCTGGCGATCGTCATCGGCGTGGTTCAGCCGCACGACGGCGAAGCGGCCAAGAACCTGATCCTCGGCTTCGTCCTGCTGCTCGGGATCGGGGTGTTCCTGTTCGCGATGTGGTGGGATTCGTCCGACCGCGCGCGCGTCACGCGCCGCTCGGACGTCGCCTTCTGGCTCCACCTGCTCGCGGCGCCGATGATCGCCCATCCGATCTTTTCGCTGATGGGCCTGAATAGCGGCGCGGTGAACACCGGCGAAGCGCTCGCGGTCGTCGGGCTTTATGTGCTGTTCGGCCTTACCGCTTTGGCGGTCGATCGCCGCGCCTTGCTCGTCTCGGCGCTGGCCTATGTGCTGTACGCGCTGACCGAGCTGTTCAAGCAATTCGGTGCGGTTGAGCTGAACATCGCGCTGACCGCGCTGGTGATCGGTTCGGCACTCTTGCTGCTGTCGGCTTACTGGCACCAGGCACGGCGCCTGGTCGTCAACCGGCTGCCGTCGAACGTTCAGGCGCGCCTGCCGAACCTCGATCGTCCGGCAGCGGTCACCCAACCAGCCGCATGAGCCGCCGCTCGAGCGGGGCCAGCACGCCGGCAAGGTCGTGGCCCCGCTTCAGCACCTGACCGTGCTCACCGATCAATGCGAACGCCCCTTGCTTCTGCCGAAGCGAGGGGCGTTTTTCGATCCGCACTTCCGGGTGCTCGCTATGCCGCCGGTAAGCGGCGAAGACCGACACTTCGGGATCGATGCGCAGCGCATAGTCGCGCCAGTGGCCGGCTGCGACCATCCGCCCGTAGAGGTCGAGGATGCGGGTCAGTTCCTTGCGGTCGAACGTGGCAATCTGGCGCCGGTCCCAGGCACTGGGGAACGGCGCGACGACGCTCAAGCGCTTTTGACCTTCGGCTGCGGCTGACGCCTGGCTTTCAGCGACTGCAGCTCCTCGCGCAGCTCGCGGATTTCAGCCTCGAGCTCAGCCAGCCGCGCGCGACCCGGGTCGACGTCCTCGCCGCAGGGCGTGCCGTAGGGGAGGAAGCCGGGGCTGTAGTGAACCGTGTCGATCGGCACTGGCCTGGCGGGAATTCCGACCACGGTCGAATTGGGCGGGACATCCTTGGTGACGACCGAATTGGCGCCGACTTTCACGCCTTCGCCAAGCTCGATCGGGCCGAGGATCTGGGCTCCCGATCCGATCACCACGCCGTTGCGGAGCGTCGGGTGACGCTTTCCCCCGACCCCCGTCGTCGGGTTGGTGCCGCCCAGAGTTACGTGCTGGTAAATGGTGACGTCGTCGCCGATCTCCGCACTCTCGCCGATCACGCTGAAGCCGTGGTCGAGGAAGAAGCGCTGCCCGATCTTGGCGCCGGGGTGGATGTCGATGCTGGTCAGGAAGCGCGCGAAATGATTGATCAGGCGGGCGATGAAATAGAGCCGCCCTTCCCACAGCCAGTGCGCGACGCGATGGAGGCCGAGGGCCCAGACGCCCGGATAAAAGAACACGTCCCACCGCGACCGCGCGGCGGGGTCCCGCGCCTTCACCGAATCCAGATAGGCAATGAAACCGGACTGCATTGCTCTTCAATCTAAGTGCGCAAAGTCCCAAATGCCAGACACTGCGCTTATCCGTGCGCTCCCGGAACTTTGCAACGGTTCCGAGCGTCCGGCACATCGCGCGCGACCAGGGGGAGGCGGCTTATTCTACCGAGCATCCTGAACGACCCGTCGGTGCTGGTCCCGTTCATCCTGATCGGCTTCGCGGCGCAGCTCGTCGATGGCGCGCTCGGCATGGCCTACGGGCAGATTTCGAGCACGCTGCTGATCAGCCTCGGAGTGCCGCCGGCGGCGGCTTCGGCCGGGGTGCATACCGCCGAAACCTTCACCACCGCAGTGTCGGGGATCAGCCATACCGCGCACCGCAACGTCGACTGGCGCCTGTTCACCCGCCTCGTGGTCCCAGGAGTGATCGGCGGGGTGCTTGGCGCTTACGTGCTGACGTCGATCGACGCCTCGGTCGCGAAGCCGTTCGTACTCATCTACCTCGCCGCCCTCGGGTTATACCTGTTCTACCGCGGGGTGATGCACCGCCATACCGAGCGGCGTCCGCGGATCGTGTCGCCGCTGGGCTTTCTCGGCGGTTTCCTCGACGCGGCGGGCGGCGGCGGCTGGGGCGGGATCGTGACTTCGAACCTCCTCGTCCAGGGGAGCAATCCGCGAAAGACCATCGGCACGGTCAACACCGCAGAATTCTTCCTCACCGTGACCATTTCCGCGACCTTCCTCGCGACGCTCGGCTGGCAGGCGTTCACGACCGCGACGGTCGGGCTGCTGATCGGGGGAGTTTGCGCAGCCCCGTTCGGCGCGTTGATCGCCAAGCGCGTCAATCCAGATACGCTGCTGACCTTCGTCGGCGCGCTACTGACGCTGATCAGCTGCTACGGTCTCTATCGAGCGCTGACCTCCTAGGCTGGCTAAAATCGAGTCTGTCGATTATATCCCGCTTCTTCATTGGGATTATCGATGACCGTACACCTGCCGACGATCAAGCAGCTGCAATATCTCGTCGCGCTCCGCCAGCACGGCCATTTCGGCAAGGCTGCGGATGCCTGCTTCGTCACCCAGTCGACTTTGTCAGCAGGGTTGCGCGAGCTGGAGACGCTGCTCGGCGTCGTGTTGGTTGAGCGCACCCGCCGGGTCGTCCGCTTCACCGCGCTCGGCGAGAAGGTCGCCGACAAGGCCGTGCGCGTGCTGCGCGAGGCGGAGGAAATGGCCGAGCTCGCGCGCGCCGAAGGCAAGCCGCTGCACGGCGAGCTACGGATGGGGGTGATCCCGACCATCGCGCCATTCCTGTTGCCGGCGATGCTGCCGCGGCTGCGCAAGGAATGGCCGAGCCTCAAGCTCTACCTGCGCGAGGAGACGAGCCAGGCGGCGTGCGAAGCGCTGCATCGCGGCCAGCTCGATTGCGTGCTGCTTGCGCTGCCCTATCCGTGCGGCGATGTCGAAGCCGCGCCGCTGTTCGACGACCGGCTGTTCGTCGCCTTCCCCGACGGCGAAGCCCCCGGGGGCCCTTCGGTCGAAGTCGATGCGATCGATGAAAATCGCATGCTCCTGCTCGAGGACGGCCATTGCCTCAAGGATCATGCGCTGTCGGCCTGCAACCGTCCCGACCTGCGCGCGCACGCGGCGATGATGGGCACCTCGCTCCACACTTTGGTGCAGATGGTCGACAACGGCCTTGGCGTGACGTTCATCCCATCGATGGCGATCGAGGCCGGGATCCTCCACGGCACCCGCGTCGACGCCCGTCCGCTGCGGTCGGACCATGGCTTCCGGCGCGTCGCGCTGATCTGGCGCCGGTCGAGCCCGCGCGAGAACGAGTTTCAGCTGCTGTCCGCAGCGCTTCGCCGGATCATCGGCGAGATCGTGCCCGAGGTTGCTGCGCCGGCTCTCGAACCGGCCTGATCGGCCATCGCCGCGGCGCTCCAGGGAGTGGGGAGGGCGGAGCGCCGCGGCGGGCCGAAGCCCGATTACTCGGCCGGCTCAAACTGGCGGTGGGACTCCGCCTGCTGCGCCGTGCCTCGGGCGAGATCGAATCGGTCTGCGTTCATCACCTTCGTCCAGGCCTTGATGAAGTCGCGCACGAACTTCTCCTCGTTGCCGCGCTCGGCGTAGACCTCGGCGGTCGCGCGGAGCTGGCTGTTCGAACCGAAGATGAGGTCGGTGCGGGTCGCGCGCCACTTCTCCTGGTTGCCGCCGCGGTCGCGCCCGATGAACTCCTCGTCGCCGCTCTCGTCGAC
>Ga0070662_100002103_pt1 | contig 12218 bp, 7 predicted proteins | sample KBSC53metaG_FD_65648 | JGI IMG/M metagenome (GOLD analysis project Ga0070662, IMG submission 65648) | Corn rhizosphere microbial communities from Kellogg Biological Station, Michigan, USA - KBS C5-3 metaG | ecosystem: Host-associated > Plants > Roots > Rhizosphere > Soil ...
TTCATTGGTTGCTAACGCGGCAGCTTGTTCTTCGTTTGTTTCCTGTCTGTAATACAGACCTGTCAGGTAACCTGTTTTTTCATTTTTTAATTCCTCTTCTGTAAACCCATCCTTTTTTACCTTGTCGATAAGATTTCTCGCAACGGCAATATATTTATCAGGTTGTGTTGTTGTCACAAAAAAGTTTGCATATGGCGTTTTTCCCTGGCTGAACCATGATCCCGGGGCATATGATAATCCATTTTTACTTCTTATTTCTATAAAATGGCGCGTAGAAAAGATCCTCATTGCCAGTACAAAAGCATTATAGTCAGGTGTGCCTGGCAAGGGAGCCCCGGTGATGCCCTGTATATAATTTGTGGCGTTTTCCCTTTCCTTTGGATTGAATGAGTTGGCAGAGGGAGAATAACTCTCTTCCTTTAATTTGAATGGCGATCCCACCGGAACTTTTGACAGGAAGTCTTTAACTTTTTTTTCGATCTCCGCTTTATCAAGATCGCCTACCACAACGATCACCATTTTAGATCTTGTGAAAATGGATTGCCAGTATTTCTTTGTTTCTTCCGGCGTCAATTTTGTCACGGTTTCTACTGTGCCTTGCGGTTCTTTTGCATAATCCTTTCCAGCAAACGCGGTTTGTCTTGCCATTTTATTAACTGCATTGTCCGGATCTGATTCGCCGGCCCTGATAGTATTAATTGCATCTTGTTTGATGCGCGCAAATTCTTTTGAATCAAAACGGGGAGACATCATTGCATCGGTGTACAAAGGCCATGCTGTTTCAAAATCGCCTTTAATGCAGTTTAAACTGAATGTGGCAAAATCCATCCTGGTACCACCGTACACCTGTGCACTTATTTTATCCAGTTTATTTTTATAACTGTTTTTATCGTCATTGGCCGTTCCGCACTCCGTTAATCCTGTCATGGCAAGACTTTCAATACCGGCTTTATCTGCCGGGTAATTCTGCACGCCTCCTTTGATGATCGTTTGAATCACTACAATTTCATTTCCACTTGGCTGAACAATGACCTTTACATCATTTATATTCATATCATAAGCCTTATCCGTCTGTGCATATACTGAAAAAGGAATAATAAATGCGATAAGAGTTACTGTATGGTGAATAAATTTTTTCATATCAGAAAGATTTTGTCGTTGTGAAATATTCGGATGGTTTGTACTGTTTATTCATTGCATCGTTGATAATCAACCCTGCTACATAGGGCTTGTCCACGATATATTTTTTTACGTAGCGCTGGATATCGGCGCGGGTGATTTTTTGCATATTGTCATTATAGTCATTTGAATAATTCAGTGATGTGCTGCACCACCAGAATGTCAGGTTGTGCGGAAGCTCTGAAGGTTTTTCTTCATTCCTGATCTTATTTCTCAGAAGATTATCTTTGGCAGTTTGTAACTGGTCATCGGTAATATAATCATTATCACCCCACATTTTTATTTGTTTCATCGCTTCTTCATAGCATTCCTTCAGTTTTTGTGGATTGGGTACAATGAATGTTTGCACCGGTCCAACATATTTGCAGGTTTGATAGCTAACACCAGCGTAAGTGGCCAGTCCTTTATCAACAAGTGCTTGTTGCCATTTTGAAGAATTGAGGCTGAGAACGGCAGAAAAAACATCAGCAGCAATCGTGGCGGCCGAGTCATGCCTGTAATCGGGACCCATCCATTGCATCATCATGTAGGGCGTTTCTGCAATAGAAGAAACCTTTACATTATAATCAGCTTTTTCAAGAGGTTTAAATTCCGGTATTGGATACTTTTCAAGAGGATCAAAACCACTGCTTTTCCAATCGCCATATATTTTTTTTGCCAGCTGAAAAGCATCATCATGGTTTACATCACCGGCAATCACCAGAATTGAATTGTTAGGAAAATAGTATTTATCCTTTATGATCATCATTTTTTCGGGAGTGGCTGTATTAATGATATCGTGATCACCAATGGCATTTTTTCGGGTGAACAGATCACCCCAGCACCTTTTGTTCACATCGATCCACAGTTGAAAACCGGGATCACTTTCACCGCGCTGGAATTCGCCATCCACAACAGGCCTTTCTTTTTGCATGTCTTCCTCCCTGTAGATAGGAAAGCGAATAGCCGCATTCATGAATTTCAATCCTGCATCAAGGCTGTCTTTGTCAAAAGTGAAAAAGTAATTTACGCGTTCATCACCTGTAGTTCCGTTCCAGATGGCACCCAATTCTTTTGTTCTCCTGATGAATTTTTCCTGGTCGGGGTAATCTTTATTTGCTTTAAAAAACATATGTTCAAACAAATGAGAAAGTCCGCTGTATTCCGGGCCCTCCGTGTAGGCGCCATTTTTTACAGCGATCTCGATGGTTGCTAAAGGCACCCTGTGATTTTCTATGACCACTACTTCAAGACCATTGTCTAATTTTTGCCAGTAATAATTTTGAGGAAGTCTTGGCTGGGCAGCGGCCATCAGGCCGCTGCTGAAGAGAAGCAGAAAAAGCCATTTCTTATTCATAAAAGAAAGTTTTTTGGTTTTTGAAAGATTTATAAAAGGTACAAATTTTCATTAACCCGAAGTTGCCGGTCGTGTAAATTCACCAGGAGGGATCTCTGCATGATTCCAATGATAGATGTTTGTAAAATCACCAACCAGGGATAATCTGTTTTTAAACTCAAGCCTGTGAAGTTTTAAATGATCGATGTCCTCCTGCCTTACTTTGCGGTACATCGGGTGCATAGTGCCCCCGGTTACTCCTGCAGGCTTAGTGGGATCGTATTGAAATTGCGGATCAACCAATGTGCCCCGTGGATACATAATACCCGGAACACCTTCTTCCCGTATATCCAAATGTTTTGGATGATCAAGTCCCAGGGTATGCCCGTATTCATGCGCCGCTGTTGTGGAACTCTTGTATAAATTCTCCAGTTTGAAATAACCACTATTACACCCGAGACCATCAACAAAAGAGATATTTCCATGAGCAAATTCTTCAATGCGGAAATAATTATTCCTGGGGTCAAGATTCTGATAAATGTCGAGTGGTTGAATGGCTGGTTGATGAGAAGCCGTTATTTTAAAAATCACTCTCATTAAAGAATCCTCAAATTTGATAATACCTTCCGGTTCATTCCACATTGTTTCTATTTCTTCGCGCATCTGTTCTGTAACTTCAGGAGTAGATGAATTGCCATAAGTAATAATGTGTGAACAGATGAGGAATTGACTATCTAAAATTTCAACACTTCCCATACAGAAAAATCATAAAGTTGATAACGAAATTACCGGATACATACTATTTTCGTGAGAATAAACGTTCAGCCCTGGTAATAAGAAGTTAAAAACTCATAAATCTTATTCCTGGGTTAAAACAAGCCAACCGAGTTGAGATTATCAACGTTGTAATACGGATCAAATCTTTATTTCCATACCAATTGCTTAAGTGAACAGCGTCAAAAGCAATTTTTTTACTAAAATTAAGTCAACTATGAAACTAGTGTGGTACTTGCTGGTGGCAAGTTCTTTGATAATTATTTCCTGCAGCAAGAAAGACAATTCACCCGGGAAAACGCCAACATCAACAACAACAGAAGAAGATCTTTTAAAAGATTCCGTGTACCTGTACACAAAAGAGGTTTATTTGTGGCAGGACTTGATTCCCGGGTATGAACAATTTAATCCGCGTCAATATACCGGGTCAACAGAACTTGAATCTGCTCAAAATGTGATGAATGCTGTCCGAAAACTACAACCGCTTGACAGGTTTAGTTTCGTAACTACTGAAGAAAAATCCAATAGTTTGCAAACCGGGCAGGACAACGATTTTGGTTTTTTTATAAAGGCTGCTTCTATTGACAAGGCAGACCCTCTTGATTCTATTTACTGGTTTGTAACGTATGCTTATGATCAATCCAGCGCCGGCCAGGCCGGTGTGCAGCGTGGCTGGTATATCAATAAAGTAAATGGTACATCTCTCGGTTACGATCAATCAAGTGTCGATGTGTTGAACAATGTATTTTTTGGAAGCCCCATGAGCGCAACGTTTGAATTCAAAAAACCAGATGGAACTACTGTCTCCGCTAATTTGACCAAAACAAGTTTCACTGCTAATTCAGTACTGTATAAAAATGTCGTGGATGCGGGTGGTAAAAAAGTAGGGTACATGGTGTTTAACCAGTTTTTTGGCCAGCCATCGAGGAACGAATTGGCACAAACCTTTGCTTATTTTCAAGGCCAGGGGATTGATGAATTGGTTGTTGATCTCCGTTACAATCCCGGCGGTTCAGTGGAAACAGAAGATACATTGTCAAATCTTATCGCACCGGCAACCGCTAACAATCAAACCATGTATCAATATATTTTCAATAGCACATTGCAGAACAATCAGCATCAATTGATACGTCGGAAACTTGGATTCGGCGATATCTTTACTACTGCAGAGAATACAGTCAAATTTGAAAAAGCGGGTGCTCTCAATTTGCCAAGAGTGTTTTTTATCGTAACAGGCAACACGGCGTCTGCCAGTGAACTACTGATAAATAATCTTAAGCCGTATATGGATGTAAAATTGATCGGTGATACAACTTATGGCAAACCAGTTGGCTTCTTCCCGATCCCGATTTTTAATTATGATATTTATCCTATTTCATTTAAAACAGTAAACAGCGCCGGGAATGCGGATTACTATACCGGCTTCGCTCCTGATAAACTTGTATCGGACGGAGTAAATAAAAATTGGGGTGATGTAAATGAGCCGAGCCTTGCGGCGGCATTACGCTACATTTCAACAGGAAGTTTTGAAAGATTCGCCGCTGAATCTCAAGGCTTGCAATTGAGAGCGATGACTGAAACCAAACCTGTTAATAAAGCGATCAATGAAAATAAATTTTCCGGAATGTTTATTGAAAAGAAATAGATCAATGGATCTCCTATGGAAAAATGGCTGGTATCAGCCGGCCATTTTTTCTATCAGGTATTTAATCCGGTTGGCAGGAATCAGCATCATTCAAAACCAAAGCGCCTTAAAAACTCATCTTTTCTTCTTGCGGCGACTTCAATTACCGAGCCATCATCAAGCTCGACAAGGCCGCCTCTTCCACGGTTGTATTTTTTTATATAGTTAAGGTTAATGAGATTGGAGCTATGGATCCTGAAAAAAAGGTCTTCCGGCAATAGGGCCTCATAATCTTTCAAAGGCTTCGAGACAAGGACTTGCCTGGAGTTATTAATGTGGATCTTCGTATAAGCGCCATGCGCCTCACACCTTATAATATCTGATACAAGTACAAAATCAAAACCGTCAACTGTCGGGACAGCGATCTTTTTTAAACCGGGCTCCGTTTTTTTGAAATTTTCAAGTAAAACCTGCAATTGTTGATTAATGGAATTTTTCCTGATGCGGACCTCCGCATTTTTAACCGCGTTCTTTAATTCTTCAATATTGACCGGTTTTAAAAGAAAATCAAGCGCTGAATATTTCAGTGCCTGCAACATGTATTTATCGAAGGCTGTAACAAAAATCACCTCAAAATCAATCGGCATAAGCTCATTCAGGAGATCAAACCCGTTACCATAAGGCATTTCGATGTCGAGAAAGACCAGCTCCGGTTTTTTTTCGAGGATCAGTTTTTTCCCGGATCTGCTGTTATCAGCTTCCCCGGTTAAATGAACCTGCGGGCAGAATTCTTCCAGCATGCCTTTCAGCACTTTCACATTTTTGGGTTCGTCATCAATAAGCACTGCATTTATCATCTCACATATTTAGATTATGATTGCTGCTGCCTTAAATAAATGTCCACCCGCGTTCCGGCAGGTTCATTGTATTCGTCATAGAGATCATTGATCGCTATTTTGATCTTTTGATCGTTGTAACTATTCAGTACATCAATCCTGTCGTTGTTTATACTCATTCCTTTTGACTGGTACTGGATGTGGTATTTGCTTTTGTATTGTTGTGCCGCTTCTCTTCCTATGCCATTATCTTCAATACTCACTAAAATATCGGCTTCTTTTTTTTGCACACTGATGTTGATCATTCCTTTATTTTCTTTTTTGTATTTAATACCGTGTCGTATGGAATTTTCAACATAGGGCTGAAGAAGTAGCGGGGGAAGGTGTATTTCATGAAGATTCAGGGTCTTGTCTATATTTACAGAGTAGTCAAACTGGTTTTCAAGGCGCGTTTTTTCGACTTTCAGGTAAGTTGTTATATAATCTATTTCATCAGATAGATTTATGAATGTATTCGTCGACAGGTCTAACGTCATCCGGATCAATCTTGAAAAATCAGTGATGAATTTATTGGCCCCAGTTATGTCTCTTTCTGCAACGTATTGTTGAATTGAGTTCAGGCTGTTAAATATAAAGTGAGGATTCATTTGTGAACGAAGGGCTTTTTGTTCTAATTCAGCAATACGCTGATTCAGCATCGTCTGTTCTTTTGCCTTTTTTCTGACACTACCGATCCTGTACCGGAAGAACAGCCATATCGTGTCTACGATCAGAAAAAGGATCATTAACCTGAACCAGGTTTTTTCCCGCAATAACTTTTGAATGACAAACGAAACTTCCTTCGTTCGGCTTTCGACGCCGTATTTATTTATGGCCTTTAATTGCAACGTATAATTTCCCGATGACAGGGAAGGAAAATTCAGTTGTTCATCGGTGGTAGTTCTCCATTCGGGTTGTAATCCCAACATCCGGTATTCATATTTCATTTCTCCTGCTGATTTAAATGAGATCCCGGAAAATTCAAATCGTATGTCATTGTTCTTATGTGGCAGAGAAAAATCAGTGGAGTCATAGGTCCAGTACTTGTTGGCAAGGTAAATCCCCGTCACTTGAAGATCGCACGAAGAAGCCTGGGAGATCTTATCGACTTCAAAATAAGTCAAACCCGCAGGTGTGCCGACGAATACTTTTTTCCCCGCCGTTGCAATGGCATTGATCACATTGGAAGGTAATCCGTCTGACATCGAAAAGCGGGTGATCTTTCTTCCTTTTTCTGTCATTTCAATTCGATTCAACCCTCTTTCAGTTCCCAACCAGACCATATTGCTGTCGAGATATAAAGAGATACAATTATCACTGGTCAACCCGTCAGCTTCTGTAAAATGATGTAATATTTTACCTGCAGCATAAGCAATGATCCCATTTCCTTTTGTTGTGATCCACAAAACATCGTCACCAGAAATCGCAAGGTTTACTATTCGTGAAGCGAGCTCCGGAAAAACTTTAGCGAGATTAATAATTTTCCCATCATGTGATCTGTAGATCAAACCATTCAAGGTCCCGATATAGAATCCTGAGTCTTTTTCGATGGCACAGGTTGATCTTTCATTCCAAATAAATTCTTGTTCACCAGACCATTTGCATAATATAACATATCTGTGTGAGGCATACAGTATTCCTGTTTTGCCGGGGTTTACTGATTTTAGCGAGATCTTGTCTATTTTTAAGTTGATGGGATTTTGATAATAGAGGGCATGAGACAATAGCAGCTTATTGCCAAAAGGCAGAATGGAAACTACTTTGCCACCTTCCTGAGAAGTATCCTTAAAGAATGAAAAAGCGAGGTCATCGATTTTTATGTTCCATATTTTTTTATCCCATCCGGCGACATAGATACGATCTCCTATTTTTGAAACGGCTGTTACTTCAAAGTTTTTTGTATGATCCGAAAATGAATAATTCCTGAACAGAAGTGAGGGCACCATCAAAACACCCGCTCCTCCCGTGGTCAGCCAAAGATTATTTTCCTTATCGCGAAACGCAGAGGTAAAGCTAAAATCTTTAAAAATGAGATCGGAAAGATCTTTTGTCTGTGGATCAAACAACCTTAAACCCGTTGTCGTATTAATGGCAATTTTTTTTTCATCAATATAGTTAATGCTGACGGTGTTTGAGGGAGCTTTGACCAGGATAATTTTGTCGGTATTATTTAAGGCAAATTCAAGAAAATTTTGCTTGTCGGGAATAATGATGTAGCCTGGACCAATAGACGATGTTGAATTATCGCTCCAATCTTGTCTGTATTTTATCATCGTTGTATTTTCATCTATGGGCCGGGTCAAATAATGGAAATTGTTGTCCGGCGATCTAAAAACTGAAAAAAGTAACTCCACTTCACCGTTCTTATTGACTCCAATAGCGTTAATTGCAATATTATCGTTATTAACTTTTGTAGTAGTTTTTATAGTACCATTAATGAGTATATCATGCCAGGCCATCATTTCAGCGATGAAAAGGTTACCGCTTTTGTCTTCCGCCATATCCAACGCATGAGAGAAGAGATTGATCTTAGATAGCAAACTGTCATTGCTTCTATTGTAGATCTTTCCTTTGTAATAATAACATACAGTTGGTCTAAAAGGCATGATCCACAATCTGCCTTTTGAATCAAGAAACAGTTTTAATATTTCATTATCAGGTAACCCGTCTTTTGTCGTGAAGGTTTTGAAATTTTTCCCGTCAAAACGACTCAGGCCATTTTCCGTAGCAAACCACATAAATCCTTCCTTGTCCTGGATGGCGTCATAAACAACAGAGCCGGCGAGTCCATCCCGGGTATCGTACCGGATAAAACTATAATCCTGTGAATGAGAATGAAGCGCAATTATCAAAAATAAAAGCTGGAGAAAAATGAAATTTTTAATACACCTAGAGGCAAGCATCAGCAGTTAATTGGCGCTTCAAATGAGGGAATTGCATTCGTTTAACATGAATCCAAGCCTTGATAAACCGGCATCTTTTCTATGGCCAAATATAGAGAAGAAATCAGGAATTGCTTACTGTTGACGGAAATCAAAATTTTTCCTAAAAATATATAAAAAGGGGATAAGGTTTAATTGGACGGTGGTTTGTGAGATAAAACTAATCAAATCAAAATATCCTGCAAGGAGCAGTTAGTAGGCGTGTCATTTTTTTTAATAAACGTGTTAAAAAGGGATATAATCGTGTGAGAAAAAATCAATTCCTGACCGGCTTCCCGCCCTTTAATACCGATTGGATCCTCTCCAATGTTTTTCTTTCCCCGCAGAGAGATAAAAATGCTTCCCTCTCCAGGTCAAGCAGGTATTGTTCACTGACCAAACCCGGCTCGCTCAGATCTCCACCGCACATAACGTAGGCTAATTTTTTTGCCACGACTACATCATGATCTGTAGCATAATTTGCTCTCCACATCCCGTTGATCCCTGCGTATAATGCGCCCAGTGCCGAGCGACCAAGCACTTTTATATCCTTTCGCTGAACCGGTGTTGTGTAACCACTATCAGCTATTTCGATCACTGATCGTTTTGCTTCGGCAATCCGGCGGCCTTGATTTAATACCACTTCATCATGTCCTTTCCTGAAGACACCGATATCAAATCCCTCGAATGCAGATGTAGCAACCTTTGCCGTTGCAATGGTGAGGAAACGATTTTTCAGAGTAATAGTTTCAGGCTCATCTTCGTGCATTTCATCAGATGCCCTTAAGGTAAATTCCTTTGTGCCACCACCGCCAGGGATCAAGCCTACACCTAATTCAACTAAACCAATATAAGTTTCCGCAGCAGGACAGCATTTGTCGGAATGTAAACTCAATTCACAGCTACCGCCAAGAGTCAAACCGTGAGGCGCGACAACTACCGGCACCGACGAGTATCGTGCCCTCATCATTGTATTCTGAAACATCCGTATTGCCATGTCCAGTTCATCATATTCCTGGTCGATAGCCAGCATAAAGATCATTCCTACATTGGCGCCCGCAGAAAAATTTGCACCTTCATTTGCGATCACTAATCCTTTATAATTTTTTTCTGCTTTATCAATAGCGGTTTGTATTCCCGCCAGCACATCACCGCCAATACTGTTCATTTTGGTTGACCATTGCAGGCCAAGAACATCCTCACCCAGGTCGAATAAATTGCAACTTGCATTTTTCCACACCAGCTTATCCTGGTAATTGCTCATTATTATAAACGAGCCTGAACCAGGTACTGGCTTGTATGTTTTTGAAGAAGGATCATAAAATAATTTTTTCCCATTCTCAATTTTGTAAAAAGATTTGTTTCCTGCCGCAAGCATTTCATCCACCCAGGAAGCAACTTTATAACCTGCATCCTTGATTGCTTTTACGGTTTTGTCAACCCCTAAAACATCCCAGCTTTCAAAGGCGCCGATCTCCCAGCCAAAACCGGCCATCATTGCATCATCGATCCTGTAAATTTCATCACTGATCTCCGGTATGCGATGCGAAACGTAAGAGAACAAACCATAATGAAAATGCCTGTAAAATTCTCCCGCTTTGTCCTGTGCAGCAAGGAGCATTTTCAATCGTTGCTTCAGATCATCTACTGCCTTCGCCGCATCTACACTTGCAAATTTTGATTTGGTCCTTGGTTTATACTCCAGCGTTTTTAAATCAAGAGTATAAATTTCTTTCTCACCTTTAGGAGAAGGGGGCATTTTTTTGAAAAAACCCTGGCCGCTTTTTTCTCCCAGCCAATTATTGACAACCATTTTATCCAGCCATCCTGGAATTAAAAAGGTGTCTCTCGCTTCATCATTGGGACAATTCTCGTAAACACCTTTCGCCACTTTTACCAGCGTATCAATTCCTACAACATCTGCTGTCCTGAAAGTGGCAGATTTCGGGCGCCCAATGATAGGCCCCGTTAATGCATCCACTTCATCGATCGTCAGGTCCAGTTTATCCACCAACTTAAATAAAGACATGATCCCATACACACCAATGCGGTTAGCAATAAACGCCGGCGTGTCTTTACACAGTACAGTTGTTTTTCCCAAAAACAGGTCACCATAATGCATTAAGAAATCAACAACCGACGGATCGGTATCGGGAGTCGGGATTATTTCAAGAAGACGCAGGTAACGCGGTGGATTAAAAAAATGTGTTCCGCAAAAATTCTTTTTGAAATCATCGCTTCTTCCTTCACTTAACATGTGAATGGGAATACCGGAAGTATTGGAAGTGATCAGCGTCCCCGGTTTGCGAAATTGTTCTACCCTTTCATAAACTGATTTCTTGATATCTAGCCGCTCAACAACTACCTCGATGATCCAGTCGCAGGCGGCAATGTCTTTCATGTCATCATCAAAATTGCCTGTTGTGACTTTCTTCACGACATCCTTATAAAAAACAGGAGAGGGGTTTGATTTGATCGCGGCCTGCAATGAATCATTCACGATCTTATTCCTAAGTTTTTTGTCCTTGCTTTCTGCAGCTTCTTTGGGTACAATATCCAATAACAAAACCTGGACACCGATGCCTGCAAAATGACAGGCAATTCGTGAACCCATTACACCGCTTCCGAGTATAGCGACTTTTTTAATTGTCCTTTTCATACTGGTTACTAGTTTCTGGTTTTTAGTTTCTGGTTGCTTGCGGGAACATAACAGTACCAGCAACAAGTAACCAGGATCCACCAACAAAATAGTTAGTTATGCAACTATTTATTGAATCGAAGATAAAATAAATTATGAAGCGGATATATGAAATAAAAAAGTCCCGACAAGCGGGACTCTTTGGATTATTTTTTCTTTTTTGGAGGAGCGAACGTGGCTCTGAACTGGTACACCAGGTCAGCTTTGCCGTCTTTATTTAGTCTCCACGTTTCCTGGAGTTCAGATGAATCGACCTTTCCTTTTTTATCCGTGTCTACTTCCTTTCCCCAGATCAACGCCCAGTTTTCCCCTTTATCAGTACTTTTTACCGACATCACTGCGTCAACTGTACTTACAGAAGAAGCTAACTTATTTCTTTCCGCCTGTGCCATTGCCAGTGCACTATCCCTGCTGGCGTGTATCATGGCGCCATTGGAAAAATGAAGTGTTATGCTGTCAGCAAAACGATCTTTGCTATTCATAAGATTACCATTATCCCAATCCTTCCAGAGACCTAAAACAGTTTCAGCATATTTGGGATCTGCTATTTCGAATTTGGATGAATAACCTATTGCATAAGGCGAATTAATGGCCGGCATCGCAGTAGTGGCAGTAGCAGTACTGTCAGTACTGGCACTCATGGAGTCAACTTTTGCTTTATCAGTACTGCTATTGCAGGCAGCAAAAAAGGCCATAGATGTTACAATGAGAATTTTCTTCATATTAATTGATTTTTGTTTACTAATTAAAAAATAAATATGAGAGAACGGAGACTAGCTGCAAAGGGTAAAAGATGGGAACAGATTCCGAAGGTAGAAAAATTTTAACTAAC
>Ga0070662_100002110_pt1 | contig 12199 bp, 12 predicted proteins | sample KBSC53metaG_FD_65648 | JGI IMG/M metagenome (GOLD analysis project Ga0070662, IMG submission 65648) | Corn rhizosphere microbial communities from Kellogg Biological Station, Michigan, USA - KBS C5-3 metaG | ecosystem: Host-associated > Plants > Roots > Rhizosphere > Soil ...
GGCTTCTTCGACTTCGATCATGGCCAGACCGGGCGCGCCAAGCCGCGCATCGGCGCGGACGGCAAGGGAAAGGTCTTTGAGCTTCACCCGGTGACCGAAATCGTCTTCGATAACGATCCCAATCCTGATTAACACTTAAGCCTAGACTTAAGTGTCTTGACGCCCGATCGACGGCTCGATAGTTAAGCTCATGCTTAACGATTCGTCGCAGCTCGATCGCGCTTTCTCAGCGCTCGCCGACCCGGTCCGCAGGGGCATGCTCGCCCGGCTTTCGCTGGGCCCCGCCTCGGTCAGCGAGCTTGCGTCGCCCCTGCCGATCAGCCTGCCTGCCGTGCTCCAGCATCTAAAGGCGCTGGAACTGAGCGGCCTGGTGGGGTCGGAAAAGAAGGGTCGCGTACGGACCGTTCACATGAAGCCCAATGCACTGATGGCCGCCGAAAGCTGGCTCATCCGAAGGCGGCAGGAATTGGAAGCCCAGCTCGACCGTTTCGAACAGCATTTGGCAACACTGATGGGAAGCGATTGATGAGTTGCAAGACCAACACCACGGACCGGATATTGTTGAGTTCGGGAGGCATCGCCGCGCTCCTCTTCTGCGGCATCGCAACCTATGAAATGTCGACCCGTCCCGGCTTTGATATCCGGCGGCACGCGATCAGCATGCTGAGCCTCGGTGACCGCGGCTGGATCATGGCCGCAACGTTCATCGGATCCGGCGTACTGACTTTGCTCTGCGCAGCAGGGCTCAGCCGAGTGGTACGTGGAAGCTGGCTGGCGTTCCTGATCGGAATCTACGGACTGGGCCTCATTGCGGCCGGAATATTCCCGGCCCCCGCGAGTTTCGGTTTCCCTCCCGGAACGCCCGACCAACAGGTGCCGGTGATGACCGGCAGCGCCATCATTCACTCTATGTCCTTCATGCTCGCCTTCACGTCGCTGACGATTGCCTGCTTCGTTGCGGCACGGCACCTGTCGGGCGGTGCGGCAACATCCTCCCGCCTCGCGGGGGTCGCCATGCCTGTCCTCGTAGTACTCGGAATGACGAGCATCATCCCCACGGGCATCGCCTTCTATGTCGCCGCGATCGTCGGATGGGGTTGGCTCGCGCTGATCGTCATGGCGCTTGCGGATGCCTCCACTGAGTCCGGTCAGCCGGCCCAATCACTGACCTGATCCTTTACGGAGAATGCGATGACCTTCGAAGCCTACCTCACCAATATTCACGCCAAGACCGGCAAGAGTCCGGAGGATTTCCATGCCCTCGCGATCGAAAAGGGGCTGATGAACGCCGATACCAAAGCGATGCAGATCGTCGCCTGGCTGAAGGAGGAATTCGCCCTGGGCCACGGTCACGCAATGGCGATCTGGTGCGCATTCCAAAAGAACGGCTGGACTGGGCCTAACTGAAGACTTCCATCTTAAAGGAGACCGCAATGAATACTGACCTGATCCTAGAACGCACGCTCGATGCGCCGATCGAGCTCGTATGGGAGGCGTACACCAACCCCGAACATATCAAGCAATGGTTCGCCCCCAAGCCCTATCAAATCACCGAGTGCGAGTTCGATCTTCACCCCGGCGGGATCTTTCGAATCCGCATGGTCGGCCCGGATGGGTTCGACACCGGGCATGGAGTCCCTGGCTGCGTGCTCGAGGTCATCGATCGCGAAAAGCTGACCTGGACCAGCGCGCTCGGTCCCGGATATCGGCCGAACCTGTCAGGCGAAGGCTGTGAGAGCTTTCCCTTCACCGCGGTGGTGACCTTCGCCGACGCCGGGAACGGCAAGACGGCCTACCGGGCGGTCGCGCTCCATAAGGATGTCGCGGACCGCGAGAAGCATGAACAAATGGGCTTCAACGAAGGCTGGGGAACCGTCGCCGGTCAGCTCGAAGACTTCGCGCAGAGCCTCGCCGCCAACGTCTAAGCGGCTAGCAGTAAGTCAGCTGCTTCGGCGGTAGCCGAATGACCAATGCCGAGCTCATCGAGCAGGCGTCCAAGCTCATCGAGGGTGAGGAAGCCGGAGCACGGGTAAGCACCGGGTTCCGGCTTCCAGCCGTCACGCAGACGGCGGATCAGGGCGAGCGCCGGAATGACCGGCACAAAGGGACCAAGGTTTGCGGCCGCGTCGAGCATCCATTTTGCAGTCGCCGGCTCGCCGTTCTGCCCCACGCCCGACGCTTCGACGATCATCGCGCCGCGGTCGCTGCCGAGCGGACATAATTGGCGGGCCATCCACAGGAGGGCACCAGCGGCCGGACGAAGCGATGCAACCCAGCCCCAACGCACTGGCAGCGACAGTAGCCATAGACCGAGGTGAAGAAACGGCAGCTCGAGCCCGGCGACAAACTCAGCCGAGCGGGTCGGCCGATAACGCTCGACGAGCAGTTCCTGCTCGGGCGTGTCGCATACGCTCGCCCAGCGCTTGCCCGCCGAGCCGCAGTCGATCCGGCCCTGGAGCGACCAGCCGGCAATTTCCCGCCATTCACCGGAACGGAAAACCCGGACGGGTTTCCCAACATAGGACAGGATTGCCTCAACCACCGACCGGCCGCGCGGCGCCCGATTACCTGGGAATATGCCGATGCGGATGTCGTCAATGCGACGCCAATGCGCCGTCAGCTCGTCAAGCACCGCGTGCGAAAGTGCTGGGATCGAACTCGCGCCGGAAATGACTGCGGTTCCAGCCTGGCGTGCGGCCTGGTTGGAGCGTCGAATCGAGCAGACAAATTCGCGCCCGTCGGCCAAATCGATATAGTTGACTTGAGCCGCGATGCATTGCTCGATCAAGCTGGTGCGCGAGCCCTGAAACGGTCCCGCGCAATCGATCACAAGATCGAACCCCGCGAGTTCGCTGGCGCAGATACGTTCGCGATCCACAAACTGGACCGCGCTCCCGAGAGTCGCGGCGAGCGAGTCGAGCGGGCGTAGCCGCCGCCCACCGAGGGTCAGGCGCACGCCCCGCTCGCGAGCCGCAAGTCGCGCGAGGCGCGAGCCGAACACGCCGCTCGCGCCGACGATAAAGACCTGGATTTCTCGCTCAATCGACATCGTCGAACAGTATCTCCTGGCGGATCAGCGTGCCGGCGAGGGGGTGAACCACCTCGAGTCCGAAGAGGAAACTGGCGCCGGCGACCTGGCGGTGGGTGACTCGAGTAACGCCCGGGGTAAGGGCGAGCGGCAGACGCGTTCGCCGCGGACCGATTTGGAAGAAGTAATGGTCGCTGACGAAGGCAATGCCGTCGCTTAGCGTCTCCATGCGCAGTGCCATGCCAAGCCCGCCGCCGAGATATTCCTCCAGACCAGTCGGACCGCAAAAGCGCTTGGCGCTGTGAATGACCTGCGGGAAGCCGCTGGGACGCGCATAAATGCGGGTCCAGTTTTGTCCTCCGCCGCTGCTGTCTTCGCTGACTGCGACCAGGGCGCCGCCGCCCGATTTGCCATTGAGCGGCAGCGGCGCACCGACCAGCCGGCAAAGCTGCGCCAGCAGCCATCCCAGACGCGATACCCGCATTTCGACCACCAATCCGCGATAGAGCGCGACTTGCGCGCCGCTGAGGCGCTTCGAGAAGCGCCGTTGGACTTCGACCGGCAATAAGTCCCATGCCTCCGCTCCAACCAGGGCGCGAAAACGAAGATCGTGCAGGCGCGCCTCGGTCCACTGAGGCTGTTTTGGCAGCTGATGCAGGATTGCGCCCATCTCAGATCCCTTCCAGCCGCCGAATTCAGGCGGCCTTGGTTTTCGCCCGGCCGAGGAAGCGCGTGACCCTCGCGCCCATCTTGATCAGCGTCATCAAGGTCGATTTCGGCACCTGCATCATTTCGTCGTGCCAGCGCGACATGGTCGTGACGAAATCGAGCATGGCATTCAGCCGCTGTTTGGCGACCGCTGAAATATCGGGATCACGCTCGGCGTCGGCGGTGCAGGCCCGAAGCGCGGCCTCGGCCGGATCGACCTCACGAGCCTTGCGGCCCTTGGCGATGCGGGTGACGATCTCCCAAATGTCGGTCTCGGCCGCAAAGTGATCGCGGCGATCGCCCAGCAGGGGCACACGGTGAATCAGGCCCCAGCTCAGGAGCTCCTTGATCGAATTGGAGACGTTGGAGCGGGCGAGCCCAAGCTGGTCGGCAATCGTTTCGGCAGTGAGTGGCTGTTCGGACAAATACAGCAGAGCATGGATCTGGGCGACCGAGCGGTTGACCCCCCACTGGCTTCCGAGATCGCCCCAGTGCAGCACGAACCGGGTAACAGCAGCTGACAGAGGTTCAGTATTGTCATTTATTTCTGTCATGACAGAATTATCTGTCACTAACGTTGAATCGAGTCAATATGTGAACAAAAAAAGCGCGGACGCTGAAACCAGCGCCCGCGCTCCACTCTGCCCCCTAAAGCTTAGTAGCGGCGATAGCCGTACTGGCTGTAGTCGTATGGCGTATAGCCGTAGCTATTCGAACGGTTCACGCGATCGATGTCGATGTCGCTGATGAACCCGCGATAGTCGGTCTTGCACTTCCACGTGAGGTCGACCTGGCCCTGGCCAGCGTAGCCGTAACCGTAGCCTGCGTTCATGCCGCTGCTTGCGACACCGCGAACCGTCAGGCCGCCGCTCGAGCGCGGCTCGACACGGCTGATCCCGAGGACCCGGGCATTGCCGTAGCCGTAGCCATTATAGCCTCCGTACGGATTGCCGTACGCGCCGTAGCCGCCGTACGCGCCGTACCCGCCGTTACCGCCGTTGAGACGCTGCTGCACCGCGGCAGCGCATTGATTCACAATGGCCTGCTGGTTGTTGTAGCCATAGCCGTTGCCATAGCCACCGCCGCCCAGCACTTGGTTCAGCACCTGGCCGATGACGTTGCCGCCACCGTAAGGATTACCGTAGCCCGGATAATATTGCGCGGCGGCGGGCGCCGCACTCATCAGCGCGGCAGCGGCGACGCCGCCCGCAATCACAAACTTCAAAGCCGTCATGGCCCGTCTCCTAAAAACGCGCCGACCGTAAAACGCACGGCGGCCTTGTTGGGGCTCAGTATCGTTGCGGCGCTGCACAACGGCTGAACCAAGCGTTTGCCGCGGTTCAGGATCGTTAACGAAAGCCCTTGCAGGTCAAGAGCTTATCCGTGCAGCAGATCGACTCCGATCGCCGAATGCAGGAACAGGCCGACCGCCAGATCCTCGTGGATCGCGGAATGATCGAATCCGTGGCCTGCCGGTGCCTCGCTGGAGAGACTGACCACGCTCGACGCGCTCGACGTGAAGATGAAATCGCTCGCGTGCAGCTGGTTGGGCTTATAGCCGTCGACCTGCAGCGAATCCCCCGTTCCCCAGGTGATGACCGTGTTGCTCCCGACCTTGGTGAGCGTGAGATCGCTGAAATCGTCGACCCCGCTAACCCCCTGGAACACGATCTTGTCCGTGTTGCCGAAGTCGGTGATGCGGTCGTTGCCGCTGCTGTTCTCGATCACGAAACGGTCGTCGTTCTGGTTGCCGGTCATGACATCGTTGCCCCGGCCGCCGTAGAATGTGTCATTGCCCCTGCCGCCGATCAGCGTGTCGTTGCCCGCAGCGGGACCCGAACCGTCATCGGCTTCGCCGAACAAGGCGATCGGGCCCGATCCGCCGGCGCTGTCGGCCGTGTCGACCCAGATCCGGCCATCGCCGTAGAGCGTGTCATTGCCGTCGCCGCCCGACAGCGTATCGTTGCCGAAGTCGCCGAGAATGATGTTGGCGCCACTGTTGCCGGTTAGGGCGTCGTCGAACAGCGAGCCCGAGACATTCTCGAACCCGCTGGTGTTCATCATCCCCTGCTCGGTGTCCTGCGCCGCACCCTGGAGCGCCAGGCTGTAGGTCACACCTGCGGCGCTGATTTCGACATGGCCGCCCAGGAACGACAGCGTATCCGTCCCGGTCCCGCCGTCGAGCGTATCGTCGCCGCCGCCAGTTTCCAGCACGTCATTGCCGGCCCCGCCGGTAAGCGTATCGTCACCGGTGCCGCCGCCGGCCACCCCGTCGGATCCGTCCCACAACCAGTTGTCGCCGCCATTGCCGATCAACGTATCGCCCAGCGTCGTGCCGGACGCATGCTCAATTCCGATCAACGTATCCATGCCCTGGCCAGTGTCCTGCGCCACGCCCTGGATGTTGAGGTCGAAATGGATGCCCACCACCGGGGTCGGCACGAAGGACGACACCCGATCATAGCCGGCTCCGCCGTCAAGCGTGTCGGCGCCGTCGCTGCCGCGAAGGAAATCGTTGCCGTTGCCGCCCAGCATGATGTCGTCGCCGCCGCGGCCGAAGAGGGCGTCGCCGCCATCTCCGCCGGTCAGGACGTTGGCATCGTTGTTGCCGTTGATGAAGTCGTTGAACGCCGATCCGCTGATATTCTCGATGCTGATCAGCGTGTCATTTTCCGTGCCTGCTTCATTCGTCGCGAAGCCGTTGCCGCCGGTGCCCAGCCCGACAGTGACCGCCTCGGTCCATGACGCGAAGCTGGCGGTGTCGTTGCCGCCGCCGCCGTTCATGATGTCGTCGCCGGCCCCGCCATCGAGCGTGTCGTTCCCGTCGATGAGCAAGGGATCGAGCGAGGTGACATCGGCCCAGGTCGTGATCGGGCCAGAACCGCCGGTCTGATGCGTGTCGACGTGGATTCGGCCATCGCCATAGAGCGTGTCGCTCCCTGCACCGCCCAGGAGCGTGTCGTTGCCGGTGTCTCCGGCGATGACATTGTCGCCGCCGTCGCCAGTGAGATTGTCGTCGTAGAGCGAACCGGACAGATTCTCGAACCCGGTCGCATTCATCATGCCTTGCTCGGTATCCTGAGCCGCGCCCTGCAGCGCGAGGCTCACCGTAACTCCAGCCGAGGTGATTTCACTCTGACCCCCAAGCAGCGACCAGGTATCAATTCCGGTCCCACCATCGAGCGTGTCGTTGCCGTTGCCGACCTCGACGAGATCGTTGCCGCCGCCAGCGCTGATATTGTCGTCGCCGGTGGCTGCCACGGTCGCGTCGCCGTCCGATCCGTCCCACAGCCAGTTGTCGCCACCGTTGCCGATCAACGTGTCGTCGAGAACGGTGCCGGACGCATGTTCGATGTTGAGCAGGATATCCATGCCCTGCCCGGTGTCCTGGGCAGTCCCATCCTGATGGTTGAGATCGAAGGTAATTCCGCTGGTCGGAGAGACGACGAACGACGACACGCGGTCCCAGCCGGCGCCGCCGTCCATGTAATCCGCCCCATCGCTGCCGCGCAGGAAGTCGTCGCCGTTGCCGCCGAGCATCGTGTCGTTGCCGCCGCGGCCGAACAGATTGTCGTGGCCGTCCCCGCCGGTGAGGACATTGTCTGAGTCATTGCCGTTGAGCGAGTCATTGAAACCGGACCCGGTCAAATTCTCGATGCCGGTAAAGAAGTCGAATTCGGTGCCCGAAAGATTTTCGGCGGAACCGCTGCCGCTATTGCCGAGGCCGGCGAAAACGCCTTCCGTCGAAGAAGCGAAGCTGGCCGTGTCGATCCCGGCTCCGCCATTCAAAGTGTCATCGCCGGCACCACCGTCGAGCAGGTCATTGTCGTCGCCACCGTTCAGCGTATCGGCCCCGTCGAGCCCGAAGAGCTCGTCATTGCCTGCAAAGCCGTTGATCGTGTCGTCGCCATTGGTCCCGACCAGCGCGGTTGCGCCCGCGTCGTCACCCGGAGTGCCGTTGATGGTTGCCATAGCTTTTCCCCTGCTGGCCGGCCGATGCGCCGGCTACGCGCCCAGGGGTATCGCAAGCTCAAGTCTAGCCGATGACTCGGCGGCGCCCCCGAGAGTCGAATCGGGAAGCTAACGCCGGTTAAACAAATGGCAAGCGCAGGCTAGGTTAATTCTGTCCCGGATTGAGACAGTCAAGTGATGGGCCGCGTCAGGCCGCTTCGAACTCTTCCTCGGTCATGACCGGGCCGGAATCCTGGCCTTTGGCGGATTCGTCGCGGTCGACGAACTCGATCACCGCGATCGGCGCCGCGTCGGACGCTCGAATGCCCGCCTTGATGATCCGCGTGTAGCCGCCGTTGCGGGCGGCGTAGCGCGGGCCGAGCACGTCGAACAGCTTGGCGAGTTGCGCATCGTCCATCAGCCGCGACTGAGCGATCCGGCGGTTCGAGAGGCCGCCGTGCTTGGCGAGCGTGATCAACTTCTCGACGTACGGCCGAAGCTCCTTCGCCTTGGCGGTCGTCGTGGTGATCTGCTCGTGCTTGATGAGCGCGGCCGCCATGTTGCGGAACAATGCCGTACGGTGGCTCGAGGTGCGCTGAAGTTTACGATGGCCAACACGATGGCGCATGGTCGTCTCCGTTCGTCAGGGGTCCGTACGAGGTAACCCCGGCCAGGCGGACTTGATCGCGGGAGCCGCCCTTATCCCGTCACTTTTCTTGGGAGCGCGCCCTCAAGCGGAGATGGGCGCCGAAGTCAAGACTCGTCGACCCAATCGGCGCGCAGGCGCTTGACTGCGAACAGCATCACCAACGCGGCGAGGAGATAGAAGCCGACCACGCTGACCGCCGCATACCGCAATGCCTCCGTGCCGAAGCGCTCCGTAAACAGGCCGGACATTGCACCAATCAGGACCGGACCGACGCCGAGACCGATGAGGTTGTTGATCAAGAGGAAGCTGGCCGAGGCGGTCGAGCGCATCGGCCTGGATACGAGATGCTGGACCGCGGTGGTCACAGGCCCCAGCCAGAGGATGTTGAGCGCGTTGGGAATGAGCAGCAACGGCCAGGCCGCCCACGGGTCGGACGACATCAATCCCAGCGCAAAGGTAGGCGCGGTGATGAGCCAGGCAATTGCCGGCAGGCGAGCGTACCAACGGCGATCGGCTTGCCCCAGCCGGTCCGCGAGCCACCCGCCCGCAAATACCCCGGCCGTACCGCCAATCACAAAGATCGACGCAAGGAATTGGCCCCGTTCGACAAGGGTGAAGCCAAAGCTGCGTTCAAGGACGGTGGGAGTCCACGCCAAGAGTCCGTAGCCCGCGAGCGAGCTGCAGGACGCAGCAAACCCCATCAGCCAAAAAGTGGGCTTGCGCGCAATGATCGCGAACACGTGCCAGACAGGCACCTGCTCGCTCGTCGCGATCCCCTTTCGGGGAAGATCGCGCACAAAGATCAGAATGATCGGCGCGAGGATCAGCCCTGCGAGCCCCATCACCAAGAAGGCCGCACGCCAATCGATCCAGGATGCGAGATAAGCGCCCATCAGGGTTCCGCCGGCGAGGCCGAGGGGAATCCCCAGCGAAAAAATGGCCAATGCCCGGGCCCGTCGCTCGGGCGGGAAGTAGTCGGCGATCAGGGCGTAGGACGGTGCGACGCCGCCCGCCTCGCCGATGCCGACGCCCATCCGAAACAGGAACATGAGTGAGAAGGAGGTCGCCGCGGCGCAGAGCGCCGTGAAGCCGCTCCAGACAGCCACTGCGCCGGCGATGACCCGGCTGCGACTCGTACGATCCGCCAGATAGGCAAAGGGGATCGCGAGCACAGAATAGAGGATGGCGAATGGCGGGCCGCTGAGGACACCGAATTCCCAATCGCTGAGCTTCAAGTCCTTAATGATCGGACCGGCAAGGATGCTGAGAATGGTCCGGTCGAGGAAATTGAAGATGTAGGCGAGCAGCAGGAGCAGCAGGACGCGGGAGCTTACCGCGCGTAACTGCTGCCCCACCGCCTCGCTCAGAATTTCACTCCGAGCGACACCCAAAGCTGCCGCGGCGCGCCGTAGAAAGCAGTGAGGATGCCCTCGCGCCCGAGCGCCGAGCTGAGCGCCGGAGCTCCGGCCGAGTTGATGAACTCACCGGTAAAGGGATTCTGCCGAAGGAAGTTGTAGCCTGACACTATGTAATGCTTGTCGAGCAAGTTCTTGCCATGAAGACCGATTTCGAACCGGTTGTCCTGCGAGCGCCAGATGAGGTTCGCATCGAGCAGGGCGAAGCCCTTCTGATCGAGCCCCGGTACATGCAGTTCGAACTGCTGGCTCTTGCTGCGGTAAGAAAGGGTCGTGTTCGCATTCAGCCGTCCGTTGAACAGAGGGGTGTCATAATCGAGCGAACCACTCAGCGTCCACTTCGGCGTGTTCTGGATCTTGCGGAAATCGGCGACGTCCATTTCGTGTGGCGCGACTGGTAGCCCAGTTACCGGATCGAATCCGACCACAGTGATGAACTCGAGATACTTGGCATCGAGATAGCCAAGCGTCCCCGCCCAAGTCAGCCGGTCGCCCGGAGTGGCGAGGTCGTTCGCCATCCGCCAGTTCGTCTCAAGCTCGACGCCGCGGAAGCGCGCCTTGCCGGCATTGGTGGTGATCCCGATAAAGGTTGGAACGTTGCCTGCGGTTACACCACCTGCGGAGCCCGGGACCTGGACATCCTTGTAATTCGCCTGAAACACGGCGAGCGCGAGCTGCAGGCGACGGTCGAATAAGGCGGCTTTCCACCCTGCTTCATAGCTGTCGACCTTCTCAGGATCGAAAGCCATGAAGTCATAGATTTCCTGGGCTGTCGGTGGAACTGCCGGGTTGCTGCGCGGCGTTGCCGTCGTCAGGCCGCGCGGGTCGAAGCCGCCGCCTTTGAAGCCCTTCGAATAGCTAATGTAGAGGTTGTGGTTCTTGTTTGGCTTGAAGCTTATGGACGCGCGCGGCGTAAAGGCGGTGTCCGTTCGGCGGCCGTCGAAATTCGAGGTGGGCGCCCCAACTTGGGTGCCAACTCCAAATCCGTTCGAGCCACCCAGTTCAGGTGCGCCGCCGTTGAACAGGTTAGCGCGGAACACCGTCGCATGACGTTTATCGCTGGTGTAGCGGCCGCCGAGCGACACGCTCCACTGTTCGGAGAAATCATAAGTGAAGTCGCCGAATACCGCCCAGGTCTTGGTGTCGACGTCGCCGCGCGTCGTGGCGGTGAGGCCAGGGAGAAGGATCAGCGGGCCAGTCGTATAGAGCCGAACGTCGAACACGTTGAAGGCGTTGGCGTTGAGATAATAGAAGCCGGCGACCCCGTTCAGCGGCCCCTTGTTGACTTCCAGCTGAAATTCTTGGCTGAACTGGTGGTTCTTGTAGATTGCCGGAACGTCGACATCGACCGCGGGCAGCGCGTCGAAGTCGATCGGGGTCTGTGTACGGTCCCTGCGATATGCGGTGATCGACTTGAACTTGAGCCAATCGGTCAGGCCAATTTCGCCTTGAAACGCAATACCCCAGGCACGGACCTTCTGCTCGGGGTCGTTCAGCGCCCCTTGGCTGTCGAACACGTCGTCGAGCACCGGAGTCCCGCTCAACAGGCCGGGAATCAGCCTGTGACCCCCGCGCGGATTGCCGTCGTCCCAGGTCTTGTCGCCCGAGAGACGGAAGAAGACATTGCCCGACGGCTCGAACTCGATCGTGCCCCGTGCCGCCCAGATGTCCTTGTTGTAATTCTCCGCTCCGGTTGTGAGATTCTCTCCGAATCCCCGGCGCGTGAACCGCCCGACCGCGGCACCAAGGCGCAACCCGCCGGCAAGCGGGACGGAGGCCGTGCCGACCAGGTCAACTTGGCGATCGGTGCCAAGGTTGGCGCGAAGGCTGACATGTGGGCCATCGGTCGGGATCCGCTTCGTCACATATTTGATCGCGCCGCCGATCGTGTTGCGGCCGTAGAGCGTGCCCTGCGGACCGCGTAGGACTTCGATCCGCTCGACGTCGTAGATATCGAGCAAATTCGCCTGCGGCCGATTCATGTACACATCGTCGACATAAAGGCCGACGCCCTGTTCGAAGCCAGCGACCGGGTCCTGCTGGCCGACGCCGCGGATGAAGGCGGTCAAGGTCGTGTTCGTGCCGCGTGAGGTTTCGAAATTCACGTTGGGCGTGGTGTCGCTGATGTCGGTGATATCGAGCGCACCCTGGCGGCTCAACTGCTCGCCCGAATAAGCAGTGACCGCGACCGGCACGTTGAGCAGAAGTTCGCTTCGGCGGCGGGCGGTGACGACGATTTCCTGGTCGCTCGCGGTCGACGCCTGGTCTTGTGTTTGCGCGCTGGTGTCGGGCGCAGCCGTTGACGGCTGCTGCGCTGCGTCCTGGGCCCTGGCCGGACTTGTGATGAATGCCGCCGCGGCGATGCTGCCGAGCAAGGCAGCGCGAGCGTGAGTAACGCGCATTTCAGATTCTCCCCCTGGCGGGCGGCCCTCATTCCGCCCAGCTGTC
>Ga0070662_100002116_pt1 | contig 12176 bp, 10 predicted proteins | sample KBSC53metaG_FD_65648 | JGI IMG/M metagenome (GOLD analysis project Ga0070662, IMG submission 65648) | Corn rhizosphere microbial communities from Kellogg Biological Station, Michigan, USA - KBS C5-3 metaG | ecosystem: Host-associated > Plants > Roots > Rhizosphere > Soil ...
GCATGCGCCGTGCCGTCAGCGAGGATTCGCTCGAATGCCCGGAACGGTCATCGGCGGCCGTACTCCGTCACGCTCGGCGCACGTGTTTGCCGTCGACGCGAACCCGATCGCCGACGCGCAGCCCCTCGAGGCGCGGCTCGGTGAAGGTGCGCGCCTGGCCGTTGTCGAGCCGCACGCTGACCCGGTAACCGACGATCCGCTTGTTCATGTTGCGCTCGACGTTGTTGCCGGCCACGGCGCCACCGGCCGCACCGAGCACGGTCATCGCGGCCCGCCCGTTCCCATGGCCGAACTGGTTGCCGACCACTCCGCCGAGAACACCGCCGATCACCGCGCCCTTGCCAGTGCCGGGCGGGCGCTCCCGGATCGGCTCGATCGCGCGCACCTCCCCCATCAGCGCGACCTTGGCAGGTCGCACGGCGGCGGTGCGTACAGCCGGCGACGGCGCTGGGGCAGGCGACGCCACTGCCGGTACCTGCGCGGCCGGCACCTGTGCGGCCGGCGCTGCGGTCGGGACCGGTACCGGCGCGGCGAGCGGTACTGGCGTCACTTCCGGCGCACGCGGCGGCACCGGTGTGCCGACGCGGGCCTCTGGCACTGCGTCGTTCGGTGCGACCGCAGCGCCGGACTTCGGGGCGACTGCCGTCGGCTCGGGCCCCGCAGGTTGCTTCGGCCCGCATGCCGCGAGGGCGAACAGCAGTGGCGCGCTCCACCACAGCCGTTTCGATCTGCTCATGTCCGGTCAACCCTTTCGGTTCCGTTTGGGTTATTGAATGATCCGTCGGAGCCGACAGAGTTCGTATCAGGCAGTGTCAACGGTGAACGGTGTAGGCCCCGTCCTACCATTCGTCGCAGACCGTGCCGATTCTCGAAACGCGCTTGCCGGCCGACGATCGCGGCAATGACTTCAGCTCCAGGAGAACGACATGGCGAGCGACATGGCAGGCGACGACGCGCAATGGGTCGAGGACGTGCGCCGATGGGTGGCCGCGCAGTCACGTTCCGGCGACGAAGCCGATACGTCCGAGCTTGGCTACGAAGCCGCCGATCCCGCGCTGCAGGCACGCCACTGGCCGGAGCCGATCAGCCCGCGCGAGCCGTACCGCTCGGTTTGAACTCGCTCGAGCCCGGCGCTCACCAGGCGTCGATCCCGTGGCTGGCTGCCTCGGCGCGGCGGGTCGAAGCAAGCCCGGCAGCGAGCCATCGGCGCGTGTTGGCCGGGTCGATCACCGCGTCCAGCTCGAGCGTGGCCGCCATGTTGATCGCCTTGCCCTTCGCGTAGTGCTCGTCCACATGGCGCTCGAAGAGCGCATCGCGCTGCGGGCCCTCGGGAACGGCCGCCAGTTCCTTGCGATAACCGAGCCGCACGGCCCCTTCCAGCCCCATCGCACCGAACTCGCCGCTCGGCCAGGCAGCCGTCAGTGCCGGCATGTGAAACCCGCCGCCCGTCATCGCCATCGCACCGAGCCCGTAGCCCTTGCGCAGCACGATGGCGAGCAGGGGCACTCGCAGATGAGCCGCCGCAATGAACATCCGGCTGACATGACGAACCTGCGCTCGGGCCTCGATGTCGGGTCCGACCATGAAGCCCGGCGTGTCGACCAGCGAGACGATGGCCAGGCCGTGCGCGTTGCACAGCTGCATGAACCGCGCGGCCTTGTCGGCCGCATCTGCATCGATCGCGCCGCCCAAGTGAGCCGGGTTGCTCGCCAACAGGCCGATCGGCCGACCTTCGATGCGCGCCAGCGCGGTGAAGATTCCGACGCCGAATTCGGCGCGCAGCTCGAGCAGCGAATCGGTGTCGGCGACCTGCCGCATCACCTCGCGCATGTCGTAGACGCGCACGCGGTTCTCCGGCAGCAGGCTGCGCAACGCGTTCGGGTCGCCCGCCGCCCATTTCGCGGTCCGCCCCTGGAAGTAACCGAGGTAACGTCGCGCCGCGGCGACGGCGGCGGCTTCGTCGTCCACCAGCACGTCGATCACCCCGTTGGGCGATTGAACCTGGCTCGGCCCGATCTGCTCCGGCGCGAACACGCCGAGGCCGCCGCCCTCGACCATCGCCGGCCCGCCCATGCCGATGTTGCTGCCACGCGTCGCGATGATCACGTCGCTGCAGCCGAGCAGCGCCGCATTGCCGGCAAAGCAGCGCCCGGCGGCGATGCCGATCACCGGCACCTGGCCGCTCAGGCGGGCGTAGCTGGCAAACGTCGCGACGTGCAGCCCGGCGACCACCGGCATGTCGACGTCGCCGGGCCGGCCGCCGCCGCCTTCGGCGAACAACACGACCGGAAGTCGGTTCTGCAACGCGATGTGGAGCATGCGGTCGGTCTTCGCGTGGTTGCGCATGCCCTGCGTGCCGGCGAGCACGGTCGCGTCGTAGGCCATCACGACGGCGCGCGAACGTTCGTCGCCGAACAGCTCGCGGTTGATGCTGCCGATGCCTGTGACCATGCCGTCGGCCGGCGTGTTCTTCAGCAGGTCGTCGAGCTCGCGGCGGCTGCGCTGCGCGGCGATCGCGAGCGCGCCGTATTCGACGAAGCTGTCGGCATCGCACAGGTCGGCGATGTTTTCACGCGCGGTGCGCAGGCCCAGTGCGTGGCGCTTCGTGACAGCCTGCGGCCGGTTTGCGTCGAGCGTGAACGCGTGGCGTGCGAACACCTCCTGCAGATCGGCGCGCAGTGTGGCGCTCGACGGCATTTCGGCGCGGGACCCGGCCTCGACATGCGAGCGCTCACGCGGCGAAGCAACCGGCCCGAGCCGCATCAGCAACTCGCCTTCGGCGAGCTGGTCGCCTGCCGCGACGAGCAGCTCGGTGACCTGCGCCGCCTGTTCAGCGCGCACCTCGTGCTCCATCTTCATGGCTTCGAGAATCAGCAGGGTCTGGCCGGCGGCAACGGCCTGGCCCGGGCCGACGCAGACCTCGACAACGGTGCAAGCCATCGGCGCGTGGATCTTGTCGTGATGATGCATGGGGCGCATGTCTCCTGGCGGGCGACTGTAGCGCCCCGAATCGCTTATCGTCGCGCCTTCGCGCCTCCCATCAACCCTCCGAAAGCCCCCATCACGCAACCATGAACCGTTCATCGTTTGCCCGGTCTGCCGCATCGATCTGCGCGCTGATCGGGGCGCTGGCCTGTGTCCAGGCCTCTGCGGCCGCGGCGATCCCGCCGGCTGCGAACACACCGTATCCCGGCACCCTGACCCTGCAAGTCGACGCGAGCGATCTGGATCGCCGGATCTTCCGCGTCAAGGAGACGATTCCGGTCAAGCCCGGCCCGCTGACGCTGGTCTATCCGCGCTGGCTGCCCGGCAACCACGCGCCGACCGGCAAGATCGGCCAGCTTGCCGGTCTGAAGATCTCGAGCGGCGGCAGCCCCGTCGAGTGGCGCCGCGACCCGATCGAGCCGTTCGCGTTCCATCTCACCGCGCCGCCGGGTGCAAGTGCGCTCGACCTCGAGTTTCAGTTCCTCTCGCCGACCGGCGAGGCGAGCGGCCGGATCGTCGTGACGCCCGAGATGCTGAACCTGCAGTGGAACTCCGTGCTGCTGCTGCCGGCCGGCCATGCGGTACGCGGCATCACGGTCAAGCCGAGCCTGCGGCTGCCCGAAGGCTTCACGGCCGGCACCGCGCTCGACGTCGCCAGCCAGAGCGGCGCTCGCACCGAATTCAAGCCGGTCGACGCCGACACGCTGGTCGATTCTCCTGTGTTCGCGGGCAAGTACCGCAAACGATTCGACCTGGACCCGGAGGCGACGCGCGCAGGCCGGCCGCCGGTGTTCCTGAGCATCGTGGCCGACTCGCCCGAAGAACTCGATGTCAAGCCCGAACAGCTCGCGGCGCACCGCTCGCTCGTCGAGCAGGCCGACAAGGTATTCGGCACGCGGCACTTCCCGCGCTACGAGTTCCTGCTCGCCGTCACCGATCAGCTCGGCGGCATCGGCCTCGAGCACCATGGCTCGAGCGAGAACAGCGCGCACCTCGGGCACTTCACGACGAAGGCGAAGAACTCGTACGCCCGCGATCTGCTGGCCCATGAATACACGCACTCATGGAACGGCAAGTTCCGCCGCCCGGCCGACCTGTGGACGCCCGACTTCATGACGCCGATGCAAGGCACGCTGCTGTGGATGTACGAGGGCCAGACCCAGTTCTGGGGCGACGTGCTCGCGGCGCGCTCCGGGCTGATGCCGCTGGCCGACGTGCGCGAGGAGCTCGCGAATATCGCCGCGTCGCTCGACTCACGCGCGGGTCGCGAATGGCGCAACCTGCAGGACACGACGACCGAGCCGATCGTCAGCGAGCGCAGGGCACACAGCTGGGTCAGCTGGCAGCGCAGCGCGGAGTACTACGACGAGATGGTGCTGGTCTGGCTGGAGGCCGACATGCTGATCCGCGAGCAGTCGGCGGGGCGGCGTTCGCTCGACGACTTCGCACGCGCCTTCTTCGGCCCGACGCTCAAGCGCGCCCCGACCGAAACGACGCCGCTGACCTACACCTTCGACGACGTCGTCGCCGAGTTGAACCGCGTGCAGCCCCATGACTGGGCTGCCTTCCTGCGCACCCGCCTGGACACGCACAAGAACGACACGCTGCTCAATGGGCTGACCCGCGCCGGCTGGCGTCTTGCGTGGCGCGAGAAGCCGACCGAGTACTACAAAAACGTGATGGACGGGTACCGGCGCAAGGCCGACGACTTCCTCTATTCGCTCGGCTTCGACGTCGGGAGGGAAGGCAAGCTGAAGAACCTGCGCTGGGGCAGCCCGGCGTTCGACGCCGGGCTGGACGATGCCGCGCAGCTGCTCGCGGTCAACAACCGCGCCTACACGTCGGATCGGCTTGCCGAGGCGATCACTGCGGCGAAGACGAGCAAGGCGCCGATCCAGCTGCTCGTGAAGGACGGCGATGCCTTCCGAACGGTATCGATCGCCTACAGCGGCGGGCTGCGGTACCCGACGCTCGAACGCATCGAAGGCACCGAGGACCGCCTGCAGCTCGTGCTGCAGCCGAAGTGACGCGATCCTCCCTCAGGCGTACGCGTTCGGGTAACGATCGAGCGTGAGCCCGGCGAGGTCGACGCCGGGCGCGCGGCCCGAAATCACGTCGGCCATCACGCGGCCGGTGCCGGCCGCCATCGTCCAGCCGAGCGTGCCGTGGCCGGTCGCGAGGTACAGGTTCGGCACCCGGGTGGCGCCGACGACCGGCGTGCCGTCCGGCGTCATCGGGCGCAGCCCGCACCAGAATTCGGCCCGCGCGACGTCGCCGCCGCGCGGGAACAGGTCGGACACGACATGCGTGAGCGTCTCGCGCCGCGCCTCGTGCAGCTTCAAGGTGTACCCGGCCAGCTCGGCGGTACCGCCGACACGGATGCGATCGCCGAGCCGGGTCACCGCGACCTTGTGGGTTTCGTCCATCACGGTCGACTCGGGCGCGCCGTTCGCATCGGTGATCGGCACCGTGATCGAGTAGCCCTTGACCGGGTACACCGGAATCCGGATTCCGACACGCCGCAGCAGCAGCGGCGAATAGCTGCCGAGCGCGACCAGGTACGCATCGGCCTTCAGGGTGCCGGTGTCGGTGACGACACCATCGATCTGCTTTCCGGCGAGCTTCAGCGCGCTGATGCGCGTGCCGTAGCGAAACGTGACCCCTTGCTGCACCGCCAGCGCGGCGAGGTTCTGCGTGAACTTGAAGCAGTCGCCGGTCTCGTCACCGGGCAGGCGCAGGCCACCGGCGAACTTCTCGCGCACCTGCGCAAGGGCCGGCTCGTTGCGGATGCAGCCGTCGCGATCGAGCACTTCGTAGGCGACCCCGTAGCGCTTCAGGATCTCGATGTCGGCCGCCGTGCCGTCGAACTGCGCCTGGGTGCGAAACAGTTGCAAGGTGCCCTGGGTGCGCTCGTCGTAGCGGATGCCGGTCTGCGCACGCAGCTCCTTCAGGCAGTCGCGGCTGTACTCGGCAAGCCGGACCATCCGGCCCTTGTTGATCTCGTAGCGCGCGCTGGTGCAGTTGCGCAGCATCGCGAGGCCCCAGCGGATCAGCCCCAGATCGATATTGGGCCGTATCACCAGCGGCCGGTGCCGCATCAGCAGCCACTTGATCGCCTTGATCGGCACGCCGGGCCCGGCCCAAGGCGCCGAATAGCCGGGCGAGACCTCGCCTGCATTGCCGTAACTCGTTTCAAGGGCGGCCGCTGGCTGGCGGTCGACCACCGTGACCTCGTGCCCGGCCAGCGCGAGCTGGTAGGCGCTCGTAACCCCGATGACCCCACTGCCCAGAACCAACACCTTCATCCGATCCTCCCACGGCCGACGGGCCGTGGGGCGCAGTGTATCGAGGCGTTGGTTGTGGTCCGCTTACGGCGCCGCTGCGGCGCTGAGCTCGAGCGTGCCGAACATCTCGCGCACCGGGCGCGTCTCCGGCAGCACGTAGACGACGCCGCGGCGCTTGCCGAGGCTGGCCGCGACGATGCGATCGTAGAACTCGACCGGCACGACGACGCAGCCGAACGAGATGCGATGCTCGGCAGCATCCTGCGAGCTGAGCCGTTCGGCGCGCCGCTCCAGAGCAGGTGCCGGACGAAGCCGGTGAATCGCGAGCGAGGCTTCGTAGTCGACCCACACAATGTCTTCGCCCTTGTCGTTGTGGCCGGGCTCGGTGTTGAAGCGCCCGGCCGGGGTCGTGCGTTCGGTCGGCAGCAGGCTGCTCGGGCTGCGTTGCGCGATATCGGGCACCGACAAGTCACCGGGTGCAAGGCCGATCAACACCGGCGAAACGCCGAGCACCCTGCCCTGCGCTTCGAACACGTATATCCGCGCGTCGCGCTTGTCGACTATCGCGAAAGGCTGACCCTGATGATCACCGCTTTCGAGCACCCAGTTCGCCGCGTAACGCGCATCGCGCGAGGCGCGTTCGCCGGCAAAGTCGGCACCGCTGCTTGCCGCATTGCTGACCGTTACACACAAACACAGAACGGCCGCGGCGCACAGCGCCTTGCCACGACGAACCATCTCGCCAATCCTTCCCCGAAGACTTCCCGGCTTGGCCGACGAGGTCCGTGGGCAAGCGAAACGAATTGTCGCGGACTGTTGCTCCGCGTTGGGAAATCCCGGGCGTCGCGGCCGGATTTGCGTTACAGGTCAGCCGCGCTTTTCGTGACGGATTGACGTCTGGATTGTCGAGTTGCGGGCGACGTAGGCGGGAAACACATCGGCCAGCGCCTTGCGCTCCGGCAGCACGTAAACGACGGCTTGCGATGCGCCCAGCAGCGGCTTCATGACCGCATCGAAGAACTCGACCGGGATATTGATGCAGCCGTACGAGATGCGCCGGTCTTCAGCGGCGCCTGTGGCGAGGCGTTGGAGCCGGTGCTCTTTGGGATCGACGATGCGCACGCGGTGCATCGACACCGCCGCGTCGTAGTCGACCCAGATCACTTCCTCGCCGGAGGCGTTGCGGCCCGGGTGGCTGATGAAGCGTCCGGCAGGCGTGGTCTTTTCTTCCGGGCGCACCTGATCCATTGGGCGTTGGCCAATTCCGGCGACCGAGTCGTCGCCGGGGGCCGCGCCCAGCAGGACTCGGCTCGTGCCGACGAGACGGGCGTCGGCATTGAACACATAGATCTGCGCGGCGCGCTTGTCGAGGATCGCGAACGCGAGGCGCCGGTTGTCGCGCGATGTGGCGACCCAGTCGGCGATCCCGCGGGCATCGTCGCCCGGTTGGACCTCGCCGAACTCGGCGGCCTGCGGCGCAGCAGGGATGGCGACCGCAAGTGCGGGAGGGGCGCTGCGAGACGAGAGGCGGCTCGTTGCCGAGCCGCTGGGTTGGATGGTGACGGCGAGTACCGCAATGCCGATCAGAACGCCTTGTTTCAGGCCAGCGTACACGCCGGCCCGATCAGCGATCAGATCGGCGAATTTCACGGTACTCACTCTGAACCGCGATCAGTTGCGGTCGGCCTTCGGTGCGGGCTCGCTCGACGGCGTCGAGCTGGTGTCGGTCGAGCTCGGTGCCGCGCTCGAGTCGCTCGACGGTGGCGTGCTGCTCGAGGGCATGCTCGTTGAAGGCGAGGTCGAAGTCGAGGTCGACGGCGAGGTGGAACTCGGGCCGGCCGTCGGATTCTGCGACTGCTCGGCCGCCGGCGCTCCTTGCGTCGGAGGGGTCGAGCTGCTGTCGGTGGTCTGCGCGTACGCAAAGCTGATCGCGCCAACGATCGTCGCGGCTGCCACTGCGGTGGTCAATGTCTTCGATGCTGTCATATCGATACTCCTTCGTGGTCAAGAGGCCTCAGGCCTTCGGATGGGAGGGGCCGGCCCGGTGGATGACCAGCTAGCTTCAGGTTAGGGGTGCGATGGACACGCGGGCATCGGTCATCGGCGACAGCCCATGTAGGACAAGCACGGTCACGAAATGCTACGAAAATGGCGTACCGACAAGGAGCTCCATGCCATTCGTTCCCGACTACGTGGCCCCGGCCAGCTTCACCGATCCAGCCGCCGCGCTGGCCCAGGTGCGTGCGATTTATGAAGCCAGCATCGCGCACCTGCGCGCGGCGCTGGTCGACTTCGTTGCGGGCGGCACCAGCGCGGCGCGCGTGCGCGCGTGTTACCCGTTCGTGCGAGTCCACACCGATACGGTCGCGCGCGCCGACTCGCGCCTGAGTTACGGCTTCGTTGCCGGGCCAGGCACCTACGAAACGACGCTGACCCGGCCAGACCTGTTCTCGAACTACTACCTCGAGCAGTTCCGGCTGCTCCTGAAGAACCATCACATCTCGCTCGAGGTGGGCACCAGCGCGCAGCCGATCCCGGTGCACTTCTCGTTCGCCGAGAACGACCACATCGAAGGCAACCTGAGCGCGGAGCGCCGGCTGCTGATGCGCGACCTGTTCGATCTGCCCGATTTGAACGCGATGGACGACGGCATCGCGAACGGCACCTTCGAGTCCGGCCCGGGCGAGCCGCACCCGCTGTCGCTGTTCACCGCACCACGGGTCGACTACTCGCTGCACCGGCTGCGCCACTACACGGGCACCGCACCCGAGCATTTCCAGAACTTCGTGCTGTTCACGAACTACCAGTTCTACATCGACGAGTTCGTGCGCCTCGGCCACGACACGATGAAGAGCAGCGCGGCCGCGCAGGATTACGTTGCGTTCGTCGAGCCGGGCAACGTCGTGACGAGGCGCAACGGTCTCGCGCCCGAACCAGGCGACGAACTCGGCGCTCCGCCGCCGCGCCTGCCGCAGATGCCGGCCTACCACCTGGTGCGTGCCGACGGCAGCGGGATCACGATGGTCAACATCGGCGTCGGTCCGGCCAATGCGAAGACCATCACCGACCACATCGCGGTGCTGCGCCCGCATGCCTGGATCATGCTCGGCCACTGCGCGGGGTTGCGCAACACGCAGCAGCTCGGCGACTACGTGCTCGCCCACGGCTACGTGCGCGAGGATCACGTGCTCGACGAAGAACTGCCGCTGTGGGTGCCGATCCCGGCGCTCGCCGAAGTGCAGGTGGCGCTCGAGTCGGCGGTCGAGGAGATCACTCAGCTCAAGGGCTACGAGCTCAAGCGCATCATGCGCACCGGCACGGTGGCGTCGACCGACAACCGCAACTGGGAGTTGCTGCCCTCACATCATGCGGTGAGCACGCCGGAGCGCCGCTTCAGCCAGAGCCGGGCCATCGCGCTCGACATGGAAAGCGCCACGATCGCGGCGAACGGCTTTCGCTTCCGGGTGCCCTACGGCACGCTGCTGTGCGTCAGCGACAAGCCGCTGCACGGCGAGATCAAGCTGCCGGGCATGGCGAACCACTTCTATCGCGAGCGCGTGGACCAGCACCTGCGGATCGGCATTCGCGCGATCGAACGGCTTCGCGAGGCCGGCGTCGACCAGTTGCACAGCCGCAAGCTCAGGAGCTTTGCGGAAGTGGCGTTTCAGTAGCAGCAGGGGCGACGTCGCTCGACGCGGCGTGCTGCGGGCGCAGCCGGGCAAGTCCGGCGGCGAAGAAGAACGGCAAGGCCAGCACCATGCACCAGCCGGGCCCGCCGATGTGACGCCACCAGGCGAGCTCCTGCACCGTGGACGGAAGGTTCGGCGGGTACAGCATGCCGAACAGCAGAATGCCGGCGCCCGCCCAGGCCGGCCAGCGCGGCGCCCCAGCGCTCGGGAAGCACAACATCGCCGCCATCGGCACGAACGTCATCAGCAGCAGGCTGGCGTGCCGAGGATTGGTCTGCGGGCTGAACGCCAGATCGAGCGCAATCAGCGCCGACCATTCGAGCAGGACGAGCAGCCGCCACGGTCGCGCATCCTGTTCGGCGGCGCTCGGCCACACCGTCAGCGGCATCCCCGTGTGCCGATAACCCCGCCAGAGCACCAGTGCAGTTGCCGCCGCGATGCACGCGACGACCACCGGCCCGAGCGCGCGCGGCCCATTGCTCAGCATCCGCGAGATGCCGCTCGTGATCGAGATGCTGTGGCCGACGCCGATCGGGTCGATGTTCGCTGGCGGAATCCCCGGTGTCGAGATGCCGAACAGATGGGCGATACCCGACAGCGCCTGGGCCCAGTAGTGCAGATTCGTGCTCCAGCCGGTGACGAGCGCCGGCAGGAGCGCGAAGAGCACGATGCCGACGCAGAACCAGCCCGCGGCGACGAAGCGCCGCCGCAGCAGCAGATACGGAAGGAACACGATCGGCAGGTACTTGATGTCGAACGCCAGCCCCAGCAACAGGCCGGCGAGGCGCGGGCGGCTGTCCAGAAAGCGCAGCGCCAACACGAGGGCAGCCATCAGCAGGATGTTGGTCTGCCACATCTGGAATTCGCTGCGCAGTTTGGTCGCCGCGAACAGCGTGCCCAGCGCGGCGACCGCGGCCACACGCGCCGTTGTCGGCTCGATATCGAGGCGGCGCAGGGTTTCGCCCGCCATCACCCAGGCACACATCAGGCCGAGCCCGAGGTTCACGATCAGCATGATCCAGGCAGCGGTCTGGACCGAGAACGCCGTCAGCGGCATGAACAGGAATGCGAGCAGCGGCGGGTAGATATACCCGCGCACACCCGAGGCGTACAGGTCGCTGCCCTCGCGCAGCGCACGAGCCCCATGGTAGAAGTGTTCGAAGTCGCCACAGCCGGTGACGAACACGCTTGCGAAACCGGAGTACGGGGCGTCGCCGATCCGATGCGAAACGACGACCCAGAACCACGTGTAGATCAGCGCGAGCGTGACCAGCGAGGCGAGCAGCAGCCAGGGCAGAGAACGGATTGGCTTCAAGGGACGGAGCGAGGCGGAGCGGGGCGGCGGGCCATTCGGAGAGTCGGAAGATTCACTTCTGACTGTTGCTGGATGTTGCCCGCCCGAGATTCTAGGCAGGTCGTGCCCGGTTGCCCAGGGTCCTCCGATACCTTACGCTGTGATGAACTGGACGGTCCAGCACCCGGCGCGGGAGACAGCGCCAAGGAGAGCTTCATGGCGTCAACGCCGGCGCAAGCCGCGACCCAGAATATCCGCACGCTGGCGCTCGTCGGTCAGACCGGATCGGGCAAGACCAGCCTGGCAGAGGCGCTGCTGTTCAAGGCCGGCGCCATCGGCGCGCCGGGCAGCCTCGAGCGCGGGACGACCGTCAGCGATTTCGACCCGATGGAACGGCGGGCCCAGCACTCGCTGAATGCCGCGGTCATGCACTTCGATCACCGCGACACGCGCGTCCACCTGATCGACACGCCAGGCTACAGCGACTTCGTCGGCCAGTCGATGACGGCGCTCGAGGCGGTCGAGACGGCGGCGGTCGTGATCAGCGCGAGCACCGGCATCGAGGTGATGAGCGCGCGCATGATGGACTGGGCGGCGAAACGCCGGCTGGACCGCGTGATCGTCGTCAACAAGATCGACGCGGGCGGCGACTTTGCCGCGCTGGTGCAGCAGATCCAGGCGACCTTCGGCAAGGAGTGCCTGCCGCTGAACCTGCCGGCCGCCGGCGGCACGAAGGTTGTCGACTGCTTCTTCAACACCAGCGGCGAGGCCGATTTCTCGAGTGTCGAGACGGCGCATCGGGCACTCGTCGAGCAGGTGGTCGAGGTCGACCCCGAATTCGTCGAGCGTTACCTGAACGACGGCGACGTCGACCCGCGCGAGCTGCACGCGCCGCTCGAGGAGGCGCTGCGCCAGGGACATCTG
>Ga0070662_100002121_pt1 | contig 12156 bp, 8 predicted proteins | sample KBSC53metaG_FD_65648 | JGI IMG/M metagenome (GOLD analysis project Ga0070662, IMG submission 65648) | Corn rhizosphere microbial communities from Kellogg Biological Station, Michigan, USA - KBS C5-3 metaG | ecosystem: Host-associated > Plants > Roots > Rhizosphere > Soil ...
GCCTTCGACCTTCTGCGTGATCTGGTGGATATGGCCGTTGAGCACCGTCACCGAACCGAACCGCGCCAGCAGCTTCAGCGCCTCAGCGGAATCGTCCGTGCCCCAGCCCCATTCCTCGTACACGGTCCACAGCGGGATGTGGGCGAACACGACGATTGGCGTTGACGCCGGCCGCCCGGCGAGGTCCGCCGCCAGCCACTTGAGCTGCTCGGCGCCGAGATTGCCCATTCCTCCAGGCTTGAGATCGGCGACGTTGACCAGGGCCACGAAATGCACACCGCGATGGTCGAAGCTGTACCAGCCCGCCCCCTTCGAGCCCTTGCCGAACCGATTGAGGAAAGCCTTGCCGCCGTCCGGGTCGAGCATGTCGTGCTCGCCGGGGATGAAGAAGACCGGAAGCCCGGCTTCTTTCAGGATCTGGTCGGCGTCGTCGAATTCATCATCCCTCGAGAGCTGCGAAACGTCGCCCGTGTGAATGATGAAATCCGGCTGGACGGCAAGCGCCTTGACCTTGGCAACGGCCTCCCGAAAGGTGGCCCGCGCGTCGGCGTTCGGCGGCTTGTTGAAGCCGATATGGCTGTCGCTCAGCTGGACGAAGGTGAAGGGCCTGACCGCCGTCCGGCGAAGCGGCTCCGCGAGGGCGCTGTCGAGCCCGATGGAGCTGCCGACGCCGCCGTTGAACGCGAACAGCGCTCCGGTCCCGGCCCAGGCCATGCACTTGAGAAAATCACGTCGGCTGTCGTCGCCCTGGCCAAACATCGAACGTCCTTTCGTGGAGGGATCGATGCCATGACCGTGCGTCCCCCCACTTTATTCCCGGCAGGGCGGAATATTTTTTGCTGGGGCGGTGAACCACGCATGCAAGGCGACCCGCTTGCGCCGAGCCATGCGGCCGCTATCCGTAGCGAATTGGGGGAGTACGATGGCGAGCCTTGCCGATCAGCATCAGCACAAGCCGTGGTCGATGGCGCGCGTCATTATCGCCTCATCGGCGGGTACGGCCTTCGAATGGTATGACTTCTTCATCTTCGGAAGCCTCGCCCCGGTCATCTCCAGGGTCTTCTTCGCCGGCCTCGATCCAACGCCAGCCCTCCTCGCCGCGCTGGCCCTGTTCGCCGCCGGCTTTGCCTTCCGCCCGCTCGGCGCGCTCATTTTCGGAGTCGTCGGCGACCGTCTCGGCCGCAAGGGCGCCTTCCTAGTCACGGTGACCCTGATGGGCGCCGCGACGTTCCTGATCGGCTTGCTTCCGACCTACGCCCAGGCCGGAACGACCGGACCCCTCCTCCTCATCGTGCTGCGCATCCTCCAGGGGATTGCGCTCGGCGGCGAATATGGCGGAGCGGCAATATACGTCGCTGAGCATGCCCCGGCGAGCAAGCGCGGTGCATCGACCGGGTGGATCCAGTCATCGGCCTCCTTCGGCCTGCTTGCGGCGTTGCTGGTGATTGTCGCCACCCGGACGGCGATCGGCGAAGACGATTTCTTCGCGTGGGGCTGGCGAATCCCGTTCCTCGTGTCCGCGGTGCTGTTGGCGATCTCGGTGTGGATGCGCGCCAAGCTCTCCGAAAGCCCCGAGTTCGCGCGCCTGCGCGAGGAAGGGGAAGTGACCAAGGCACCGCTTCGCGAGGCGTTCGGAAACTGGAAGACGCTGAAGACGGTCCTGATCGCCTTTTTCGGTATCATGTGCGCACAGGGCGCGGTCTGGTATTTCACCTTCTTCTATTTGCAGGTCTTCCTCGAGAAATCGCTTGGGCTGCCCGGCCAGACCAAGGACCTGCTGCTGATCGTAATGACCGTCGTCAGCGCGCCGCTCTACGTCTATTTCGGCTGGCTCAGCGACCGCCTGGGCCGCAAGCCGGTGATGATCGGGGGAATGCTACTCGCGCTCGCCCTTTACTTCCCGGCTTCGCACTGGATCGCCGAGGCGGCGAACCCGGCGCTGGTCGCTGCGCAGCACTCGACGCCAATCTTCGTCGAAACCGATCCGGCAACGTGCTCCGTCCAGTTCGATCCGGTCGGAACCGCGAAATTCGTCAGCGCCTGCGACATCGCCAAGAGCCTGCTCGTAACCAAGGGCATTTCCTTCACAACGCGCAAGTCGGCCAGTCCGAACACCTTCGTCCTGGTCGGCACCGAGCGCGTTCCGATCGCCGGCGGTGAAGGCCTCAGCGGACCGGAGATCAAGGCGTTGAAGGCGAAGACGGCGGATGCGATCGATGCCGAGCTTCAGGCCGCAGGTTATCCGAAGTCCGCGGATCCCGCACGCGCCAACCTAACCTTGCTGATCGTCATCCTGCTCGCGTTCGTCGTTGCGGCTACCGCGCTATACGGACCGCAGGCCGCGGCGCTCGTCGAAATGTTCCCGACCCGCGTCCGCTACACGGCGATGTCCTTCCCGTACCATGTCGGGACGGGCTGGGTTGGTGGCTTTCTTCCCGTGACCAGCTTCACGCTCGTCGCGGTCACCGGCAACATCTTCGAAGGGCTGTGGTACGCGGTGGTGTTCACCGCCATCTCGGTGATCGTATCCTTGTTCTTCCTCAAGGAAACGTCCGGCCGCCGCCTCCACGAGGTCTAGGTTCTCACAGGAAGCTCTTGGCCTGCTTCAGGACCATGCCGCACGCCTGCGACTTGAGGTGCGGCTGCAGCCCGGAAAGCGACATGCTCTTCCCCGGTCCGGTCAGGACCTTGCCGGCCTGCCCCGCGCTATAGTCGGCGGATGAGGGCGTCAGCTTCTGCTTCTTGCCGAGCTGATCCACCACCGCGCCGGCGCTGGTCGAGCTGACGAGATTGTTCTTCATGCAATATTGAAGGACGCCCGCCGCATTGCCCGCGGACATCTTGCTGACGTTTGGCAGCGCCGAGGCCATTGGAGGCAGCGACATCTGCGCTGCTGCTGACGAACTCCCGAAAGCAATCCCGGCCGCCAAAGCGGCAACTAACCTGGGCCTGGTCATGGCTCTCGTCCTTTCGAACGCGGGCTAAGGCCTCATCGCCGTTCCCAGTATCGGGAAGAATCCCGGTTCACTGGCACCAGTGAATGTCGATCGGCTGCTCGACCTCGGCAAGCACCCGACCGATCGGGAGCTTCGAGCTCTGCCCGTCGGCAATCGCCTGTTCGAGCACCGCGCGCTTCTCGTCGCCGGTTATGGTGATCAGGATCGTCCGTGCCGACAGGATCGCGGCACGGGTCAGGGTCACCCGCGCAACCGGCGCGTCATCGGGCATCGGATCGGGCATCACCCCAAGCGCGCGCCGCGCCTTGGGAGCATCGAGCGCGCCCTGGAGATCGGGGCCAGCGAAGATCGACGCCGTGTGGCCGTCCTTGCCCATGCCGAGCCACACCAGATCGGGCGGCCACGGCAGGTCCTGAAGTCGGGCGTCGGCCGAATTGCCGGCAAGCTTGTAGTCGGCGATGTCCGCGGCAATGGGGATCACCCGCGCGCCGCCGGGAAGGAACGTCTTGGCAATCGCCCGGACGTTGCTGCGCTCGTCGTCCATCGGCACGAGCCGGTCATCGGTCGGAATGATCGTGACTTTCTTCCACGGCAGCTTCTGCGCGGCGAGCTTCGGGAAGATCGCCGGGCCTGTGGACCCACCCGGCACGGCGATCAGCGATGCGCCGCGTGCGTCGACCGCGCTTTCGATGATGAAGCCGACGTCGCCCGAGACAGCGTCGCCAAGCTCGTCCAGGGAATCATATTCCCACCATTCCGCTTCGATCATGCGAATCCCTTTTGATTATCGCGGCGCTGGTTGCGCGTATCCGAACCATCCTGCAACCGCTTGTCCGCTTCGGTTCAGCGCAGGCCGGAAGCGAAGCCGGTCATGCGCGAGATTGCACATGGCGGAATCGATCGATGGATTCCCCGTCCCGCGATCCACCGTGCATTCGCTGACATAGCCGCGCGGATCGACGCGCAGCCGCATGAAGACGGTCGTCCTCGGCGGCCATTCGCTCAGCAGGTCGCGTGGGAAGTCGCTACCGCGGAGGACGGGCGTAACCAGGTGCGGCGGCTCGGCGACTCCATTGTCTCCGCCGCCGCCCGGCCCATTGCCTCCGGCGCCGCTGCCAGTGCCAGTTCCGGCGCCGCCCGCCCCGGTGCCCGGCCCGCGCACGTTTGAAGCGCCCTGCGTCGGCGCGGCTCCCTGTCGCGGCGTTTCCGCAGCCGTGATCTGCTGCACCGGCGGCGTTTCGATGCGCGGCTTTGGCGCGACAACAGGCGTCGCCTCGCTCTTGATGTTCTTGGGCGCCGACCCGCCTTCCTTTTCCTTCGGCTTAGGCTGCGTATGCTGTTGTGGCGGCGGGGGTGGCGGAGGCGCCGGCCTGCTCAAGTCGATGATGCGCAGCGCATCCTGCGGATTACCCAGGTCGATCTTGCCCGAGAGGTTCAGGAACGCGAACAACAACGCCGCGTGGATCGCGATAACTGCCGCGATCGCACCGCCTCTGTCGCGCGCACTGACGTCCGTTCGATAAGCCACATTCGCTTAACGCGAACGTTGCGCGGGCGTTGCGAAGCCTGAACGGTTACCCATGCAGAAAGCGTCGGGCGCTGCGACATGCGCCCGACGCTTCCCGCACGGAGTCGATCGCCAATCGGCTAGCGGCTGGAACCCGGCTTGCGACCGCCGCCGTGGCTCGCTTTGCCACCCTTGCTGGCGATCTCGCGCTGCTTGGCCGGGTCCATCGCTGCGAACCCGCGCTTCGATCCTCCACTCTTCGTTGCCATGCCGAATCTCCCTTCAGACGACGCAGAGCAACGCTGTTTTGGCGGCCAGGTTTCCAATGCTGATTCAGGTTAGCGAACTGCTGTTTGCCCTGTGCAAAGTTGGGCTTGAGACAGGTCGTCAGGCGGATTCCGACGGCACCTTCCAGTCGGACGGCGCGACGCGGACGAGTTCGACTCCGCAGCGTTTGCAGCGGCTGTGCCAGCGGCCCTTTATCACATGCGCCAGCCGCCCGGAGCGGCGGTGGCCAACGATGCGGCAAATAAGCTGAGCGAACACGAGCCCGAAGCCCTCCACACAAACGCGGGGAGGCTATCCTCTGCCTTCCCGGACAAAGCTATTACTTCAGTTAGGTTGACGAAAGTTAATTGTCCGGTCCCGTCAATGCAGCCTGAGACCGATCCACAGGGTGCGCGGCGTCGCCCGCTCGATTGCGCCGTCCCCGCCGATTCCGGCCATGACCAGCGCATTGGTGAGATTTTCGGCGCGCACGATGACCTGCAGGCGACGCCCGATCGGCCATGACGCGAAAGCATCGAGCGTCGTCGCGCCCTTGAGCGTCCGCGTATTGAGGTCGTCCTCATGTTGCGGGCCGACGCGGCTCAGCACCAGCTCGGCCCCCTTCGCGCCCTGCTGCCAGCTGGCGACCACGGTCGCGGCAAACTTGGGCGTCTGCGCCGGGCGCAATCCGTCGAGCGCTGCGGCGGCGCCGCCCGCATCCATCCGCGCGTGACTGAAACTTGCGCCGGCCCGTACGGCCCACGGCCCGCGCGTCCATCCGGCCGACGCTTCGACCCCCCGGACGTTCACGGCATCCACGTTCTGCCGCTGGCGGAAGATTCCGCCCGAGGCGACGAAGCCGACTTGCGGGAACGTCCCCGGGCCCGATCCGAGGGTGACGTTGGCGATCGCATGGCCGAGCCGGTTGACGAATCCGGTAAGAGACAGCCGCAACGGGCCACGTTCGAACTCCAGGCCCGCCTCGGCGCCGGCAAGGCGTTCTGGGTCCAGTTCGGGATTGGCGGCGGTCGCATCGAGGCCCGCGCGGAACGGCCGGAACAGTTCGTTCAATGTCGGCATCCGCCAGCCGAGATAGGCCGCGGAACGGAGGCTGACGCGATTCCCGATCGGCGCGAGGAGTCCGCCGCGCGCCGTCGGCAGCCAGCCGTCACGCGTTGCGAAATGGTCGTCGCGAAGGACCCCGCCGGTGGCGATCGTCTGCTCGAACAAATGACCGTCGCTGACCTGCCAACGGTCGAGCCGGGCGCCGGCGCTGATCGTGACCCGGCCGAGGTCTGCGGACATTTCCGCGAAGGCGCCGCTTGTCCACGTCTCGCCTCCGGCGCGCCGCCGCCGCGTCGGATCGCCCGCGACGAAGTTCGCCAGCTCGCGGGTTTCGCCATCCGTGCGCCGGGAGTCTGCGCCAAGCCGTAATTCGATTCCCTCCGGCATCGGCGGGCGCACTTCAGCGCTCCCACCGATCCCGTTCGATGGTACCGAATCCTGCAAGAGCACGCGCGTGGCCGTCGCCCGCCTCGCGCTGAGGCTCGCAGTGCTGCTGCTGAGGTTGCGCCATTGCCAGTAGGCCTGCGCGCTCCATTGCCACGGTCCCTTCCCTACGAGCCGCACCGACGCGTCCGCGCCGTTGGTGCGGTCCGTGCTGAATTCGGTGCCGCGGGTCCGCCAGTCGTGGAAGCCGGACAGGCTGGCCTGCAGCTCCGTCGCAGTGCCGAGGGGCGCGACCCATCGCCCTCGCCCGCTCCACTCGTGATAAGGGGCGCGCTCATCCGCGGGTCCGCGCGTGTCGCTCGTGACGGGGATAAACCCATCGCCGCGCTCGAACCTGCCGGAAAGGCTGGCGATCCCAGCCCCCGCCGCAATGCCGATGTGCCCGCGCGCCTCGAGCGACTCCCGGCTGCCGGCACCGATTTCGCCGCCCATTCCGGAGTCGGCGCGACTGGTCATCTCAATGGTCCCCGCAAGCGCGCCGGGCCCGTTAGCCACGCTTCCCCCGCCGCGCACGACGCGGATGTCCGCCAGGCTCGCCGGATCATAGGCTGGCCAATTCACCCAGCCTCCGAAGGGATCGCTCTGCGGGACTCCGTCGAGCACCAGCAGCGCCCGGCTCGATGCATTTCCGCCAAGCGCGCGCAACGTCACGCCCTGGCTCGTCGGATGGCCACTGCGTGCATCGGACCGCCGGAACAGCTGGACGCCGGGGACATCCTTCAGCAGTTCGTCCAGCTCGTGGCTCGGCGCCTGCTCGATCTGCCTGCTGCCGATCCGCTCGACCGTATAGACCCGTTCGGATCGGGGCTCGGCTAGCGCCTTGCCGGTAATGACGATCGCCGGTGGCGGTGGCGGCAGAGCCTCGGCCACGGCCGCCTAAAGGATGTCGTAGAGGGTCGCGCCGATGGTTAGGACGGAGGTCGCCGCGACCGCCAGAAGCGCCCACGGCGCCCACCACGGCCAGGACAGTCTCTTACGCTCGTCAAACTCTGCCATTGCTCGCAAGCCCTTGCCCGATCGGGGGGAATTCGTCGAGTGAATTTCCCGATTTGAGACGACCAATGGGGGTACCAAAATCTAATCATGGTTAAATTTAGGTTGATGAAGTTTAGTTAAATTGCTCTAAATTCGAGATTCTTCGAGCACGACTCGAATCAACTCCAACGGGGAGGGGGCGCCCCGGTGAAGCTCGTACAGGTTCCAAGGCTGGATATTGGCGGTTCGGCGCGCCGTCGTTCGGCGCGCTTGTGTGCCGCCGCATTGTTGACCGGCACGCCTGCTGCGGTTGTCGCGCAAAGCGTGCCGCGCATTGCTCCGACGCGCGAGGAAGTGACCCGACCGGTGGCGACTCCGCCGGTTCCGCGTAGTCGCCTCGAAGTCGAGGGCGGCATCGAACGATCGCCGTGCGCGCTCGAGGGGCCCGAGTTCAAATCGATCCATTTCGTCCTGCGCGGCGCCGAGTTCGACGGACTCGAGGGAATGACCCGCGCCGACCTCGCGTCGACCTACGCGCCGTTCCTCGGCCGCGACGTGCCGATTTCGACGGTCTGCGAGATTCGGGACCGGGCCGCGACCATCCTGCGCGATGCCGGCTACATTGCCGCGGTCCAGGTACCCGAGCAGCGGATCGAGTCCGGCGTCGTGCGCTTCCAGGTCCTGATGGCGCACCTGAGGCAGGTCCGCGTTCGCGGCGAAGCCAAAGGCGCGGAGACGGTGCTCGCCGCTTATTTGAACAAGCTCGGCAGCCAGCCCCTGTTCAACCGCTATGAGGCCGAGCGCTATCTGCTGCTCGCCGGCGACCTTCCGGGCTACACGGTCCGGCTCACCTTGCGCCCGGCCGGCACGGCTCCCGGCGACGTCATTGGCGACGTTACCGTCCAGCATCTTCCGGCCTATGTCGATTTCGTTGCCCAGAACGGTGGATCGAAGGAGCTCGGCCGTTGGGGCGGACTGCTTCGCGGGCAGGTGTTCGGCCTCACCGGGCTTGGCGACCGGACCACGATGTCCTTCTTCACGACCGCCGATTTCAAGGAGCAGCAGACGCTCCAGCTCGCGCATGACATGCGGCTCGGGTCCGAAGGCCTCAGCCTCGCCGGCTCGTTCACCTATGCCTGGGCCCGACCGGACATTGCGGACGCGCACATCCTCGCGAAGACGCTTCTCGCGACGGTCGAGCTCGCGTACCCGTTCGTCCGGCGCCAGGAACGCACGATCCGCGGCTCGCTCGGCATGGATATCGTCAACCAGGACGTCGATCTCGACCACGCCGACCTCACCCGCGACCGACTGCGCGTCGCCTTCGTGCGACTGGGCATGGAGCTCGTTCCCGCCAATTTCAGCACCGGATTTTCCTCGGCCGAGCCGCCCTGGCATCTCAGCACGCTGCTCGAGCTTCGTCAGGGCCTGGACGCCCTCGGCGCCACGGACGATTGCGGGCCGGCCCTCGTCAATTGCGTGGGGCCCGGCGATATCCCGCCGACGCGGCCGGAAGGGCATTCGGATGCCACCGTGCTGCGCTACACGGCTTATGGCGAATACCGGCCGATCCCTCGCCTGACCTTCGCGCTCGGCGCGCGCGCTCAATATGCGTGGCGGCCGCTCCTCAGCTTCGAGGAATTTTCGGCCGGCAACTACACCGTTGGCCGTGGCTACGATCCGGGCGCGCTGCTCGGCGACAGGGGCTTCGGGACGCAGCTCGAGCTGCGCTACGGCAGCCGCTTCCCGGTCAGCGCGCGCAAGGCGGCCGTCGAGGGCTATGCCTTCTGGGATCACGCCTTTGTCCGCAACCGCGACGACACCATTCTCATCGCCGGCAACGAGCATTTGAACTCCGTCGGCGCGGGCGCCCGCGTCAATTGGAACCGGTTCGTGCTCGACGCCAATCTTGCGGTCCCCCTCACCCGCATCGGACCATTCAATCACCGGCCCGATCCGCGTGTGCTGATTTCGATCACTTCCCGCCTCTGGCCATGGAGGTACTGATGTCATCTGTTGCGTACCCGGTGTGTCGGTCCAACCGGCAGAGTTTCCTGATCTCCTCCGCCGTCCTGGCGATCGCCACGGCGACACTCCTCCCTCAAAAAGCGTCAGCACAGGCCTTCCAGGGCACGCCGACCACGGCCGCCGGAACAGTCGCCTACGACCGGGCGACGCCCGGCATCGAAACGCTGACGATCAACAGCCCGACGGCGACGATCAACTGGGCGCCGAATGACGTCCAGGGCGCCGGGAACATCAACTTCCTCCCGACCGGCAACAGCGCGACCTATCGCGGGGGGGCGGAGCTGACCGACTTCACCGTTCTCAACCGTATCGTACCGACCGACGTCACCCGTCGGATCGAGCTCAATGGCACGGTCCTTAGCCAGCTCGCTGGCGGCGCAACCGGCGGCAACGTCTGGTTCTACAGCCCAGGCGGGATCGTGATCGGGGCCAGCGCCGTGTTCGACGTCGGCGGACTGCTGCTTAGCAGCATCGACGTGCCCAACGGCTTCACGGCGAGCACGAACGCCTTTTCGGCAGTCTTCTCCAAATCCGTACCTACAGCCGGCAGCATCCAGATTGCGAGCGGCGCGCAGATCAACGCGCGCAGCAATTATGTCGCGCTGGTCGCCCCGCGGATCGAGCAAGGCGGAAACATCCAGGTCAACGGCTCGGCCGCTTATGTCGCCGCCGATCAGGTCGCGATGACGATGAACCAGGGACTGTTCGACATTCAGGTCCCGCTTGGCCAGGGAACGTCGGACGCCAACGGCATCGTCCACACCGGAACGACCGGCGGCGCATCCAACGCGACCGCGACCGATCGCCACACCATCTACATGGTCGCGGTTCCCAAAAACCAGGCGCTCACCATGCTGCTCGGCGGATCGGTGGGCTTTGCGCCCCTCGCCACCACCGCAGCGGTCGAGAATGGCCAGATCATTCTGTCGTCCGGCTTCAACAGCGTCGTTGCCGCCGGCCAGCCGGGCAGCTCTGAAGCCGGCTCGAACGCCAGCATCGAGATCGGCAGCCAAAGTGCATCGAGTTTCACCTCCGACGTGTTCGGCGTCGCGACGGGCTCGCTGGTGGCCGATGCGCTGGTCGGCGACGTCTCCTTTTCTGGCGACCTTAGCCTGTCGAGCCGGGACTCGATCAGCACGGGCAATGTGGCCCTTGAGGGCGAGGCCGGACACACGCTCACCGTCGGCGGCTACGTCACGCTGTCGAGCACGGGCTCCGCCTTTGCGCCGCACATCGGAATTTCCGCAAATGGCGGAAATGTCCATATTGTCGGAGATTCCGACCTCTCCGCCGGCCTCGGCACTGCGAGCCTGTTTGCGTACAATGGCTCACTGGCAATCGACGGCGCAGCGCGGCTGCACGCGTCGGTTCCGGGCGGCGGCCTCGCCGCCACCGACGGCGACAGTGCCGACGTGACCGCGGGCCACGTCTCGGTCGAAGCGGACACCGGCGGAAGCATCACCACCGGCGACCTTGCGCTCGATGCCATCGGCTTCGGTCAGGACAATGAAGGCGGCGGCGATCTCTCCGGCGGCGACGGGACGGGCGGCGCAATCGACCTACTTGCTTACGGCGGAACCATCCGGGTGAACGGCGACCTCGACGCGGATGCCGAGGGCTTTGGCGGCAACATGAGTGACCTCAGCACCCATGGCGGCACCGGTCACGGCGGTTCGGTCTTCCTGCTCGCGTCCGGCGGCACGGGCTCGATCTCGGTGACGGGAGACGCGTTCGCTTCGGCGTCGGGCTTTGGCGGCAGCTATTTCGGCGAAGCGACCCCAACTGCGGCAACCGGCGGCGACGGCCGCGGCGGTTTCGCCAACATCAAGCTCGCCGGCGGTTCGGTTACGATCGGCGGGGCATTGTCCTTCTCGGCTGACGGCTACGGGGGCGAGGGCCGCGACGGCGGGCTGGCGTTCGGCGGCGACGCCGGCGTTTTCGGGACGGCCGGCAGTGCCGATCTCGGTCCGGACATCTTTCTTACGGCGAATGCGGTCGGCGGAAGCGCGAACGCCGGCTTTGGCGGCTCGGGCGGCGCGGCCAAAGGGGGATCGGCGTACATCCAGGCCGACATGTCCCCGGCCAACAGCGAGGTCCCGGCCACATCATCAACGATTACCGGCGGTGATGCCGAGCTCGACGTCCAGGCGTTCGGCGGGCGCGGCGGCGCTGGCAATGGCAGCGACATCGCAGCCGGCCGTGGCGGCGACGCGCAGGGCGGAGTTTATAACGGCACGAACGGCAGCGGCGGCGCTTTCGCCATCATTGACGTTGCCGGCACCGGCTCGCTCACGCTCGGCAGCCTTTCACTCTACGCCAACGGGTACGGCGGCGATGGCGGGAACGGCGGCGCGGGCCAGGCCGGCGGCGACGGCGGCACGGCCAAAGGTGGTCTCACCCAGGCCGGGACCTACAACCCCCATCAGGTGGCTACGGGGCCCGGCCAAGCCTCGTTCGACAACATCTATCTCGACAGCACGGCGCTGGGCGGCAGTGGCGGCCTTGGCAGCGACAACAACGACGGCGCTGGCGGCGATGCCTATGGCGGCGGGTCGTACAATTGCCCGCAGAGCACTGACTTTTGTGGTGGCGCGGTTCTCAATTCCCGCAGCAATGTCACGGTTGCCGGCTTCGCCCATCTCGGCGCGGATGCTTATGGCGGCGGCGGATCGACCGGCGGCGATGGAATCGGCGGAGCTGCGGCGGTTCGTGGAATCAGCGGCGGTGACGTCGGCTTTGGCGGCGACCTCGACCTGACGGCAGGCGGCCTTGGCGGCGACGCCACCGGTACGGGAACCGGCGGTGCGGGCAAGGGCGGCTACGCAAGCCTGGACGTCGACCCCGGGTCGGCCATCAACGTCGCAAGTTTCCTCTCGATGGATACGACAGGGACCGGGGGCAGCGGTGTTAACG
>Ga0070662_100002131_pt1 | contig 12134 bp, 6 predicted proteins | sample KBSC53metaG_FD_65648 | JGI IMG/M metagenome (GOLD analysis project Ga0070662, IMG submission 65648) | Corn rhizosphere microbial communities from Kellogg Biological Station, Michigan, USA - KBS C5-3 metaG | ecosystem: Host-associated > Plants > Roots > Rhizosphere > Soil ...
GGGCGCAGAACGCGGTGATCGTGCGGCGCGCCATGCGCGAGGCGGTTTCCCTCTCGCTCAAGCTGGGCGTGCCGCTGAAGGACGTCTTTGGCCGCGAGGAGTGGCACGGCCGGATGGACGCGTTCATCCGCAACTTCGTGGCGGCCGTGGCGCGCGACCCCACGCAGGACCCGGTGGCCCTGGAGCCCGGCGTGCTGGCGACGCCCGACGCCGCCACGCCCGCTCCGCCGGCCGCTCCCCCGGCGCGCCGCCAGTCACTGGGCGTGGGCGCCGGCGTGCTGGCGGCGGGCGGGCGCCCCGCCCCGCTGCTCACGGCGGCGTGGCAGACCCGCTTTCCGCTCGGCGGCGGGCGCTTCGGGGTGCCGCTGGGGGCGCAGCTCCAGTACGCGCCGCCGGCGGGCGTGCTGGGGAGCGCCACCGCGGGGATCGGCTACCGGCCCGGCGCCCTGCCGCTGAACCTGGAGGTGCTCGCCGGGCTGGGCGGCGGGCAGGTCCAGCTTCCCGGCGCGGCCCCGGGCGAGACGGAGCGGCGGGGTGTGTTCGGCCCGGTCGGCGGCGTCGGGGCAAGTCTGGACCTGGGCCGCTACCGGTTCGACCTGCGCTACCAGCGCCTGTTCGACCTCCTCCCCGCGGGGAAGGACGTGGAGACGGTGGGGCTGAGCGGGAGCTACCGGTTCTGAAGGTGCGGGGGTGCGGAGGTACGGAGGTGCGGGGGTGCTGAGTGCTGAGTGCGCCCGGATGGACCAGGGCGTGGCTGAGGCGCGCCTGCCCCTCGGTCCGTCCCGCGGGTGGGGCAGGGGGAGGTGGCGCGCGCCGCGGGGCGGCGCGCCGATGCAGGGTATCGGCGCCGCGATCCGGCGGACGGAGTCTTGCGGCGAATCCGTGGAGGGGTCATCACAGGAGGGGGGACGATGCGTGCGTCGCTGCAGAACGCTGGATTCAGGCGCGCGGCCCGGGCGGCCGTGACGCCGGCGCGTGCACCCTCCGCGGTCCACCTCACCCGGACGCTGGGGAACCGCGGGCTCGCGCGGCTGGTGCAGACGAAGCTCGCCGTCGCCGCGCCCGGCGACCGCTGGGAGCGCGAGGCCGACCGCGTGGCCGACGAGGTGATGCGCGGCCCCGTGGCCGCCGCCCCGCACCAGGGCGCCGGCGTGGGCGTGCAGCGGTGCGCCGCGTGCGCGGCCGGCGGCGCGCCCTGCACCCATTGCGCCGGGGAAGTGGAGGACGAGGAGACGCCGGTGCGCCGCCAGGCCGCGGGCGGCGGCGTGCCCTCGCTCTCCACCGCGGCGGACTCCCGCGTCCGCGCCGCGACGGCGGGGGGCGAGCCGCTCTCCGCGGGGCTGCGCGGCTTCTTCGAGCCGCGCTTCGGGCAGGGCCTGGGCGGCGTGCGCGTGCACACCGGCGCCGCGGCGGCCCGGGCGGCGCGGGAGCTGGACGCGCGTGCCTTCACCGTGGGCCGCGACGTGGTGTTCGGCGACGGGCAGTACGCGCCCGAGACGGCGCCCGGGCGCCGGCTGCTGGCGCACGAGCTGGCGCACACCCTCCAGCAGGACGCGCCCGGCGCCCCGCCGCAAACCATCCACCGCCAGCCGAACGAGCCGTCCGAGCCGGCCACGCCGTCGCTGCCTCCCGTCTCCATCCCCGGCACCGGGCTCACGCTGATCCCCGGCCTGCTGCGGCCCACCTCGCTGCTGGGCACGCGGCTTCCCCTGCCGGCCAGCCTGCGGCTGACGAACGCGATCGGCGTGGGCAGCGCGCCCGGCTTCGTGCTCGACCTGTCGCCGCGGCTGCTGGTGCTCAGCCTGCTGGACAACATCGACCTGAGCGTCTCCACCCGCCCCGGCACCCCCGAGGGCGCCGAAGCCCGGCCCGAGAACCAGCAGCGCGTGAGCCTGCTCCGTCCGCGCCTCACCTTCGACCCCGCCAGCGGCCGGCTGCGCGGCACCGCCGTGCTCTCGGTGGGGAGCGAGTATCCGCCCTCCATGCACGGCCCTACCGATCTGGACGTGGAGATCGAATCCACCGAGCTGGGGCAGTTCACCGGGCGCCTGGGGTACGGCCCGCTGAGCGCCGACTTTTCGCTGCGGCTGCACTACGACACCGGCCGGCTGGAGCGGGCGCTGTCGCCGGTGTTCGCGCCGCAGGGCGGCTTCGCCGGGTTCTGGGCGCGCTTCCAGGCCATCATGCGCGACGTGGCGCCGGGTGTGCCGCTGGAGGGCCGGCTCGCGGACGTGCGCGCCCTGTTCGACGCGCTCGTCGCGGGCCAGGTGCAGGTGGGGCCGTTCGTCACCCGCACGCTGGCGCTGCTCGGGTCCAGCATCCCCGCCGGGGCGGACCTGGCGCGGCTGCGCGCGGCGCTCGGGCAGCTGGCCACCGAGGCCACGCACCCCGGCTTCAGCCTTTCGGGCGGTCTCAGGCTGGGCCCGGTGCCGCTCACCGCGTTCCGCGCCGAGGCCCCCACCACGGTGCCGCTCGCCCGGCCGCTGCTGGGCGCGCCCACCTCGTTCCCGCTCAGCTACACCGCGGGCGGCGTGGTGATCGCCCCGCCGGGGGCCATCACCTCCACCGCGGTTCCCGCCCTGGGCGTCAGCCACTCGTCGTTCGGCGAGCGCACCGGCACCTCGCTCACCACGGCGCTGCTGCCCACCCTCTCCACCACGGCCATCGGCGAGGGACGCCCGCTGGTGGAGCAGTTCCCCGTGTACGCCTACGCCGAGCTGTCGCACGTGCGGCGGATCACGCAGGACTTCGACCTGGGGGTGCGGATCACGGCGCAGGTGTCCACCCCGGAGCTGTTCGGCGCGCCGGCCGCCGCCCCCACCGACCCGGCGGCGCGGCTGCAGCAGCAGATCCTCCAGTACCGCGAGGCCGCGGGCGGCACCGGCACGGCCCCGCCGGCCAACCTGGGGCTCACCGTGTTCGGGCGCTTCTCGGCGTTCTGAAACCGGGTCCGTCTGAATCGTTCACGAACAGACGGGCGATTGTCTCACGCAGAGTCAGCAGAGTCAAACAGTCAACAGCTGTTTTTCTCTGCTGGCTCTGCTGACCCTGTGTGATACCACGTTTCGGAATTCACTGTGCGAACGGGGACGAGGTCATCCTGAGCGGCGCCGCCACACCGGCATTTCGTCTGCGCCTGACTGTGGCGGCGCCCGAAGGATCCATAGCCCGAGCGACAGCCGACGTGTCGCTCGAACGTCGAGTATAGATCCTTCGGTCGCCGCCTTAAGTCTGTGCAAGACGCGGGTTTGGCGTAGCGGCTCCCTCAGGATGGCATCTCCGGGGGCTGAGCGCGGAATGCACAACCAAATCTCCACATGGGTGTGAGCCAGGTCTTTCTCGGATTTGATGAGCATTCCGATCGCGCGCGGCTGGACGGAACGGCGCGGTGGGGCGATCGTTGAGGAAGGCGAAGAGGGCGAACCGGCGGGGGAAGGATTCGGCGATGCGGATGTCTCTGCTCGAACCGGGGGCCAGGCGCACGGGGAAGGGTGCCGCGCGGCAGACGCGCGCGCCGTCCATCGCCGCGCTCCCGCAGGCGCTGGGGAACCGCGCCCTGGCGGGTCTGCTGCACACCCGGCTCGCCGTCGGCGCGCCGGGCGACCGCTGGGAGCAGGAGGCCGACCGCGTGGCCGACGAGGCGATGCGCGGACCGGGCGCCGCGCCCGCGGGGGGCGGGGCCGGGGCACGGCTGCAGCGGATGCCCGCCGGGGGCGCCGCCGCGGCGCCGGGCCTCTCCCCCGCCGCCCACGAGCGCGTGCGCGCCGCCACCGCCGGCGGCCAGCCGCTCCCCGCCGAAACGCGGGGGTTCTTCGAGCCGCGCCTGGGGCGCGACCTGGGCGGGGTGCGGGTGCACACGGGCGGTGCCGCGGCCGAGGCGGCGCGGGCGCTGGACGCGAAGGCCTTCACCCTGGGCCGCGACGTGGTGTTCGGCGGTGGCGAATACGCGCCGCACACCGCGCCGGGCCGGCGGCTGATCGCCCACGAGCTGGCGCACACGGTGCAGCAGGGCGCGCTGGATTCCGGCGCCGCGCGCGTGGTGCAGCGCCAGCCGGCGCCGGGCGGCACCACGCAGCCGGCCAGCAAGCCCGCGGCGCTCACCGCGCAGGACATCTTCCCCTTCGCCAGGGGGGCGCGGGTGGTGCTGGGGAGGATGATGGGCGACGACTGGTTCGACCGGATCTCGTCCTTCAGCCCCGAGACCGCCGACGCGCTCACCGCGATCTGGGGGAAGGAGGCGCGCGTCACCGCCGCCACGGACGACCTGTTCGAGGCGGTGATCGAGGGCCAGGTCTCGCTCCCCGCGCGGGGCGGAAACCCGGCCCGCACGCTGAAGGACGTGACCCTGCGGCTGGCGCGTTCGGGCGACACGTTCAACTTCACCATCACCGCCACCGAGGGCGACCCGCCCGCCCCCACCACGCTGATGGAGCAGCCCGGCCTTTCCGCCACGCGCGACGGGAAGGCGGTGGTGCTCTTCACGGGTGATCCGGCCGCGCCCGAGCGCCGGCTGCGCGTGGCTCCGGGCGCCAGGGGCGAGGCCGAGTTGTCGGTCTTCACGGCCCCCTTCCTGGAGCAGGTCCCCGAGAAGCTGCGCGGGGTCGCCCGCGCCCTCGCGCCCGAGCGGCTCGACGTGCTGCGCATCCGCAAGCTCGACGACGCCGCCACCAGCGCCGACGTGCAGCGCGAGGCCGAGTCGATGGCCAGCGGCCTGGGGCGGCGGCGGCAGCAGATCAGCCTGGGCGCGGGCGGCTCGTTGGCCGGGGGACGCCTGGCGCCGGTGTTCACCGCCGCCTGGCAGATCCACTTCCCCTTCCCCCAGGACGCGGCCGGCCAGTTCGTGCACATCCCGCTGGAGCTTCGCGTGCAGTACGCGCCGCCCGAGGGGGTGCTGGGGAGCGTGACCTCGGGCGGAACGGTGAAGATCCCCAGCAAGGTGCCCGTGAACCTTACGCTGGTGGGCGGCCTGGGCGGCGGGCAGGTGCAGGTTCCCGGCGCCACGCCCGGCACGCTGGACCGGAAGGGTGCGTTCGGCCCCATCCTGGGCGGCTCGGCCGAGGTGGAGCTGGGCAGGTGGCGCGTGCACCTGCGCTACGAGCACCTGTGGAACCTGGTGTCCGACGCGCCCGGCGTGGACTCGCTGGGCCTGGGCGGCGGCATCGCGTTCTGACGGCGCATCCTGGGCGAAACGGCTGCCACGATGCCGCTCTCTGGCTCGTGGCAGCCGTTTTCGCGTCCTCCCGCGAGCGTTTCGACCCTCGGCGGGAACCTGCGTCCCGGTTTCGTTCCGCCTGACCTTCACGGACCCGCGCGCGGCCGGGAAGGTGGGGCGTGGCAGATGTGGATGCCGTGCCCCGACTGAGACACGGCGTACACGGTGGGAGTGAAGTCAAGCCCCATCGCATTAGGCGACCAAATGCAAGTGTCGCAATCAGCTTCCCGCCTGCTCCCGGAACAGATCGCGCACGGTATCGGGTTTGCGTAAGGCGGTCCGCGAACGCCCGCACCACCATGCCGCAGTCATCAATACTCTCCATCCTGAAGCCGCCGCGCCCCGGGGGCTTCGACCCGGGCCGCCGACTTCGGCCCGCGTCCCCGATCATCGCGCGGCCACGGCTGTACTGACACTTCAGATCGTAGCAGCGGCGCCATCGCGCCCGGCGGACCCATCCGTTCGGGGCCACCGGTCGTCCGCCCGAACGGGCACGGCTCCGCGTCGCGGCGGGCATGGCGGATCGTGCACGCGCTGGCCGGTCGGGCACGCTTCGGCGGGCCCGCGGTAACCGGCGGCGGCGGTGCCGAGGTGCGCGAATCTCCAGTGATGGCGCGGAAGTGTGGCGGCTCGTGCATGCCCGGGCGGGCGTGCTGCCCCTTCGGCCCTGTTTTTTCCAGATACTCGGGGATGACGGTTCCACGGCCGGTCCCGCCCTGGACGTTCCGGTCCCCCGCTGTACTCCCGGTCCCCACCCCCGACCCACCTGACGGTACGCCATGGATGGTAACGCGCAGCGGGTGCTGTACGACGACGCACCCGGCCTGGTTGGAGATTCACCCGAGATCCGGCAGGTGATGTACAGCCTGAACGCGGTGGCGCGGGTCCGCCGCACCACCCTGATCACCGGGCCCACCGGCACCGGCAAGGAGGTGGTGGCCCGGGCGCTGCACCAGCGCGGGCAGCCGCGCAGCGCCCCGTTCGTGGTGGTGCACTGCGGCGGGCTCCCCGACACGCTGGCCGAGGACGAGCTCTTCGGCCACACCCGCGGCGCGTTCACCGGCGCGCGCGACTCGCGCAACGGCCTGGTGCGGATGGCGGCGGGGGGCACGCTCTTCCTGGACGAGGTCGATTCGCTCTCGCCCAAGGTGCAGGCGAGCCTGCTGCGCTTCCTGGAGAACGGCGAGTTCCGCAGCGTGGGGAGCGACCGGGTGGAGCAGATCCGCACCTGGGTGATCGCCGCCAGCAACCGTGACCTGGGCGAAAGCGTGCGCCGCGGCGAGTTCCGCGCCGACCTGCTCTACCGGCTCGAGGTGATGCGCATCGCGCTGCCGCCGCTCAAGCTGCGCGGCGGCGACATCGAGCTGCTGGCGCACCACTTCTTGTACGAGACGGTGGGCGCGGGGCGCGGCTTCACCCCGCGGGCGCTGGCGCGGCTGCAGCGCTACGACTGGCCGGGCAACGTGCGCGAGCTGAAGCACTGCATCGAGCGCGCGGCGCTGCTGAGCGAGAACGCGCTGCTGGACGCCGGCGACCTGGGGCTCCCCGACGGCGAGGGCGCGCCCGAGCCGCTCCCCGCGTCGCGCGAGATGACCGACGACCTGTGGGAGCTGGTGGCGAGCAAGGGGCTGTCGCTGGCCGAGGCGGTGGAGCACTGCGAGCGCGCCATCATCGGCGCCGCCCTGCGCGCCGAGGAGGGGAACCGCACCCGCGCCGCCGAGCGGCTCAACATCCACGTCCGCACCATCTTCAAGAAGCTGCAGCGGGCCTGATCTCGATCCCCTCGGCATTTCGGCCGTTTTCCTCACGGCCGCGCAAGCTCCGGATAATTCTCCACAAGCCCGGCATCCGGGACGCTCCACGCGAGAGGCGTGGTGGGCGCGAGTTCGCGTCCACCACGCCTCGTCGCTTTCCGCTGTTGAAGCCTCGCGCAGTTTGCAAGGCTTCCTGTGGTTGTAGACCGCGGCTTCAGCCGCCGGTGCGAAGCCCGCCTCCACGCTTCGTCCAGCAACCACGTGACCATGCCTGCGGGTGCATGGAACGTTGCGGCGGCACGGGCATCCCCTGCCCGGGCGTGCATGGAGAATCCGGTGGCGCGGCCGTGATCCATCGAACCCGATTTTTCTTGATCTTCCTTCCGAAGTATTTCCTCAACAACCATTTGCGGATGCGTTTTCCGGAATCCGGCCGAGCGGGAAGGTGGGGAGCGGCGGGTGGTATGGTGCCTGCCTTTTACGGGAGCGCTGGACCGCCTTCCCGGGTCTCTTCAGTTCCCCCGCCAGGTCGCTCCCCATGGAAACGCAGATCGTGCCCTGCCGCGCCGAGATATCCGACCGCTTTCCGGTGGCCTCGTTCGCCGTGAACGTGCCCCCGGCGCGCTGCTTCGAGGTGGCGTGCGCGACGGACCCGCGGCTCTTCCACACCGACTGGCAGCGCTACCGCTCGCCCCGGAACTTCTACTCCAGCCGCTCCGAAGGGCTGATGCGGGCCCCCGAGGGGCACACCGCCTGGTTCATCCCCGCCGAGCAGCTCCGCCGCTTCGCCGGCGCGCAGCGCATCTACTACGCGCTGGCCACCTACGACACCGCGTACGGCGGCTCGCCCGAGTTCTCCATCAGCCCCGACGGGCTCGACCGCATCCCCTTCATCTCCATGGCCAGCGACTTCACCGGCCGCGGGCTGGACCGCTCGCGCCTGGGCGTCCTGGCGCCGCCGCCCGACGCGTACGGCGCGGTGGACACCGGCACGCTCACCTGGGGCGGCGACGCCGCGCTGGCCGCCTACCGCGCCGCCGAGGCCGCCCCCGGCCACGACGGCGCCTACGACGACGGCTACCCCAGGGAGCTCTGGCACGAGGATGACCAGGGCGCCATGGCCCATCAGGCAGGGGTGGACGACTCGGACGAGTACGACGACGCGCCGCCCGCCGACTCCGCCGCCGCGCTGGGCGACGGGGGCGGCTACCAGGCGTATGCGCCCTACGCCTACCCCAGCGCCGCGGACGACGGGTCCGACCCCGGCGCCCCCTCCGATGAACCGGCGTCCGAGTACGACTACGCGCACGCCGCGGGCGACGCGCACTCCGACGAGTACGACGACGGCGAGCCGCCGGCCGAAGGCGGCTACGGCGCGGCCCACGACGACGGCGAGGACGAGGAAGACGAGTCGTACGGCGGCTACCCCGACGCGGCCGCCCTCTACGGCGACGGCGGCGGTGACGACGACGAGCTGGCGGGCGGCTACCACGACGCCGCCGAGATCAACGCCGCCGGTGCCGGCCTGGACGCCGCGGCGCTGGACGACGGCACCGGCGACGAGCCGCCGTACGAGGACGACCACTACGGAAGCGCCCACGCCGACGCCTCCGCCGCCGACGACGGCGGCTGTGGCTGCGGCGGCGGGTACGGCGAGGGCTCGGGCTACGCGGGCGCGTACCACGACGGCTCCGCTTCCGCCTACGAGTACAACGGCAACGGGTCCGCCTACAACGGGAACGGTGCCGGCTTCGGCGGCGGGGACGAGGGCGAGTCGCCGTCGGGCTACGGCAACCCGTACGACGAGGGGGAGGACGGGTACGGCGGCGGCTACGACGGCGGGTCGGGCGCGGGCTACGGGAACGCGTACGATCCCGGCCAGGGCGCGGAGTACGAGCCGGCGTACGGATCGGCCTACGGCGGCGGGTACGAGCCGGCGGCCGAGGACGACGGCGGCGGGGTGGCGGTGGCCGACCCCGAGGCGAGCGCCCAGGCCCAGGGCGCCGCGCCCGCCGTGCTCACCGGCCGCGACCCCGGCTACAGCGACGACGAGCCCGAGGAGGAGCCGCTCCCCGTGGGCCACGCCTCGCAGGCGCTGGCGGTGGCGCCGCTCGACATCGCCGAGAAGGTGCGCATCCTCCGCGTGGTGGCGAAGGCCGAGAGCGGCGCCGACGGCTACACCGCCATCAACCCCGACAACGAGTACAACGACCCCCATCACCCGGCCTACCACCGCTACCACATCGGCCTGAGCTGGGGGTTCATCCAGTTCACCCAGCGCAGCGGCTCGCTGGGCCGCGTGCTGGCCGCCATCAGGCGCCGCGAAGACCAGCTGGGCGCCGCGCTCCCGGCCGAGCACCACCTGGCCGCGCTCTTCGGCCCGCAGTGGAGCGAGCTGCTGCGCGTCACCTCCGCGTCCACGGACGACGCGCGCGTCGAACCGGTGGGCGGCAAGCCGCTGTGGGACCCGGAGTGGACCGCGCGCTTCCGCGCCGCCGGCCGGGTGCCGCACGTGACCTACGCGCAGAACGAGATCGCGGTCACCGACTACGTGGACCCCAACCTCCGCTTCGCGCACTGGCTGGGCTTCGACCACGCCCGCGCGCTGGCCATGCTCTTCGACCGCTGCATCCACATGGGCAACGGCGGGGGGACGGGGTGGATCATGCGCGTCGCCGGGCCGGTGCGCACCGACGAGGAGCGCCGCGCCGCGCTGGCGGCGCTGGGCCACGCCGACCTGCGCGCCTTCCAGCAGAGCCAGGCTCCGCACCTGAAGGCGGACGGCAAGTGGGGGCCAAAGACGCACGCGGCGCTGGTGGCCGCGCTGCGGGCGATCGGCTCGCGCTCTCCCGTCACCATCCCCACCCGCGACGCGCTGCTGCAGAAGATGGCCGACGCGTCGAACGGCACCGGGTTCCACCGCCGGCTGACCGCGCTGCACACCAACCGCGCGGACTTCGACGACGCCACGACCTACACGCTGGTCTGACGCCATGAGCACACAGGCCGCGGCGGCCCTGGCAGCCACCCGCAGCATCCGCACGAGCTCCGGCTACGCCGCGCTTTCGCACGGCGAACGGCAGGCGCTGGAGGCCGACCTCCGCCGCATCGAGGCCGCGCTGCACCCCGGCGCGCTCGCCCACGCGGCGGCGCTCGACCCCTACGCCATGCCGCTGGAGACCCCGGCCGACCTGCAGCGCATGCAGGGCGGCTTCGGGCCCCCTCCGCCCCAGCAGCAGCCGGCTCCCTCTCCCGCGACGGCGGCCGCCCCGCCCGCGCCGAAGAAGGCGGGGACCGAGGCGATCGGCGAGCGGGCGCGCGCGGCGCTCGAGGCGGTCGACTTCCCGGCCTTCGTGGCCGAGCTGATCAACGGGACCTTCCAGGCCATCGTGGACGCCACCGCGCAGCAGGTGCGCGAGTACGCGCGTCTGGTCGCCAGCCTGGCGCAGACGGCCGAGCAGTTCGGGCGCGAGAACGTGAGCGCCAACCAGGTCCGCTTCGGCCTGGCCGAGCGCCACCCGCAGGACCTGGTGGTCGTCGTCCCCAGGACCGGCGAGCGCGGCGAGCCGGCGCTCAAGCCCCGGAAGAAGGACGACGCGGGGTCGCCGGAGTGGCTGAAGGAGTACGGGCTGGCGGGCGAGGAGCTGACCCCCGAGCTGGCCGAGGGCGCGCTGCTGGACGCCGGGCGCCGCGGCCTGGCCGAGGAGCGGATGCAGAACCTGGCCACCATGGTGCTGCTGGGGATCAACCGCATCGTGATCCAGGACGGGCAGATCAAGGCGCGGCTGCAGTTCCACGCCAGCGCGCGCGAGAGCGTGAAGGCCGACGTGGGCGACATGCAGGTGGCCGCGCAGGGCGGGATCGCCGCGCGCGACTCGGGCTCGGCCAGCGGGGTGATGACCCGCGTCTCCACCGTCTCCGTCAACGCCCAGGCGGACGTCGCGATCAAGGCGAACCTGGTCGGCGAAGTGGCGATCCGCTTCCGCAGCGAGACCTTCAACCTGGAGCGCTTCGCCGACTCGCAGGCGATCGAGCTGATCAACCGGCACAGCCGCCTGCAGCGCCCGGCCACGACGCCCGCGCCCGCGCAGCCCGCCGCCGCCGCGCCCGCCGCCGGAGGCACGCCGTGACCCGCATCGAGCAGCTGCTGGAGCACCTGGCCGACGCCTTCGCGGGCTCGCCGCCCGAGGTCCCCGGGATGGGGATCGAGGTGACCGAGGTGCGGATGGACCTTCCCGTGGAGGCGAAGATCGTCCGCGGCGGCGAGGTGGAGATGTCGCTGCCGCGCGGGATGCTGGCCACCGGCTTCGGGTGGCCGCACGGGCGCCTCCGCTTCCTCCTGGTGAGCGAGGACGCCCGGTGAACGCCCAGGCCCCGCGCGGCGGACGCGCATTCCCGGTGGAGGAGTTCGTCCAGGCGCTCAGCGCGCAGCTGGACCGCGCGCAGGACGCGCTGGCGCTCAAGGCCCGCACCGGCCGCCCGCTCACCTTCGCCATCAAGGACCTGAGCATCGACCTGCGTGTGTTCTGGGAATCCGACTCCGCCGGCCGCGTCCTGGTCCGTCACGCCGGGCCCAACGAGGAGGGCGCCAGCACCGTCCACCTCAACTTCACCACCATCACCAAGGAGATGGTGGAGGAGAACACCTTCTCCATGTCGATGGACGAGGACCCGCGCGGGATCCAGGACCTGGCCGGCGCCGGCTTCAGCGAACAGGACCGCCGCAAGCTGGAGCTGATCGGCGTGCGCACCGTGGGCCAGTTCCGCCGCCTGTCGGCCGACACCGACATCAAGCAGGTGGAGACGTACGCGGGGATCCCGATGCTGCGGCTGCAGGCCGCGCTGCAGCAGGCGGCCCGCCCCTCGGTGACCTCGGTGGAGCCGGTGCGCGTGGACGGGCGGCAGTTCCTGCGCGTGCGCGGCGCCAACCTGCAGCTGGACGAGGGGCTCGAGGTCCGTCTCAGCGGCGAGCCGGTGGAAGTGCTCGAGGCGAGCCCCACCTCCCTCCTCGTCCGCCCGATGTCGCACCACCGCGAGGGCCGCGTCGAGGTCAACGTCGGCGGGGCGCTGGCGACGGGCTTCTACGACCTGCTGCCGCCCGACTTCCGGGCCCCGGCGGAGCTGCGCGACCCCGGCGCCGCCGCGCGCCACGCGGGCGAGACCCTGGC
>Ga0070662_100002138_pt1 | contig 12114 bp, 8 predicted proteins | sample KBSC53metaG_FD_65648 | JGI IMG/M metagenome (GOLD analysis project Ga0070662, IMG submission 65648) | Corn rhizosphere microbial communities from Kellogg Biological Station, Michigan, USA - KBS C5-3 metaG | ecosystem: Host-associated > Plants > Roots > Rhizosphere > Soil ...
ACGTTGGCGGCGATCAGCGCCAGGTGCGGCTCCCACCCGTGCGGCCGGGGGCCCCCCACGATCAGCCCGTTCATCCACGCCCCCGCGCGCTTGCTCTCGCGCGGGAACCAGTCCGTGTAGAAGCGGCCCAGCACCTGCCCGCCCTCGTCCTCCATCTCCCATACCCCCACCTCGGGGTGCCACACCTCCCCGGGCGGCACCGGGCGCACCGTGACCCCGAACAGGCGGCGCGCGATCTCGAACATCCCGTCCAGCACTCCGCTCAGGGGGAAGTACGGGCGCAGCGCCTCGGCGTCCAGGTCGTAGCGCGCCAGCCGCATCTTCTCCACCGCGTAGCTGGTGTCCCACGGCTCCAGCGGATCGATGCCCAGCTCGTCGCGGGCGAACGCCTCCAGCTCGGCCTTCTCGCGCTCCCAGTACGGCCGGGTGCGCTCGGTCAGGTCTTCCTCGAAGCGCACCGCGCGCTCGCCGCTGCGCGCCATGCTGTCTTCCAGCGAGTAGTCGGCCCAGTCGCGAAAGCCCAGCAGCCCCGCCAGCTCGCGCCGCAGTTCCAGCACGCGGCGGATGATCGGCCGGTTGTCGTGCGGCGGCTGCGACGCGCGGTTCATGTAGGCGCGGTACATCTCGCGGCGCAGGTCGCGCCGCTCGGCGTACTGCATGAAGGGCTGCCAGCTGGGCTGGTGCAGCGTGAAGCGCCACCCGTCGATCCCCCGGCCCTGCGCCGCGGCCCGGGCCTGCGCGCGGGCGCTCTGGGGAAGCCCCGCCAGGTCGGCCTCGTCGGTCAGCACCAGCTCCCACGCGTTGGTGCTGTCGAGCACGTGGTTCGAGAACTCGGTCAGGATGCGCGAGAGCTCGATCTTGATCTCCTCCACCCGCGTCTTGCGGTCGGGCGGCAGGTCGGCGCCGGCGCGGCGGAACGAGCGCACCTCCTTCTCCAGGTGCCGCGCATGGATCCCGGACAGCGCCGCCGCCTCGGCGCTCCCCGCGTATTCCTTCACCGCCTCCCAGAGGCGGGGGTTCAGCGGCAGGCGCGCGTAGAACGCGCTGAACTCGGGGAGCACCTCCTCGTAGGCGGCGCGCAGCGCGGGCGAGTTCATCACCCCGGTCAGGTGCGACACGGGGCGGATCACCCGGCTCAGCCGCTCGCCGATCTCCTCCAGCCGCCCCAGCGTGTTCTCGTACGTGCGCTCGCCGCCGAACTCGATCAGCTCCTCCAGCTCGCGCTCGGCCCGGGCCAGCGCCTGGCGGATGGCGGGCACTACGTGCTCCGGCGCGATCTGCCCGAACGGGATGGGAAGCTCGCGGCGGAGCAGCGGATTGGTATCGATCAGCTCGTCAGTGGTGACCGTCACCGGCGTACCTTGCGGATTGTGACTGGTTTTGCGCGGACGCGCGGATGCGTCCTGACCGGCGCCCCCGGGCACGGGCCGGCTTCGCGTCCGGAACTCCCGTGCCATCAGGCCCGTCAAGGTGCACGCCCGACCACGGCGCGCGCAACGTCCCGCCCGATTCCGACCGGGGGCCGCGAAGGCCGGGAGAGTATCCCGGCTGCCGTGGCGGTGGAATGGAGGGCGGGACGCCGGGGGGGCGCCGAGCCGGATCGCTTGGCCCGCGGCGTGGAGATGGCGCGTCGCGAGTCGGCGTCCCGGGACGTCTGTACGAAAGCTGTACATCCAGAATCCGACACACCGGCTGGACAGGAACCGCTTCACCGGGGCGCGCGGTGGGGGTGACGCGGACGCCGTTCACGCGTCATAGGTGTATGGCAGAGCGCAGGATAGATGGCTCCGGAAGCGCAACTTTCACGGAGGGGGTTCCCGTACCGGACCATTTGTACCAGATTGATCCCAGGTACGGCGAACGGCCGTGACGCACATCTCCCGGAACTTTTCGCTTGCGCCCGGTTACTTTCGGCCGTACGCTATCCGGGAATCGCTTCGGCCCCGCCGACCCCGCCTGAACCCTCAAATGCGCACCAGACCACGCAGCCGCCCCACACCCTCACGCTCCGATCGGCGGCAGCGCGTTCCTCCGGCCCTCACGCGCGGAAGCGAGCGCGTGGCGGCGATCTCCATCCTCGGCGAAATCGCCGGCGACCTGGGGCTGGTGCTCTGGCGCTCGGCCCGCAACGTGTTGCTCTGGGCCGAAACGCCCCCCTCCAGCCGCGGCGAGCTGTTCACCGGCGATGCCGGCGCGGGGCGCGTGCAGCTGCTGGCGCAGGTGAACGCCGAGCCCGAGCTGCGCGCGCCGCTGCTGGTGCTGGCCCACCTGCTGGCGCGCCCCGGCGGCGCCGACCTGCTGCGCGTGGTCAACGCCTGCCGCCGCATCGCGCTGTGGGCCGAGCAGCGCGGGGCGCTGTCCACCGCGCTCGAGTTCATGCAGGCCGCCGCGCTCGCCTCGCCCGAGTCGGCGTCGCTGGCGTTCGGGGTGGGCCGCCTGGCCCGCCGCCTGGCCGACTACGACCGCGCCGAGAGCTGGTACACCCGCGCCGTGGTGCAAGGGCGCGAAAACCAGGACTGGCGCTCGTACGCGTCGGCCCTCGCGGGTATCGGCAACCTGCACCGGCAGCGCGGCAACTACCCGGCATCGCGGCGGGCGCAGCTGCGCTGCCTGAACGCCGCCACTCGCCACAACGTGAAAGAGCTCGTCGCCGCGGCGTATCACAACCTGTTCACCATCGAGGTGGAGATGGAGGCGGGGCTGGAAGCCGACGTGCTGGCGGCCCAGGCGCTTCAGGCGTACGACACTTCCTCGCCCGACTTCCTGCGCCTGGCGTACGACGTGGCGTTCCACTGGACCCAGCGCGGGTACTATGCCGCCGCCCTCGGGGTGGCGCGGGCGCTGGAGCCCTTCGCCTCCGATATTTCCGTCCCCGAGCCGATCCTGCAGGCGCTGGTCGCGCGCGCGGCGGGCGGAACGGGCGACCGGCCGACCTACGAGGCAGCCGCCGCGAAGGTCGACGACCTGCTCAGCAGCCCGCTGGTGGCCGTGGAAGTCGCGGCCAGGACGCTTCTTGGGCTTGGCCACGCCGCGCTGAACATCGGCGAGCCCAGGGCCGCGGTGGCGTATGCCGACGAGGCGGCCTCGATCGCCCGCAAGCGGTCGGAGGCGTACACGATGCTCGAGGCCGAGGCGCTGCACGAGGCGGCCGCCCGGGCAGCGGCGGCCGAGGCTTCCACCCGCACCACGGCCAACCCCTTCGTCCCGGAGTTGGCCGGCAATTTCGTGCGGGTGCTCTCCACCTGCACCCGTCCGGAGCTTACTGCCGCGTGAGAACCAATCAGTGGCCTGAGCCCAGGCCGCCGCTCCCGGCACGCGTGGTGGTGTCGGTCTCGCTGGTCAGCAGGTCGGCGGTCGAGCGGGTGGGCTTCGACGGGGTGGTGGGAGTGTTGGCGCAGGCCGCGAGGGTGGCGGCAACGGCGGTTACAAGCACGAAGTAGCGCAGCTTCATCGGAACTTTCCCGGTCATGTTGGGGAGGGTGAACGCGAGAGGTCGCGTCTGCGGCGGAAACTATCCCTCCGTAACGCCGCGACAGCGGACCTTATACGACGCTTTTCGATTATTTCCCGCCACGTTTGCCACACTGCACCACTTTGGTGCGGCAGTTGGGCCTGACAAATTCACGCTGTAAACGCTTCTCCTGGCCATCGGCCCCTGAATCGCACCCCTGCGTCCCCTTCGGCGCGCCGGGGTGGGCTGGCGTGTGGCCCGGGCGGGCGGCAGGTTGTGAGGCCGTCCATCGTTCCCCGCCTCTGCGCCGCGCCACATCGCCATGGCCTCTCCCCGTCCCGGACAATCCGACACCGCGCTCATCGAGTCCGCGTTCGCCCGCAAGCGCGAGGCGCTGGGGGTGCGCGCCTCGTTCCCCGACGACGTGCTGCGCGCGGCGGACGAGGCCGCGCGGCGCGACCCCGCGGCCGCGCCCGGCAGGACCGACCTCACCGCCGTCCCGTTCGTGACCGTGGACCCGCCGGGGAGCCGCGACCTGGACCAGGCGCTGCGGATCGAATGCATGGGCGACGGCTTCCGCGTGTGGTACGCCATCGCCGACGTGGGCTTCTGGGTGGACCGCGGGGGGCCGATCGAGGCCGAGGCGTGGCTGCGCGGCGTCACCTTCTACGCGCCGGACTGCCGGCAGACGCTCTACCCTCCGGCGCTGAGCGAGGGCGCCGCCAGCCTCCTTCCCGACGCGGTGAAGCCGGCCATCGTCTTCACCTTCGAGCTCGACGCGCGGGCCGAGATCGTGTCGTCGCGGGTGGAGCGGGCGCTGGTGCGGAGCCGTGCGCAGCTCACCTACCAGCAGGTGCTGGAAGACGTCGAGTCGGGCGGCGGGCGCTTCCGGGGCGAGCCATGGGCCGATTCGCTCGCGGCGCTGAAGGCGTTCGGCGAGCGGCGGCGCGAGCGCGAGGTGGAGCGCGGGGGCGTGTCGCTCCCCATCCTCACGCAGCACGTGCAGCGCGTGGCCGCCGCGCGGCTGGGGTACCAGCTGGAGTACGAGCAGCCCAGCGCGTCGGAAGACTGGAACTCGCAGGTGTCGCTGCTCACCGGCCACGCCGCGGCGGTGAAGATGATCGCCGCGAAGGTGGGGATCCTGCGCCTGCTCCCCCCGGCCGAGGAGGATGCGGTGCGCACCTTCCGCCGGGTGGCGCGCGCGCTGGGCTTCGCCTGGCCGCCGGCGATGAGCTACGCGCAGTTCATCCGCTCGCTCGACCTGTCCCGGCCCGCCGTGGGGCCGCTGGTGTGGCAGGCCAAGCGCGTGAGCCACGGGGCCGACTACGTGGCGTTCGACGGCGAGGTGCCGCCCGACCCCGAGCACCACGCGCTGGCGATGGTCTACGCGCACTGCACCGCCCCGCTGCGGCGCCTGGCCGACCGCTACGTGCTGGACCTGGTGGCCGACCTGGAAGCGGGCCGCCCGCCCTCGCCAGAAGAGCGGGCGGTGCTGCCGAAGGTGGCGAAGGTGATGAACGAAGCCGAGACGCGCGAGGGCCGGCTGGAGCGCGCGGTGGTGGACGTGGCCGAGGCGTGGCTGCTGCGCGACCGCGTGGGCGAGCGCTTCACCGCCACCGTGCTGGGGATGCACGAGGGCAAGGTGGAGGTGCAGATCGAAGACCCGCCCGTGCGCGCCGACGCGAAGCGCGGCGAGCACGCCCGCTGGCTGGACCTGGGCGAGACGGTGCAGGCCGAGCTCACCGGCGTGCAGGTGGAAGAGGGGAAGACCATCTTCGAGCTGGCCTGCTGATCACTCCGGGAGAAGCGGGGCGGCGGAGTCATGGCTCCGCCGCCCCGATTCTCTGCTCCGCAGGCTTCCTGCACGGGGTCTCACGGAGGAACGGAAGAACGGAGGAACTGCGATGAAGTTTTTTGGTTCTTCGTCGATATGGTTGCGACCTGATCGCACCGGAGCTCGTCGACGAGTGGCCGCAGGCTCGGAATGCGCTGAGTATCGAAATTTTTTGCAGGAACACCCATCTCCGTCGTCACCCCGTCACCTGCGCCTGAAGGCTTCGTCCACTGCGTCATCAGGGGGAATCGAGCCTCCCCTATCCTCCGTGCGTCTCTGCAGCCTTCGTGGATACGGCGAACGATCGCATCCAGCCATCGATGCGCGGGACGTGCGCGACGGCCGGACTCGCCTCGTGATCCCCTGATCGATCCGTTGAGACAGCTGGGCCTTCCCTGCCGGCCGCGGGGTCGAGGAGGGGTCTCTCCAGAAAAATTTCGATACTCAGCGCGAGCGCCACCTGCAGCCACTCGTCGACGGGATCGGTGCGCAGCGGGCAGGAGACCTGCTGCAACTAAATCCGCGATGAACCAGTTTTTCCCGTTCCTCCGTTTCTCCGCCAGAGCCACCCGCACGACCAGGCGGCCACCCGGATGCCCGATGCGCGGACGGAACTCTTCCGAGTCGGCGGGCAACCGTCGGGGGCGGCGATGGAATCCAACCGAGTCGGCCCACCCGGCGCTTCGGCCGGCATCGCCGTCCCCATCCCTCCGACATCCGCCCATGACCCTCAACCCGGTGCGGCGCACGCTCCTGGCGGCTGCCCTGGCGTCGCTGGCGCCGCTCTCCGCCCACGCGCAGCAGGTGATCCGCCTTCCCGCGCAGGACCGGCCGCTGGGCGGCAACGTGCCCACGGTGTTCCGCATCGGCGCCATCGAGGGGCGCAGCTGGGAGATGCTGAACAACGCCGAGCAGGCCGTGTTCGACCGCGCCGACAACCTGTACCTGCTGGACCGCGGCAACGCACGGGTGCTGGTGTTCGACCGCGCCGGCCGCTTCGTTCGCCAGCTGGGGCGCAAGGGCGGCGGCCCGGGCGAGCTGGAGGTGCCGGTGGGCGTGGCGGTGCTGGCGAACGGCGACGCGGCGGTGCTGGACCTGGCGCACCAGAACGTCACGCTCTTCGCGCCGGACGGGCGCTTCCGCCGCACGGTGCCGTGGAACGGCGCGTGGGGGATGCCGGCGCCACAGATCGCGGCCGACCCCCGCGGCGGGCTGCTGGCCATGCTGCGCCCCGGCCTGTCGCCCGACGCGCTGCGCTCGGGCGCGGCGGTGCGGCGCGTCCAGGCGCTCAGCCGCGTGGGGCTGGAGGGGACCGGCTCGGCCACGCGGCTGCTGGAGATCCCCGACCCCACCATCGTCCAGCAGAGCGGGAGCAGCCCGGGCGGCGCGCGCACCTTCAACCTGCGGATGCTGGGCCCGCCGGAGTTTTCGCCGCTCACCCTGTGGGGCGCGCTCCCCGGCGGCGGGGTGGCGCTCACCCACACGCAGCTCTACACGGTGAAGGTCTTCGACGCCGGCGGCCGGCCCGTGCGCTTCCTGCAGCGCCCCGTGCGGGTGCGCCGGCCCACCGAGCGCGACCGCGAGCGCGCGCGCCAGCAGGTGCGCGAGCGGATGCAAAGCGGGCGCGGGATGATCACCATCACCCGCACGCAGGGCGGCCCGGGCGGCGGCGGCTCGCCGCGCAGCGGAGGGGGCGGGGGCGGCGGGATTCCGCGCGAAGAAATCGAGAACCGCGTGCGCGAGCTGCACTTCGCCGACACCGTGCGCGCCATCCAGGGGATGACGGTCACCCCCGGCGGCAAGCTGTGGATCGAGCGCACCCCCGCGAACGTCGGCGACCCGGGGCCGATCGACATCGTGACGGCGGATGGGCGCTACCTGGGCACCGTGCGCGGCCTGAAGCTCCCCGCCGCCGTCAGCGCCACCGGCCGCGCCGCCTGGCTGGAGCGCGACGACGACGACGTGGAGCAGGTGGTGGTCCGCCAGCTCCCGGCCGGCTGGTTCTGAGCGCGCCGAGCGGATGGCGACCTCCCGCCGGCCCCGTCCGGCGGGGCCGGTTCGTCGTCGGACCACGGCCTGTCCGAAGGGGACGTGAGAGAACCCTGGCTTTCAGCGTTGCGGCCGATTACGCTCCAGACGCGCGTTCCTGATTACCGGACGCGAATCCCTCGCGTCCGGCGCACGGCCCCCTCAACGCGGAGAGAGACCGATGAAGAAGCTCCGGCTGAACCCCGACGAGCTGGCGGTGGAGCCCTTCGTACTGGAAGCGGAGGGGATGACCACCGGCACCGTGGCCGCCAACGAGTTCACGCAGGCCGACTGCGGCACCAAGCACGCCGACAGTTGTGGCTACCCCGCCACCTGCGGAGGAACGAGCTGCGACTCGGGCTACCCGGTGTGTTACCAGTGCACCGGCCGCTGCTAGGCCCCGCCGTCTCCCGCGGCAGGTGAAGGAATGCCCACTGCGTGAACACGGCCCGATCGCTCGGGCGCGAACTCCTCGCGCTCGAGCGCATCCCTCGATGCGGAGAAAAACCGATGAAGAAGCTCCGGCTGAATCCCGACGAACTCGAGATCGAGCCGTTCACCGTCGACGCGGAGGCGATGACGACCGGCACGGTCGCCGCCAACGAGGGCTCGCAGGGTTGCGGTACCGCACCCGCCGACAGCTGCGACTACGGGGCCACCTGCGGTGGAACCAGCTGCGACTCGGGATACCCGGTGTGCCACCAGTGCAGCGGCGTCGGCATCTGCGATTGACGAGCGGCACCGGCGGAGCGGCACCGGCGGGCGGATGAAGAGGAGCACCGGACGTCCGCGTGCCGGGATCCGGTGGCGGAGATGAACAGCGGCCGGAGGAGGATTCCCCCGGCCGCCGTCGTACATCGCGGGTGATGGGTGGCTCAGCCCAGCATCCGCCGGCCGTTGAGGATCTTGAGGAAGGAGCGGCCGCGCAGCTCGCCGAGCGTGAGGCCGGTCATCTCCAGCGCCTCGTGCTCGGTGAGCGCGCCGCAGTTGATGCCGCGCAGGAAGTAGTTCAGCAGACCCTGCCCGGTGGCCGCGTCGTCGAACACGTCGCCCACCAGCGTGGCCTGCGCGGCCTTCTCCACGAAGGTCTTCAGCCGGGCCCCGGCGCTGTCCACGCTCTCCAGGAAGAAGGCGAACACGGCGGCGTAGCGCGTGGGGAGCTGCGCGGGGTGCAGATCCCACCCCTGGTAGAAGCCGCCGACCAGGGAGTGGCGCACGTCGTCGTAGTGCAGCTTCCAGGCGCGGTGCACGCCGGCGCGGTTCTCCTCCACCTGCGCCGGGGCCAGCGTCTGGCCGGCGGCGGCGCGGTGCACCGGCACCGGCATCACGGTGGTCGATCCATCCGACAGCCACACGCCGGTGCCGGCCAGCGACACCTGCATGGCGTGCTTGGCGTAGTCGCAGGCGCGGTGGCGCATGTGCTGGTGCGCGGCGGTGATCCCCACGCCGGCCGTGTAGTCGTAGGTGCCGAAGTGCGCGGCGGTGATGCGGCCGCCCCCGGCGCGCACCAGCTCCGGCAGCATGCAGCGCCCCTCCGCGCCGATGATGGCCTGCGGCACCTCCACCATGATCTCGAAGCGGAGCGCGCCCGAGGCCAGCCCCAGCCGCGGCTCCAGCGCCCCGAGGACGGCGGCGAAGTACTCCACCTGCTCGGGGAGCGCCACCTTGGGGAGCGTGAGCACGAAGTTGGGCGGCAGCACGCCCCCCGTCGCTTCCACCAGCGACGTGAGGAAGAGGTCGAGCGTGCGGATGCTGCGGCCGCGCAGCTCCTCGCTCAGCGTCTTCACGCGGATGCCGAGGAAGGGCGGGAGCGTCCCCTCCGCCAGCCCCTTCGCCACCTCGCGGGCGACGGACCGGGCGTGGCCATCCTCCTCGGCGTCGGGCCGGTTGCCGTAGCCGTCCTCGTAGTCGATGCGGAAGTCTTCCACCGGCTCGCGCGCCAGCTTCTCGGCCACGCGGGTGTAGACGCGCTCCGCGAACGCGCCGCCGGAAATGCCGAGCGCGGCGGCGAGCGTTCCGGCGTCGGGCGCGTACTCGTCCAGCGCGCGGCGGGCCACCTGGCCCAGCTTCACCGTGCTGTCGGAGCGGAAGAGCTGCGCGCCGCCGTAGACGGTGTGCACGGGCTGGCGCGCGCCACCCTCGCCGGGGTAGCGGCGGGCGAAATGCTCGTTGGCGGCGCGCAGGCGTTCGGCGTGCGCGGCCACGTCGTCGGGGTTCGGGGAAACCGGCATTCGGGTGGATCTAGCCGTTGTAGATGGTGCCCTTGCGGGCGCGGTAGAGTTCCAGGACGGCGTTGGCCTCTTCGCGCAGCACGCCGTGCACGATCTCGATCCCCCGCTCCTCGAGATAGGGGTGCGACTGGGGGAAGACGGGGCCCTCCTCGAAGTTCAGCCGGCGCGCGTCGTCGCGGTGGGCGCCGCACACCAGGCGGGTGACGCCGCTCCAAAGCGTGGCGCCCAGGCACATGGCGCACGGCTCGCAGCTGGTCACCAGCTCGTGCTCCGTGCCGTCCGCCGAGCGCAGCGAGAAGGAGCCGAGCCGGGCCTGCGCCAGCATGAACGCCACCATCTCGCCGTGCAGCGTGCAGTTGTTCAGCCGCACCACGCTGTTCACCCCGACGGACACCAGCCTGCCGCTGCCGCGCTCGAACACCGCCGCGCCGAATGGGCCGCCGGTGCCCCGCACCACGTTCTGGCGCGAGAGCTCGATGGCCAGCCGCATCTTCTCCTGGTCGCCCGCGTACGCGCGCTCGAAGTCTACGGTCTGCGCGACCCACTCCGGCAGGTGGATGGTGACCTCGGGCAGGCTCATGATGGAATCCCGGACGGGCTCGTTGCGTCAGACGAAGGCGAACCGGCACGCCGGTTCAAGCCGGGCGGATGAACCCGGCCCATTCCGCGCCACGATAACGCACACGCCGCCGCCGGGCCAGTCGCGGCGCGGAATGTCGGGGTGCGGGCGGGGCGCGGGCGAATTGCGCCGCGGGGGTATCCGAACGCACGCGAGGGTGCTATTCTGGTGCAAAATCACGCGTCACACCCTCCCGTCCGTGCCGCACCCCCGCTCCGCACCCACTCCGGCGGAGCGCTCCTTTGGGACGGCTCTCCCGTCCCCATCGGCCACAGACCCTGGATGCTCGAAACCATGTTGCCGCCGCGAGACGGCATCCTGTCGATCCCCGAGGGGATCGACGGCGCGGCCGCGCTTCAGGCGCTCCGCCACAGCGAGGCGTATTTCCGCTCGCTGGTGGAGAACGCGCGCGACGTGATCCACGTGATCAACGAAGACCGCACCACGCGCTACATCACGCCCTCGGTCGAATGGCTGCTGGGGTGGACGCCCGCGGAGCTGGTGGGGCGCTGCGCCCTCGACATCATCCACCCCGACGACGTGGACGCCGCGCTGGAGCAGATGCGGCTGGCGCGCGAGACGCCCGGCTCCGGCCGCCCGCTCACGCTGCGCGTGCGCCACCGCGACGGCGGCTGGCGCGTGTTCGAGGCCATCGGCCGCAACCTGCTGGACGACCCCTCGGTGCGCGGGATCATCGTCAACTCGCGCGATGTGACCGAGCGCCGCCGCGCCGAGGAAGAAAGCCTGCGCCTGGCCGCCTTCGCGCGCGAGAACCCCAACCCGGTCTTCGAGTGCGACCGCGGCGGGCGGGTGGTGTGGATCAACGCCGCGGGCGAGCGCCTGGTGCGCGAGCTGGGGCTGGACACGCCGGAGCGTCTCCTTCCGCCGCAGCACGCCCGGCTGGTGTGCGAGGCCGGCGCGGGCACCGGCGCGCGCGGGCAGGAGGGACACGTGGGCGGGCGGGTGTTCGCCTGGGCGTACCACCCGCAGCCGGCGCTGGGCACCGTGCACCTCTTCGGCGAGGAGGTGACCGACCGCAAGCGGGTGGAAGAGTCGCTGCTGCACCAGGCCATGCACGATTCGCTCACCGGCCTCCCCAACCGGCACCGCTTCATGGAGCGGCTGGGCGAGAGCCTGTTCCGCTTCAACCAGGGCGCGGGGCAGTGCGCCGTGCTCTTCCTGGACCTGGACCGCTTCAAGGTGGTGAACGACTCGCTGGGCCACCACGTGGGCGACGAGCTGCTGGTGGCCGTCGCGCGGCGCCTGTGCGAGAACGTGCGCGCCTGCGACACCGTGGCGCGCTTCGGCGGCGACGAGTTCGCCATCCTGCTCACCGAGCTGGCCGACGTGGCCGACGCCACGGGGATCGCGGCGCGGGTGGCGAATGCCGTCGCCGCGCCGGTGAACCTGAACGGCTACGAGGTGTTCACCAGCGCCAGCATCGGGATCGCGCTCGCCACCTTCGGCTACGACCGCCCCGAGTACCTGATGCGCAACGCCGACACCGCCATGTACCGCGCCAAGGGGAGCCCCGGCGAGGCCTGGCGCGTGTTCGACCGCGGGATGCACGCGCAGGCGCTGGCCCGGCTGCAGACCGAGACGGACCTCCGGCGCGCGCTGCAGCGCGGCGAGTTCTCGCTCGACTACCAGCCGATCGTCTCGCTCGAGACGGGGCGCATCGCCGGGGTGGAGGCGCTGTGCCGGTGGCGGCACCCCGAGCGGGGGCTGGTGGAGCCGGCGGAGTTCATCCCCACGGCCGAGGAGACGGGGGTGATCGCGCCGCTGGGCGACTGGGTGCTGCGCGAGGCGTGCCGGCAGGTGGCCGAGTGGCGCGCCGAGCTGGGGGTGCGCATCGCCGTGAGCGTGAACCTCTCCGCGCGGCAGGTGGCGCACCCGGGGCTGGTGGACGCGGTCCGCGAGGCGCTGGCCGCCAGCGGGCTCAAGCCGCGCC